>Ga0070752_1002021_pt1 | contig 13529 bp, 19 predicted proteins | sample VirMetDEL_Aug_30_FD_77440 | JGI IMG/M metagenome (GOLD analysis project Ga0070752, IMG submission 77440) | Aqueous microbial communities from the Delaware River and Bay under freshwater to marine salinity gradient to study organic matter... | ecosystem: Environmental > Aquatic > Marine > Coastal...
GAAGCGGGAGCTGTTGACCTTATAGGTCCAGCTAAGTCCCGGGTGGATGGTCCGCTTGCCGTCCAGAAGCTCGGCGATGGTGACGACCACGGTGTCCTGCGCCATCGAGTAGGTCGGGGACACGACCGCCACCGGGGCCGGTGAGTTGTGGAGGGCCAGCGCGATGGCCCGCTTGGACGCGGAGATGGTCTTGCCGGCACCGTAGCCCCCGATCAGCACCTTGACCTGGTTGGGAAGCTCCCACCACTCCTTCTGTCCGGGCCACATTCCGCCCTGAAGCATCCGCCCATCCTCGTCGAAGACGGGGGGCTGGGTTGTCCAGAAAGACGAGCTTTCGCCCGCGTCCCTCTTGGGTGCGCGGGCGCGTAGCTTAGAGAACTCTCGCTGGAAGCCGTCCACAGTCTCAGATGAACTTGCTGTCGGGGTCGATGATCTCGCCCTGCTCGGCAGAGTCGTCGACGATCTTACCCCAGGTGCGGGCGTCCCGGCGCTCCAGCACGGACAGCGCCCTGCGCCAGAGCGCGTTATCAGGATCGCTCAACGAAGCGATCTGCTCCGCTTCATATTGCGCGTGGGCCCGCGCCGCCGTGATGAACAGCTGCATGTAGATGCGGTCCTCGACCTCGTCCGAGTTGGTCTCAACCGCGTTCTCTCCGCGCTCAAGCCAGCGCTTGAGCCGAGTCTCGGTGGTCGCGATATATCGGGCGCAGGTCGCGAGAGGCAGCCCTCGGCGGAGGAGCTTCTCTACCTGGTTGATGACAGCCTCATTGGGCGACGTAAGTGCCTGCCAGGGCTGCTGGGGTGAATCGGACATATGGTGTGTTAGAGTGGCCACTCGAACTGTGAGGCCCCATTGTAGCACAGGACCGGGATTTTTAGGGCAAACCCCTCTTTCTGTTAGCGTAGACCGCGTTTTACGCTCGTGCCTCGACGGGTGCGGGTGACGACCAGCTGCTGGTCGAACTCGCCGGAGGTGGTGCTGCGGTGGTCGACGATCCAGACCTCGATGCCGAGGGTGGCGGCCCGCTCTCGGAAGAAGGCCATCATGTCCCGGCAGCCTCGCGTGGAGAGGTGCTGGCCGGGCTCGTCCCATACCTCGAGCGCCATGGCGCCCCCGAAGCGGGATCGGATCAGGTCGCACATGGCGGCCTGGGTGGCGATCTTGAGGCGCTGCAACTCCCCGCCAGACCATGTCTCCAGGGGAACCGGCTCCTGGTTGGTGGGGGACTGGATCAGGCAGCGGAAGCCCTTGGCGATTCCGCCGGCCTTGGTCTCGCGCTCGACCTCGTACAGGATCCTCCATCCGCGGAGTCCCAGAGACAGGGTGTGCGAGTTGCTCAGCGCCTCCAGCTCGTCCAGGGCCGCACGGAGGAGCCACAGACGGATGTCCTGGAATCCCTTGACCCAGAAGTCGAGCTTCAGGATGCCCTCCTCGACCTCCTTGCACCACGCCGCGGCCTTGTCCCGTTTGTGCTTGGTCTCCTCGGCGGCGTTGCCTGCGGTAATCATGCGAAGCCGGATGTGGTCCTCAGGCACGATGGGCGCCAGAAGATCCTCAAGGTTCTGCTCCAGGGTCTCGATGGTGGCCGACACGTCGCGCAGCTCGGCCTCCACGGCCCGCTCCTCAGCCTGCTTGGCCTTCTGGGACTTGCGGGCCGCCTTGCCCCTGGCCACAACGTCCTCGTACATGGCCAGGGCAGTCTTGGCGTCGAGCCTTGCCTGCCTAAGATCGGGCCCCATTGCGTCCAGCTTGCTCTGAGCGGCTGCCTGCGCTGTGCTACGGGCCTCGGCGTCCAGATCCGAGTGGCAGGTCGGACAGGTGTCCCCGAGCCCTCCTGCGGCGCTCACAGCCTCTGAGAGCATCTCAGCCCGGGCTTCCAGAGCGGCCAGCCGGTGGCCGGCGTCCCTGCTATCTGCCTGAAGCGCCTCGGCCTCCGTCATCAGCTTCTCGATAAGCTCGTCGGACCTCTCCAGGGAGATGCGGGCGTCAGTGGCGTCCTGGGCCAGCTGGTCGCGCAGCGCCTTGTGCTTGCAGTGGGCGCCGGCGACCACCTTGATATGCGATTCACGCTCCGACCGGCGGCTGGCGCACTCCGCCTCTGCCCGCTCGAACGCCTGCGTGGCAGTGATCACCTCGGCCTCCCGGACCCGGAGGGCTCCGTCCATCCTGTCCAGCTCCCTCAAGGCGTCGGTGTGCTTAGCCTTCTCCTCCTTTCGCTCCTCGGAGGTGCGCTGGGCGGCCTCGGACCAGCCGTCAAGGTCGAGCGCCTTGGACAGGAACTCCATCTTCTTGCGGGGCGTCAGCTCCAGGAACGACTCGGAGAACTGACCCCGGACCACGGTGGACAGGAAGAGGTCGTAGTCCAGGCCGACCATGCGCTCGACCGAGGCCTGGTCGATCTCCTCGCCGTCCAGCCCAGCGGTATCCGCGCCCGGGCCCTCGGCCTCCCTGAACAGCCGGATGCCGTTCGGGTTGGCGGTGCGCGAGATGGTGTAGCGGTGCCCCTCTACCTCGAAGGTGAACTGGACCCGCGGGGTGGCGACGTCCACGCCCCAGGGCAGCAGGGCCGGGCCGCGTAGCCCACGGATGGTCTTGCCGAAGAGGCACCAGCACAGCGCGTCCCACACCGTGGACTTGCCCGTGCCGTTGGCGCCCAAGTCAGGCTCGGCCTCGTTGACGCCGGTGATCAGTCCCAGGGTGCCCGGCTGGTCCGCCAGGGAGATGACCTGCTCCTCGGAGAAAGATCGGAAGTCGCGGACGCGGATGACTTGGGGCGTGATTCTCATAGGTTTATGATACGAGCGCCCACCTCGCGGAGCGAGTCGGAAACCATATTTTCCTTGCAGTAGGCCTCGTAGGTCTCAGCGGCAGTGAGCCGGACAACCTCGGCGTCCGTGTTAGTCTCTGGGATGAACGTCTCGTCCAGGCACTGCATGCTGATGGCCTCGATGCTGGCGCCGGCGGCCGTTGCCTGCCGGAACAGATCCTCGCGGATGTCCTGCCACTGGCCCATGTCGTCCCGGGCAAGGCGCACCGTGACCTTGACCTGGTCTCCGCCGCCTACCTCGCTCAGGGCGCCCTCAACCGCGGAGGGGCCGACGATCTCCACCGCCAGCTTCTGCACGGCGTCGATCGGGATGCTGACCAGCTCGCCCGCGTCCCACAGGATGAAGCGGGGGAGCCACGTGTCGCCGAAGCAGATCGGGTGCGGGGCGCCGAGGTAGGTTACAGGGCCGACCTCCTGGGGCACGTGCACGTCGCCGGCGATGATCGGCACCTGGGCCCCCTCGTAGAGGCCAGTGTGCCGGCGAGGCTCGTCAGGGCACAGGTCCACGCCGTGGTTGTCCATGCACCGGCCGTTGGCCATGGTGGACCCACGGACGGTGTTGTGGATCCAGATCATATCGTAATCCTCATGGCGGACAAGGTCCGTGACGCGACGACCGGTCAGTGTGTTCAGAGACCCCTGGTCGCCGCCCGCCTGTCCGAAGCGGGAGGTGGCGGTGGAGTGTGCGTGGGGGAGCGCGAGGACCCTCGCGTCGCCGACCTGGATAGCCTCAGGGTCGATGATGAACCGGACGTTGGGCAGCAGGTCGAGGAAGCCGAAGAACGGCAGGTGCTCCTCGGTGTAGTCGTGGTTGCCCTTGAGGATGTAGACCTCGAACTCCTGCGCGAGGGCGTCGATCTCCTTGGTGATGCGGTTGACCAGCGCCGCCGAGTGGCCGCCCTTGGCGTCCGTGATGTCGCCCAGCAGGGCGATCACAGTGGCGCCTTGCTCGCGGGCCACTCGGCGTAGCTTCCCGAACACGCCGAAGCGGTACTCGTCGCTATACCTGTCGGTGAGGTGGATGTCCGACGTGAACAGGATCTTGGTCATTACTTCTTGATGGCGTCGTAGTCGACGCCGGAGATAAGCGAGTCGAGGCGGAAGGCGTGGCAGTCGTGCATGGGGAACGTGCACACCAGCGGGATCGCCCCCTTCTTGGGGCACAGCTTGCGGTAGCCCTTGCCCGTGGTCAGCACCAAGTCAGGGCAGCGGTCGCCGCGCAGCACCACGAGCGGTGCGAGAAGCCCGGCCTTCTTCGCCTCCTCCAGCGTGTGCAGGAAGATCTCCAGCGGGCGCTTAGTCGCCTTCTGGGAGGTGGCCGTGCTGGGCTCGGCAACGTCGCGGTGCCAGTCGAAGGAGTGGTAGCGCTTGGCCTCGATCAGGAAGGTGCTCGCGAACCACTCGCCCATGGGGTCGACGGCTCCGATGTCGCCTGCCTGGGCGTCGGCCGACTTGCCCTTGCGGCGCTTGATGGTGGCGCGGCCGCCGGACATGGCGGTGCGCCACAGGAGATCCTCGCGGGTCCCGTTCGAGATCCACAGGGATAACATGACGCAGAGCGTGCGCTCGTAAGCCGCGCCCTTCTTACCGCCGTATCCGGGGGCAGCCATCAGGCGTCCACCCCGTACTTGGCGCGGGCCGGTGCGAAGCTATCCTCGATGTCCTTGTAGACCTGAACAGCGACCTCGCGGATCTTGTCGATGTGGACCTTGCGCTCCTCGGGGGTGCTGCCGTCCACCTTCTTGAGGAAGGTGGTCGCGGCGGCGAGGGTGTCGGCGATCCCAAGCTCCTTGCCCTTGCCGGACTTGACGATGAACTGGAGGCTGGCCGCCTCGTCGTGCACGCCGTAGCCGAACATGATCGGGAACTCGATCTTGCGGTGGGCCGGGCCCATGCGGTTCTTGACGATGGTGGCCTTGGACATGACGCCCACGACCCGCTCGTTCCCGCTGACCGTCTTCTTGATCTGCTTCATGTGCTGAAGCTCGACCTGCTGGCTGACGTAGAACTTGAGGGCCTTGCCGCCAGAGGTGATCGTCTGCTTGCCGAAGGGGCCAGCGTTGAGGTTCGCCCGGACCTGCGACATGATCATGAGCGTGATCCCGCAGGCGTTGAGCCGGCGGATGTAGCGGCGGAAGAGCTGCGACAGGAGCTTGGCCTTCTCGACGCCGAACGTCCCGTCCTCCATGGAGCGGGCGACCTCGGCGTTGGTCGTGAGGGCGTCGATCGAGTCCAGGATGATGAGGCAGGGCTGGAGGTCAGTCTCGCCCTCGCGCTCGGCCAGCATGGCGTCGAACATAGAGGCGACCTGCTCGACCGTCGAGAAGTCCTCGTAGAGGTCGATGGCCTCGGTGTTGAGGCCCAGCGTCTCGGCGTACTCGGGGTCGAACGCGGCCTCGGTGTCGATGTGCACGATGCGGCCCGTCGGGTACGCCATCATGAAGTTCGCCGCGGCCTCGATGCCGAGGAGCGACTTGCCAGAGGCGGACTCGCCGAGGATGTTGGAGACTCGGCCGACGGCCCAGCCGCCGCCAAGCGCGGCGTCCAGGAGGGTGCAGCCGCTGGAGAAGAACTCGATGCCTTCGTCGTCTCGGACGACTGGGGACGGAAGTTTGGACTTAGCCATGGGGGGTATTGTTGTTCGGAGGTGGTGGAGCCGAGGGGAATCGAACCCCTGTCCGGGAAGAGCGTGGGACTTCACACTTGGGCGATAATCGTCCTGCTTGCGCTGCTCAACCCGTCGAGACCAGTGCGGCCCCTCGGAAGTGGAAGTGGCCCCTCACCCCGTGCGGAGGGTGAGGGGCCGGGCGGAACTGCGATCAGTCCCAGTCGAGGTCGGCGTCGTCCTCACCGAAGATGTCCTCGACACTGGCAGCCGGAGTATCCTCGACGGCGGCCTGGGGTTCTTCAACCGCAGCCGGGGCAGGCGTGGTAGAAGCGTTGGGGACGACCCCGCCAGAGGTCTCTTGGGGGGCCGGCTCGTCCTCGAAACCGGAGAGACCCATGACACGCGCGATGTGCGAAGCCGGGTAGGCCACCAGGAGGTCCGTGAGCTTGTAGCCCTCGAACTCGTCCATCCAGGCCTTCATCTGGGCTTCGTTGGTGGACAGAGGCGTCGGCTTCGGCGCGATCTGCTCACCAGTGTACTTGGTGTTGATGCCCTGACCGTCGCGCTTGAACGCAACGTCGTGGCCCTCGTACGGATCGTCGACCATGCGGAACTCGCCGGTGTCGACGTCGTCCATCTGATCCACGATGTTAGCGTCGATCGACGCAGGCATGCTCCAGAACTTGATGCCCTCCTCGTCCTTCGAGCGGTCGATCAGGAGCGTGAAGCGGCGGGCCTTGGCGCGGAGGCTGTTGGCCTCCTTCTTGGCCTGCTCCTTCGCGGCACCCTCGGGCATCCGGCTGGCAGCGAGGCTGGCCTTGAGCTGCTCGGCGCAGATGGGGCACTCGCCCTTCCCGCCGGTGATGCTGGCGTCGTTGTGGTTGAGGCACAGGTACGAGGCACGGTCCGGACCGACGCCGTAGTGGACGTGGATGGTCACGGAGTGGTTGGTCTCTCCGGGGACGCCCATGAGGCGAACACGGTTCTTGCCGTCGGCGGGCTTGAACGACTGGAGGTCCCGGGTGTACGGGGAGTCGTAGCCCTTGGACTCTTGGGCACGGGCTTGGCGGAGAGCCGCCCGCTTGGCGGCGATACGTTGTTCTCTGGTTTGGTTAGTCATGATGTTTGGTGCGCTAGGCGCGTGGTTCTATGTTACGAGTGGTGTGCCCGGTTGGGCAGGGAAAGTTCAGGAAACCTGCGAACGCTTGGCGAGGCGGGCTTCCGCGATGGTGGCGGGGTCCGAAGAGAACTCCCGCCCGTAGATCTCGACCAGCTCGCGAAGAGCGTAGCCGCGATTCTTGTATCCCTCAGCGAGGATGGCCCACTTGTCGTGGCCCTCCTTGAGGTTGATGTAGGCCTTCTTGGCGGCGACAACCGACGGGTCGGTGGTCACCGAGGCCTTCACCTCGTCGACGGTTCGCTTCTTCGAGACGTCCTCCTTGATGCGGAGAAGCACCAGGGCCTCGGTCTCGGAGCAGACCTCCTTGGCACGCTCGGCCTCCCAGCGGAGGACGTGCGCCTCGTTGGCGACCTGGGCGGAAAGCTCGACCTGCTCAAGGATCTCCTTCTGGAGGTCGGCCTTGTCGATGCGTAGACGGGTGAGGTAGTAGTCGTAGTCCATGCCCGTATGGTACGGCCTGGGGCTACGAGTCGTTCCTAGTTTTCAAAGAAAAGTGAGCCCCCCGACACAGGTGACGGGGGGCTCGGTAGCGAAGTTCCTCACGCCCGGAAGGTTCAGGGAGCGAAGATCACATTCAGGCTGTCCCTGACCACGTTGGCAGAAGCGACTCGCGCCGCCACACCATTCGGGCTCAGGAAGGGATCCGTCTCCACAGACGCTGTGTAGAGATTCAGCGGATCAAGAAAGGGGACAGCCCAAGACGAGGGCTCGACGAGGAACCGGACGGACTCCAGGGGGAAGGAGCCGTCGCCATCCGCATCGGACAGCTCGAGACGGGCACCCTCGATCTCAGGCTGGGTTCCGGCTTCGGACTCCAGGCGATCGAGGATGATGCTGACGCCAGACCATGCGGCGACGGACGCCGTGGGCGCCGGCGCCGGGCCGAGCATCGAGGTAAACCACGCGCAGCCAGCGAGCGGCGCGATGAGCAGGATCGGGGCGATGTACTTGAGCATCAGGCTTTCACCTCAGGCTCGACGTCCACGGGCGGATCCTCGCGGCGAACAGGAAGCTCGCCGTTGGAGATCCTGTCGAGCACAGCGTTGGCAGCAGCGTCGGCCTTGGCCCGCGTGCTGTAGAGGCCGAGGTCAACGAACGACTGGCCGAGCAGGTAGGCGATGACGGCGTACGTCAGCGACTGCATGGCCTCGTCACCCATGTTGATCAGGCCCTGCGTGTCGAGCAGGATGAGCGCGCCCAGGGTGGCGAGCGCGGTGAGCTTCTTGGAGAGGTGGGGGATGGTCATCGCTTCTTCTTGGGCTTGGGGACAGCACGGTCGACCGCGGTGGCGACGCCTGCGGCCACGTTGCCGGAGGCCGCGATTGCGATCACGGAGACGGTGTCGATGAAGAGGCGAAGGCCCCTCTGAACGGTGGCGCGGTTGCGCTTGCTCAGCTCGCACTTGTGCGCGGTGAGCATGGAGTAGCCGGCGAGGCGGATCATCTGGAGGGCGTCCTCGTCGCCCTCGATCGCGGCCGCTGCTGCGATGCCCGCGATCTGTCCGTAGAACTCGGCGATATCGTCGGCGGCACCTTTGATGTACTCGCCGTACTCGTTGGCCCAGGTGATACCCAGGGTGGTGAGGGTGTCTTTGATTGCGCTCATAGGGGGAAAGGTCCGGACAGCGTCCGGGATTGGGATCACCTCCAGTAGGGGACGCTGCCCGGAGAGAGGTAAGGGATCACCCGGCGGTGTACGCTGGGGCCGTCCCCATTGTAACACACCGCCCGGTATTTTTCAGCGGCCGCGCTTAGGCTTCTTGGTCTTAGGCTTGGGCCGCTTCTTCTTCTTGTCGTCGTGATGTGCCATTACCACTTCACCTTTGCCGCCCAATAGGCCGCGGACAGCTTGCCCTTGGCGATGTTCTTGGCGTGTCGGGCCCGGAAGGCCTTGTTGCGGGCGCTGCCCTTGGGGCTCCCGGAGACGCCCTGCTGTCCGAAGCGGATCAGCTTGATCGTCGTACCCGACTTGGCCAGGACAGCATGCGACTTGCTGGGGTGGTTGGGTGTGCGCTTAGGCCGGTTGTAGCCCGAGAACTTCTCTCCGCGGTACTCGATCATAGTACCGGGATTATAGCACATTATTCCTTATTTTTCGGCGCTAGGCTTCCTGACAGCGCTCGGGCGGCGGCCTGGGCCCTGATGGCTTTCAGGGAAGGGGTCTGGAACTCGATCGGGCCGACGGCAAGATCCTCGAGCCGGACGCCGTGGTCCAGGTCGGTGCGGATGATCGTCAGGTCCAGGAACTTTGCGAGATCCTCGCCGTGCCCCTCGTAGAACCCGCTGTCGATGATCTCGCTGATGGTGTCCAGCTCAGCCAGGATCTTCTGGGCGCCCTTGCGGCCCACCCCAGGCATGCCCGGGATGTTGTCGGCGCGGTCGCCGCACAGGGCCAGGAGGCCGGGGATCTGGTCGATGCGGCACCCGAACACCGCCTCGGCCGTCACTCGGTCCAGGTGGCGGCGCTGCTGGGGGTCGTAAGTCCTTACCCTGTCAGTAATTAGCTGCGCCATGTCCTTGTCGCTGGTACACAGGACGACCTCGTCAGCCTCGAGCTGGGCCAGGGTGCCCATGACGTCGTCGGCCTCCCAGTTGGGGTCCACGAAGGTGGGGATCCCCGCCTCGTGGCAACCCTTCCGGACGAGGTCGAAGAACTCGCGCTGCTCGGGCGGGGTCTCTGGACGGTGGCCCTTGTACTCGGGCCACACGCCGATGCGGTAGAGGCCCTCGCGCGGCGGGTCGAACGCGATGGCGTAGTGGGTCGGGCTCTCGCCGTCGACGAGGTCGCGGAAGAATGAGAAGAAGCGGCTGCCCACTGCCTCCCTGTTCTTGCGGCAGGAGTGCCACGCCCGGTGCATGAGCCCGGACCCGTCGATCAGGAGGAGCTTGCTCAACCGTGCACCTTGTAGTTGCCGAGGATGCACTGCGCCATCGTGGGGATAGTGTCGTCGTTGGTGACGGTGCGGTCGGCGTGCTCGAGGATGGTGGTTGTGTTCTGCTCGGACACGTGGTCGTTGACCGCGCCGTACCCGGGGCGCTTGATGCCGATGACCTCGCCGCCCATGTCCTTCACGAGGTGGAATTCGTTCTGGTAGCGGATGTCAGTGATGACGATCTTGGCGTCCTCCGGGAGGCCCTTGATCTTCTCCATGGCCGTCTTGACCCAGAAGTCGGCGTCGTACTTGCGGAGGACCTCGCCAAGGTTCTGGAGCTTCTCCCGGGTGTTGTGCTCCGGGTTGTTCTTGGAGGCCTCCAGGGCCTCCATGCTGTCCTTGTAGCTCTTGTCGGTGGCGAGCAGCAGGGACTTGACGCCGTCGCCGAAGGCCACGCGGGTGAAGCCGTGCTCCTGCACGAGGTAGTCTGCGGCGGCGTCCTTACCGGAGCGGGGGAAGCCAACGAGGCCGATGATGGTGCGCTGTGTCATGGTGGTCAGGAGAACTTGCGGTCGGTGTAGTCGGTCAGGTAGTAGCCCGAGCCGTTGAACTTGAGCCCAACTCCGCCAGAAACCTGGCGCTCGGCAACGTCCGGCTCCCCGCACTTGGGGCAGTCGCGGATCTCAGGGGCTGACATCTCCTCGAGGTCGTCGAAGGTGTGGCCGCAGGCCCGGCACTTGTAGTCGTAGATCGGCATCAGCGAAGCTCCTTGGAGATACGGGTGACGTTCTTGACCCAGTGCTTGTTGAGCCCGGTGGGGTCGTTGTCGGCCCCGACCGGGCAGTAGCGCTTGCCCAGGAAGGTGATGAACTCGCCGGGCTTCCCCGCCTTGGTCCACCGGTCGTAGGTCTTCTGGACGGTGGCGGCGCACCAGCCAGCCTGGGGGCGGTAGGTGTCGCCCTTGCGCTTCATGTCCCGGCGGACGCCGGCGCCCAGGACCCCGTACTCGCGGCCCGGCTTGCCGTTCTCCGCGAAGCGGATGGCGGCGACGATCGGCTCGAGGGTGGGGCGGAGGTCCTCCCGGATGTTGACCCGGATGGCGTCCTCGAACTTGGCGGCGGCTGCCGCACCGTCCTTGGCCTTGATGGCGGACGCGCAGGTCTCGGCCGATACCGGACGGCTGAAGGTCAGCGCGAATACCGCGACCAGGATAAGTAGGCTACTCAGGTGCTTCATCTGTGGTCTCCTGTGCGACGTAGGCGGCTTCTAGGGCGGCGTCGGCGGCGCGGAGGGCGGCGGAGGCGGCATCGAAGTCGTCAAGGGCGGCGGCGTAGGTGGCTTCGGCGACGTCGTAGACGGCTTCGGCGGCGGCAATTTCGGCCTTGAGCTGTTCGAGTGTCTTGTCAGTCATTGGAGTTCTCCTCGTCGGGGGCCTCGTCGAGGAACATCTCCAGCTCTACGATGATGTCGTCGAGCTTGTCGGTGAGCTGCTGCATCTGCTTGGGCCAGGGCATGAAAGGCTCGAAGGCCATCAGTCCACGTTCTCGACGCCAATGCGCTTGAGCATCTCGCCCAGGGCGAACCGGAGGTCAACCGCCTGATGGCGGTCGAGGCAGACCCAGGACTTGTCGATGGACACCTCGATGGTGCCGTATCCGAAGGGCTTCAGGCGGATGATGGCCTGGTCTCCGACGGGCATGACGATCTCGCCGTTGCCTTCGTAGAGGGTGGACTCGCCTGCGTTGTACGCCTCGATGGTGGAGATCTTGGTGGTGGGGTTGCTCATGCCCTTATGATACGCGAAGGGCTCGCACTTGGCGAGCCCTTTCTCGATTATCTTGCGGCGTCCCGGCAGAAGGCCGACGCCTCCTTGGGGCTCATCGCCCCGGGATCCTCGACGCCTTCCGGCAGCGGGAGCACCCTGGCCCGCGCCAGGGCCAGCTTGGATTCCATCTCGTAGGCGTTGCGCTGGGCCTCGGCGTCAAGGCAGATGTAGACCTTGTGGTACTTCCTGGCGAGGTGGGCGAGCATGACCTGCTTCTCCTTGCCCAGGCTGAGGCCGAGTAGGGCGCAGGACCGTACACCGTGGGGGCTGCCGTAGAAGTCTAGCTTCATGGCGTCCAGGATGCCCTCGCAGATGATGAGCACCTTCCCCGGGGGCGGGTCGGACAGGGCGGTCTTGTTGCCCTTGAAGCCGCCCGGGGTCGAGCCCAGGGGCTTGTCCGGGGCGTCGAGGCAGCGGTCGTAGTTCCAGATGGTGGTCTTCAGGGCGTCTCCGCCCGGGTGGGCGTAGTAGCGGGCCTTGTGCCCCACGATGGTGCGGCCGACGTAACCCTTTACCCCGCCGCCACTTCTGACCGGGAACCACACCCGGCCGGAGGACTGGCCCTTGGCCGCGTAGCGCACGTTGTAGCGCCGGCAGACCAGCTCGGTCTGCACGTTGAAGCCGCGCTGCCGGAGGTACTGGATCGCTGGCGCGCCCGCCTTGGGGTTCTTCGTGACCGGGAACGTGTCGGCGGGGGCCATGGCGTCGTCGATCTCGGCCCGCTCGGCACGCTTCACCACGCCGGACTCCCTGGCCACGCGGTCCAGGCGCTGGCGGATGGCGCCGTGCTCGACCGCCATGTCCTTGCAGTAGCGCTTGGCCACCGCGATGGCGGACTTCTTGTCCGTGTTCAGGAAGGCCTGAATGAGGTACACGGGCGAGCGGCCACGGTGGCTCTGGTCGCGCCAGCAGCCCCAGCGGGAGTCGTTCATGTTGAGGCCAAGGTGGTGCGACGGGTCGTCGCCGCACAGCGGGCAGGCCACGCCCACGTGGCCCCGCGCCACGTTAGGCCCGCGCTCCACGAAGGGGATGCCGTGGTCCTCGCAGAACGTCACCCAGTCCATCGAGTTCAGGTCGACGTTGTCCTGGAACTTCACTTGGACCTCTTCGGGAGGATGACGAAGCGGGACGTAATGGCGTGAAAGCAGGTCCAGCACAGGCCGGACGGGAAGTGGGCCTTGGGGTTCTCGCAACCCTCGGTCTTACAGAATCTCATGCTTATATGATACGACGGTGGCCGCCGGTGTCAATCATCTTCTCCGAGAATCATTCCGCGGAGGACCGCGGCGTTTACCTTCTCTTTGCTCTGGAGGCTCGCCAGGATGGTCTCGTCCACGGAGCCGGCGATGACCAGCTCGGTGCAGGTGGGGCTGTGCGGACTGTCCCCGCGGAGGACCCGGTGCTCCATCTGGTGCCTGTCGATCTGACTGTCCGGGGTCTCGTAGAAGACGATGTGCTTCGCCTCGGGCAGGTTCACCCCGTAGCCGATGGCCAGCGTGCCCACCAGGATGTCGTACTTGTCCGTGTGCCTGAAGTCGTGCAAGTACTGCTGCCGCAGGTCGTTAGGAGTGTCGCCGTCGATGCGGGCGAACTTGCGCTTCTTCTTCTCCAGGCGCTCGCAGATGATGTCGGCGGTGGCCTTGTACCAGCAGGCTACCAGCGACTTGTCACCCTCGGGGAACTTGTCCAGCGTGTCGTCCAGCAGGTCGAGCTTGGGGTTCTTGGGGAACTTGACGGAGATCTTCTCCAGCTCGTCGGGCATGGTCACGTAGCCCGCGACCACCTGCCGCATCCGGAAGTAGGTGTTCTCGATCTGCTCCTGGTCGCCCTTGGCCTTGCGGATCTCCTCCAGCAGGTTTCCGTAGATGCGCTGGGTGGAGTCCGGCAGGAGCGCCACCCTCTTGATGAACTGACCCCCGGCGAGGCCCCCGAGCATGTCCGGCATCTCGCCGTGCTCCGACGCGTCGTAGCGGATGGACACGTTCTTGATGCGCTCGTGGAGGTTGTCCGTCAGCGAGGACTTGAAGTGGTAGTCGACCCGCTGGCGGCCCCGACCGAAGCGAGTCTTGACCTCCTTGAAGAAGGCCTGCCGGTACAGGCTGATGGTCTCGCCCAGGGTGTAGCCTCCGTCCACCAGACGGAACTGGGGGTAGAGGTCCTCGGGCCGCCCGTTCATGGGGGTGCCGGTCAGCATCAGCTTGACCGGGATGGCGTCC
>Ga0070752_1002024_pt1 | contig 13511 bp, 9 predicted proteins | sample VirMetDEL_Aug_30_FD_77440 | JGI IMG/M metagenome (GOLD analysis project Ga0070752, IMG submission 77440) | Aqueous microbial communities from the Delaware River and Bay under freshwater to marine salinity gradient to study organic matter... | ecosystem: Environmental > Aquatic > Marine > Coastal ...
AGTTAGATTCACTGGCTTCAGAAGATAGTCTTTTCTTTACCCAAGCATTTGAAACTGCTTCTACCTTACAAGCACAACTTAGAGCAGAAGAAGCAAAAGGTCAAAAAGCAGACTTAGATTATATTGAAGGAAAAAAAGCAGCTTTAGCAAGTCTTGCTTCAGAGGTTTTAGGTGAGATTAAAGAGGGCGAATTAGCCGCACTATCGGCAGCTAGAAACATAGAACAATTTGTTCTTGAAAAAAGAATAGAAGTTTTAAAAAATGCGGAAAAGCTGCAAAAGGTAGAAAAAAGTATAACAAGTGAGCTACGTAAACAAGCAGATATTCAAACTAAAATTAATAATCTAGAAAAGTTTGGTACGGAACAGGCCCCAAATAAAACACTACAGCTAGAGCAAGAATTAGATGCTGCTAGAGAAAAGGCTCGTATAGAATCGGCAGGTCTTGAAGCACGGCAAGCAGTTATAGACGCAGAATACATGTTAGAGCGGTACAAACTTCGTGCTCAACAACGAAATCTACGTAGTACAGAAGCTGCGCAGCTACAAGGTGTGCAAACTTTATCTGATACTGGAGAACAAATAGGAGTAAGTGCTTTTCAAGTTGCTTTAAGTGCTTCTAGACAAAAAGAACCTATTACTACTAAAGAACAGCTACAAGACTATCTAAGTAGCGTAGGCGTGATTTTTCCGGCAGAAACAATGAATTCTCTTTTAGACCTTGTAGATGCTACCCGCACATATAATACTCTTTTAGACCAAGGAGAAGCAATTAATGCTCGTACAAGAGCTGATACAGAAGCAAAAATAAATACTCTTAATGCAGAGGTAGATCTTAGACAAGCGCTAATACAGGCTTTAAATTCAGAGTATAATATCAGTCAGCTACGAAACGCACAATTAAAAGCAGAAGCTGACTTTAATAAAAGCTTAAACGATCAACTTCGAGCCCAAAGAGATTTAAGACTTAGTATTTCTAGAACTAGGGAAGATACTGCTCTAGTAGCAGCAGGTTTGCCTTCTTCAGAAAGAACTGCTCTTCAAAGACAGCAAGTAGATTTAGAAAACAAGCTAGGAGGCCTGGTTACTAAACGAGTAGAACAAAGTAGTCAAATGGAAGCTCAAGCAAGAGACCTTTACAGAAATTTACAGGTGCTAGAAACACTGCTTAATGACACCACTCTTTCAGAAGAAGCTAGAAATGAGGCCCTGAGAGAAAGAGATAGACTTTCAACAGCAATTTCTAGGTTAGTAGAAACAGACTTACAAAATGCAAATATTTATAATCTATCTCTAGAGGAAACAAAAGCACTATTAGACAAAATACTTGCACAACAAGAAGCTATAACACTAGAGGGAAGACTGCAAGCAGCCCAAAGAGAAGCCCAAGCAGGTACTCAAATAGCAGCAGCAGGCTTTGGAATGAGTATTGCAGGAGGAGGAGATACATTTGCGGGACTAGTCCGACAGGAAGCAACAGATAGTGAAAGATCCGTGGCAGAAGTATTAGCAGACCCAGGTACAGTATCTCAGATAAAGAAAACAACTCTAGCAATCAGAGAAAATCAAATTGTATCAGAAGGACTTGCAAATATTGCAGGAACCATTGCTTCAGGTATGACTGAAGCATTTACAGCAATGATTGAGGGCTCTAAAAGCGCTGGTGAAGCTTTTGCAGCTATGGCAAAAGCTATACTACAACAAATTATGCAAATTATTGTTCAGCTTCTTGTTGTCAAAGCACTACAAGCTGCTGGAATACCAATACCTGGGGCAGGTGGCGGTATAATTGCTACTGAAGTTGGTGCTGGTGGCGGTATGATTAAAAAATATGCTAATGGTGGTATTGTAGGACCTAGAGATGGTCTTGCTGGTATAGTGTCTACACCAACTTATCTAGTAGGTGAAGGCCGTATGAATGAAGCTGTAGTTCCACTACCTAATGGACGTGCTATTCCAGTACAAATGCATGGTGGAACTAATAACCAACAAAATAATGTTTCCGTTAATATTACTATGGACGGCTCTGGAACCTCACAGACACAAAGCAGTGGTAAAGACTTACAAAACCTTGGTGCTCTAGTTGCAACTGCGGTACAAAAAGAGCTAGTTGCGCAAAAGATGCCTGGAGGAATTCTTAATAAGTATGGAGCAGCATAATGGCAGCCTATTTTGTAATACCTAATAGCTTTACAGGAACTGGGGATGTTTCTGTTTCTTTAGACAATAATTTTACTATTACTCGACAGAAGAAAGAAAGAATTTCTGAGTTTGGAGATAACTATTTCTCATCCGTACCGCTAGGGCCAGGTATACGTATCTTACAATGCAGTCTTTCTAATAGGCCTACGTCAGAAGTAGACTTAGTTGAATCGTATTTTAATAGTTTGGCCGGAGGTTTAGTAAATGGTTTATTAATTGATGGCACTAGTATTAATGCGGTTGTAGAAAAATTTAATAAAAACTATCTAAATGGAGAAGTTTACTCCCTGGGGTTCAGTTTAAGAGAGGTTAAAAGATAATGCACTTTACTATTCCAGACTCTTTTACAGGTAACGGTGCCTTGCAGATAGATATTGATAGAAAACCAACCTTAGAAAGTGAAATAAATTTAATTCAGTTTCAAGAAGCTATGGGATACCCACTAGAGCAATCTAGAGCAGACGGTATAAACACTACTAAATCTACTACGCAATTTACAATAAATAATACTCTTGCTACTACAGCTAAAACTATAGACTTATATCTTGAGTCTTTAACAGGCCCTATAACAGTAGTTTTTCCAGATGGAAATAAAGAGGTATTTATAACAGATTGGTCTGTTAGAAGGATACATGCAAATTATTCTAGTGTTTCTATTAAAGGAAGGATTGTAACATGAGTGACGTAGTAGCTGATATTAATAAGCTAAATGTAGACTCAGACATTGTAGAATTATATATGCTCCAGGTAGGCTCTGGATACGTTTATTTTACTCCTTATCATTCTTCTATAGTATTTAGAGACTATGAGTCTCCCTACACAGAAAGAACATATGTTAGTCTGCCACTAAATTTTACTGGGTTTGAGCACAAATCAGATGGAGCATATGCGCGACCAAGAGTTACTTTTGCAAATGTATTAAATACTTTTGAAAACTCTATTGTTAGTAATGATGATCTTATTGGTAATAAAGTAATTAGACGGAAAACTCTACTAAAGTATACTGGAACAGGCGGTTCTGGTGCTCCTACTGAGTTTCCTAAACAGGTATTTCTTATAGATAGGATAGAAGCAGCAAATGCACAACTAGTAACTTTTGAACTTTCAACACCTTTTGATCTTGCAGGAGTTACAGTACCTAATAGGTATGCAATACCTAATACTTGCACTTGGCGCTATCAAGGGGCTTCTACAATATCTGCAGTAAGTAATGGAGTTGGTGGCTGTACTTGGAGCAACAATAACAATGGTGTTGCTGCTTATTTTGACCGCAACAATAATTTGCTTATAGATTCTACACACGTACAATCTACTGCACATACAGGAGGCTCTTATACAAAAGACCTAGTATATAAGGTTCAAAGTACAGGAACTAGAAATAATCCGGATGGAACTACTACAAGTAGCAACATTTTTAACTTGTGGCAGCCTTATGCAACCGGAACAGGTGCTTTAGGGAGCTCGGTTGCCAGACGCGTTAGACAGTACACTACGTATAGTGCAGGAACTACGTACTATACTTTTACAGAGGGCGAGCTTTATAATGACTTAGTTTACTACAACGATCAGATTTGGGTTTGTAGAAAGTCTCACTCAGATACTCAAACTCCTACTGTAACATCTATTTATTGGCAACGAGCAGATGAGTGTGGCAAAAAACTTTCTAGTTGTATTGCTAGATTTAGGTCTACCCCTTCTTCCGCAAACGCTAGTGTGCCGTCTGTAGATGAATCACCACATGTACCTTTTTCAGAAACAGGAATTTTACCTTATGGCGGTTTCCCAACTTCAAGAAAATTTAGATAAGCAGATAGTAACTTCTTTTACCCCTGGAATAGAATCTTGTGGTTTTATTGTGGTAAGCAAGGGAAAAGCAAAGTACGTACCGTCAGAAAACAAATCTGCTACACCTGAAGACTCTTTTGTAATTGATCCAAAGCTATATGCTTACTACTCGTTACACACTGACATACTTTATATTGTACATACTCATCCTGATAATTGTGTTCCCAGTGAGCATGACTTAAGTGCTTGTAATGCATTAGGCATACCGTACGTAATCTATAATGAACAAACTCTTAAACATAGTATTACTTACCCTAAGAACTACAGATTTCTTTTAGGAAGAGAGTATGTTTTTGGAGAAAAAGATTGCTTTGAGGCTGCAAGAGATTGGTACACAATGCACGGTATTTATGCTCCCAAAAGAAGTCAGCATTGGAAAGATGACTGGTGGCTAGAAGGCTACGACTATATAAAAGAAGAAGTTAAAAACTGGCCTTTTAAAAAAGTAAATGACCTACAATATGGAGACCTTCTTACTTTTAGTATTGGTCATGATAAAGAAAACCATTTAGCGGTATACTTAGATAAAGATCAGATGTACCACCATGCGGTTAATAGATTGTCCTGCCGGGAGAATATGTACCCTTTTTGGGGTAAAAACTTAAGGAATATTTATAGATATGAAAAAGGTAATATTACAAGGGCATCTTGGAGATAAGTATGGCTCTGAATGGAATATGAAAGCTGATACATTTGGAGAAGTTTTTGGTTGTATAGATGCAAACTATCCTGGATTTCGTCAAGACTTAATTGATATGGCAGAAGCAGGAGGAGACATTGATATAAGTGTTGCGGGTGTAGATATTGATGTAGAAGAAATGTTTTACCCTATATCTAATGAAGATGTTATTATAATTACCCCTATACCAACAGGGGCTAAGTCTGGTGGGGCAAAAATACTTGCAGCAGTTGCACTAGTAGCTATAGCATTTATCGCTGCTCCTGTAGCAGCAACTTTTGCAGCAGGTACTTTTGGCTGGACAATGGCTGCACTACTAACAACTTTTGCAATCGCTTCTAGTCTTGCTCTAGCAGGATTGGAACAAATTATGAGTCCTGATCCTTCGGTTGATACGGATGAGAGAGATTACCTATTTACGCAAGCAGAAAATAATATACTAAGAGGTACCTCTGTTCCAGTTTTGCTTGGTGAAATGGTTGTAGGTGGTATAGTTATTAGTAATGCAATTAAGTCTGGAACATTTAGTAGCCAAGCAGGAAATGGGCACAGCACACATGGATCTGTTGGAGGTACGGGGTCTAGTTCTGGTATAGGAGCGGAAGACGGTCAAGTTGCCATAGTTCCTGGAGGCTGGGAGGGAGATATTGCTGATCTGCACGTTTCTCTTATTGAAGGTAATGGAGGTTATACTATGACGCAGAACATAGTAGAGCAATTAATAGAAATAGAAAGAATTACCGGGTCTCCTTTTGTACCAGCAAATATTAGTCCAGGAAGCGGTATGCCAGAAGGAATTATGCCAGGGCAAACAAGTGGTGGAGATCTCTTTGAAACTCTTTCACAACAACTTAGTATGGAGCAAGAAGGCACCGATTTATTTAAACGAAGTATAAATATAAATTTGGGGGGATAATGGCCAGTAATATTAACTTAAATAGTACCTCTGTTGGTATGGTAATGGATCTGATAAGTGAAGGGCCTATTAGATTAAAAAATGGCCTAAATTCTATATTTTTAAATGGAACACCCATATCAAATAAAGATGCAAAAGAGCAAGGTTTAACGTACAATGGTGCTCCTGTTTTTGCGAATAGTGATGGAACAGAGGTAGAGGCTTTTAGAGTAGTTGGTTCTTACTCTGATGGCAAACCGTATCCAGTTTTACTTATAGGCGCTGCTGCTAAATCTACTGTTTCTGCTTCTGTGGGTGATACAACCATTACAACAGATACAAGTTTCTTTCAAAGTAGTTGGGTAGGTTTTAGTCCTTCTGTGCAGGAAGTTCTACCTAAATTAAGAATTGAGGCGGGTAGAGCAGATGGAACCGTAAGCGTTCATTATATTGTATCGTATACAAGCGCTACACAAGCTGAAATATCTCCTGCGATACAAAAAGATCTTACTAGTGCAAATATATACTTTGATCTAAGCACCACAGGTGTTGCAAGCCTTGGGGCAGTAACAAATGCAACCATACGGACCCAAAAAGTTACTTTTGCGCTTGAAGATACAATACCCAGAACCGATTTATATAATGACTTAACGACAGGTACTTATTCAGACTGGACAAGTATTGAATCTTTAATCATGACGTCTTCTGATATGAATGATACTTTAAGAGTTGGTACTGGTCTAAACTTTTCTTCTGTTAAGGCAAATTTTAGAGAAGGAGCACAACTTCAAGACCCTGTTAAACTTTCTAATTTTTCATCAGGTACAACAACCACTATAGCTCCTGGGGTAGAGCTTCAGCAAGTAACTAGTATTGAAGATGAGTCTGGTACTACCCTGACCATTCATAATACAAGAAAAAAGAAAAATAAAGAAAATACAAACCTTGGAAATGTAAAACCAGATACAGGAGCAGGAGCTACTATATTAGATGCTACAACTGGAACAAATGGTTTTAATTTGTCTAATCCAGGAGCTGTTGACTCTATTGACCTAACAATTAATTTTCCTTCCGGTCTATATGCACAAAAAGCAAATGCGGATGGGGACATAAGAGATAATGGTGTATGTTTTAGAATTGTTTTAAAACATAAAACATCTAATGAAGCAACGTATAGAAGAAAACTTTTGCTTGGCCCAAAACTAACAGATATTTCTCCAATGACAAGTTTAATGGCTAGAGCCGTAGGACTAGGAGACGAAAATCATAGGTATACAGGAAGCGGTTTATTTTTTGCGGAAGATACAGACCCAGGGTCCATAGATATACACTTAGACTTAAAACCTTTTCAACCTTTCGACCATTGGCAGATAGAAATTAGCAAGGTTACTCCGGACTCTTTTACTTACGATAGTGATAAGTGGTCTACATTTGGCACAACAATTCTTGCTACTGCAAGCGCAAATATTGAAGATAAGTTTAGATATCCTTATTCTGCTTATGCTGCTATTGAATTTGGGTCTAATGAGTTCCAGGGAAAGTTTCCAGAAAGAAAGTACCACTGTCTTGGTGTAGAGTGTTCGGTCCCAACTAACTATGTGACTAGAGAAGAAGCTATTGATGGTGTAGCAGCTTATACTAGAAGTATTATTACTGGTGCTGTAGGAAGTAGCTACGTTCCTTGGGATGGTTCTTTTAGAAGAGCTTATACAAATAATCCTGTTTGGTGTTTAAGAGAAGTACTACTAAATAAACGTTGGGGCCTTGGAGAATGGATGACAGCTTCAGAAATAAACGATTACTCTTTATATTCTCTAGCAAGATATTGTGATGAACTTGTTCCTGATGGAAAAGGAGGCTTAGAACCTCGATTTACTTGTGGTGTATATCTGACACAACCTACAGAAGCATACAAGGTTATAAAAGATTTTTGTAGCATAATGCTAGCTTTACCATATTGGGTAGATGGACAACTAATACTAGAAGGGGATAGGCCATCAGAGCCTGTCTACACGTTTACGAAAGGCAATATTATTGATGGAGTCTTTTCCTATGAAGGAACAGGAAACAGAACTAGAATTAATCAAGTAGCGGTTACTTTTAATGATAAAGATAACTTTTATGAGCAAGCTGTAGAACTAATTGATGATATAGAAAACATAATTGCTACTAATAGGTTAAATACTTCAGAAGTTGTAGCTTTTGGGGCTACTTCTAGAAGTCAAGCTATCAGATACGGTAAATGGAAACTTTTAACTTCTAAACTACAAAAAGAAATTATTAACTTCAAAACAGCAGAAAATGCTTCTTATATTAAGCCAGGCAGTGTAATATTAGTACAAGATGCCGATAAAGAAAGGGTTAGACAATCTGGAAGAACTAGAGCAGATAGCACAGGTACTACTATAAATCTTGATGATACAGTAACGTTAACTTCTCCTTATACGTATGATTTACACCTTATAGTGCCTGGGTCTGTAACTTACTTACTACAAGAGTCTGCAACTATAAGTATTGGAGGAACTCCTACTGCATTTAGCTATGGAGATATTATTACGGGAGTTACTACAGAAGAAAGTGCCGAAGTACTAGTAGATACTAGCGGTAATCCTGTCGAGGTTCAGTTTTCTCCCGATGTTCATATAGAGACACGTACAGTTACTTCTACAGGAACCACAAATTCACCAGTAGTTTCTTCTGCTTTTAGTGTTTCAATTCCAAAAGATTCTGTATGGGCTTTGACAGTAAAAGATGGCGATGATATAGTTGAAGGTAGTCCAAAAGAATACAAAGTGCTGGCCGTAAGTGAGGAGTCTCCAGGAGTTTATGGTATTACTGCAGCAGAGCACTTTAATAGTAAATTTGATCTAATTGATGAAGATTACCTATCAGAAGCGCCAGATTATCAACCAAGAGACAGTAGTATACCTCCTGTTACAGAACTTACGGGCAACGCAATTCTTATTCCCCAAGGAGATGGTTTTACTAATAATAGTGCTTTTTCTAGGGACATAAAATTAAGTTGGGTAAGCCCTGATAGCAACCCCGGAGGTCTTCCTGGGGATAAAAATTACGACTCGATTATAGTATACTCTTTAGATGAGTCTTTTTCTCCTGTAACCTTACCCGATACGGCTACTAGTGTCAAGTACAATAATGTAGGAGTAGGTACTTATAGCTTTGGAATTCAAGCTAAAAGTTCTGTAGGACCTGCCTCAAAAATGGCTGAAATTACTGTAACAGTAGATGATACCTTAGAGACTCCTGGTATAGATTCTATTGTAAATATGCCTGTTGGCGGTACCTTTAATCGACCATTAATTATTTCTGGCAGTAATTTAACTGCTCCAAGTAATTATACTTTTACGTCCCCTAAGGGCAAAGAAACTACTGTAGGGAGTTAAATGAGCTATACTTCACTTTCCCTTTCTAATCTTGCTTCAGGAGAAACTGGCTATATTGCTTTTGATGCAGATTCTGGCTTTAAAGTTCTTTTAGAAGTAACTTTAAATGGTAATAGCTACTTTAAAGATATTACCACAGGAACATCTTCAAATCTAACAACAGTAGCCTCTACAGTAATAGCAAATGGTTCCTACGTTAGAGATATATCTAGTACCGGATCTTCTGATAGTACAGGTAATTTTTCTTCTCTTGCAGATCAAGTAGGAGCTTCTATTAAAGTTGGAGATATTTGGCTACGAATAACAAAATTTATAAATAACTCTCTTATAGCTGTTGATAAAACTGTTTCATTAAATAAAGTAACAGCAGGTTTTACAGTAGCAAGTCCTTCGATAATAAGCACAACTTTGCCGCATGGGTTTAGTGTAGATGATGAGATTGCTTTTTTGGCTACTGGAGCACTTCCTACAGGAATTAGCGAAAAAGTTAGATACTATGTAGGAACGGTTCCTTCTACTACTACCTTTACAGTATCTACTACTGCAAGTAATGGAACTCCTGTTGCTGTTACTGCAAGTTCTCCTATAGAAAACCACGCAATAGTTTCTGTGAATAGTTTGCTTATTCCTGCATATGTACCAGATAAATATGCAGACTCTATTATAGCAAAAGTTACAAACAATGCGGGCACTTATGAACTAGAGCCTTATTATAGTGTTTCGCAAAGTAATGATACTCCACTAACATTAGTAAGTAGTCTACCTGCTTCTGGAAATTATGTTGGTGAAGCAGTACTGTTAACAACAACAAATACTATATATACTTGGACGGGTTCCGCATGGGATGAGTCAGCAGGATTAAGTGTTACAACTGTAAATGCTTATCAGCGATCTACTACACTGCCATCGACCCCAACGGGCGGCTCTTTTAACTTTTCAACAAATACTTTAACACCTCCTACGGGCTGGTCAGCTTCTGTACCTAGTGGTACTGATCCAATATATGTTGTTTCTAGTGGCGCCTCTGTAACGGGTACTTCGGGCACTGATAGTTCTTTAGACTGGACAACTCCTATTATTTTGGCACAAGATGGTGTTGATGGAGTTGATGGTGCTACTGGTCCTGCAGGTGCTGATGGTGCTGATGGTCCTACTGGTCCTGCGGGTACAAATGGAACTGATGGCGATGACGGTAAACAAGTAGCATCTGGACAAGTTTATTACCAGCTATCTTCTGCTTCTGCCCCAAGTACGCCAAGCGCAACATCTTATACTTTTGCAACAGGTGCTTTTAGTGGGCTTACTACTAATTGGAGCACATCTCCTCCAACTTTTGAAGCAGGAAACTCAAACAAATATTGGTTCTCTACTTTTACAGTACAAGAAACAACAGCAGGAGGAGGAACAGGAACTCCTAGCTTTACAGCATCTTCTCAAGGCTTTGGTTTTAGCGGTCTTGTTACTTTTAGTGGCACAGAACTTACAGATGGTACATCCACCTACAACCCTGCTAGTGTAATTAATAATAATGTAACTACTGTAAATGGTGGGAAAATTACAACTAACAGTATTACAGCTAATACTTTAACTCTTGGAAATACCACTGGAAACGATAGGATGAAGCTGTATGATGATGGTATAGATATTTATAGTGGTGGAGTACTACGTGTTCGTATTGGTAACTTATCACCAACAGGGAGAAGCTAATGGCATATGGAGTACAAGTTTTTAGTTCCTCAGGAGATACTTGGCTAGATACTTCTACGTTTACAGGCAAGATATTAGGTCAAACAACCATTACTGGAGGAACAAATGGTAATACAGGAACAGTATCAGACTTTTCGCTAGGTACTCCTTTTTATTTTTGTATTCCTACCTCTAGTACTCAAGGGTACAGCCCAGTACTTAGTATAGCTTCTAATATTTTGAGCTGGGACTGGGGCGGTCGATCCGGACAAAATCACTTTTTATTTTATGGAGTATTTTAATGTCCTATGGTATAGAAATTGACAACTCTTCTGGCGTTCTACAGATAGATGAAACACATTTAAATCTTGGCTTAGTTACTAGCGGTACAGGTACTTGTACTACACCTTTTGGGGGTGCTTCTCGTTTATATTCAACTATAATAACTAAAGCTACCGGTGTAACATACCCGGTTATTGCTATTCATACCTATGGAAATGCTATTGCTTTAACAAGTATTAGTATCTCAGGGGGTAGCGCCAGTTGGCAATTTGCTGGTGGGCAAAATGATGAGTTTATCTATTATATTTTTGATAAGTATCCTACTTCAACAACTGGATACGGGTTTCAGGTATTTGATAGTAGTAGTAATGTTACCTTTAATAGTAACTATCCTCCTATGAGTGTAAAGGCTTTTGGAACAACTAATACTAATAACTTGTCTTCCGGTCCTGTATACGCAGCAATTATTGAGGCTCCCTCATACTCAGAAACTTATTTACAGCTGTCTCCAACATTGTATGTATTTACTAGCAGGTATCAAGGAGTTGTAACCTCATCTACTGGTGCTCAAACTTTTGGCATGATTAGTGAAAACTATCAAACATCTTCTGGAGGCACTGACATTCCTAGTACAACAAGAAACATTACTGTTATTGATGTTACTAATATGGGCACGCAACCTTCTGGAGCAAGTTATGCTATTTCACCGAGTACAACAACAGTAAATGAGGGCTCAGCGGTAACCTTTACAGTCACTACTTCTAACGTATCCGATGGTACTACACTTTATTGGACAACAACGGGAGATACAGTAGCAGCAGATTTTACTGATACTAGCACAAGTGGCACAGTAACAATAAATAGCAACACAGGGTCTATTGTTAGAACTTTAGATAATGATACAACGTCTGAAGGTGCAGAAGTATTTGCCTTACAGTTACGCACAGGAAGTACTTCTGGAACTATTGTTGCAACAAGTGCTTATGTTACTGTAAATGATACATCAACAGGAACAGCTACTTATAGTCTTTCAGCACCAACATCTATTGATGAAGGCTCTGCTGGTATTGTTAATGTAACTACAACAAGTATATTTGATGGCACTATTCTGTATTGGAAAGTAGAACCTACAGCAGACTTTAGCACAACACAAGGCACCGTAACAATTACTAGCAATGCGGGTAGCTTTAGTGTTACACCTACAGCGGATAACACCACGGAAGGCGCTGAAACCGGTACAGTAAGGCTATATACAGATTCTGCAAGAACAAATCAAGTTGCAACAGATACCTTTACAATTAATGATACTTCACAAGACCCACCAGACTATACACCAGCAGTAACAGGAACTTGGAGTAATCTTTCTGATACTACAAATGGTGATGCTGACACAGGAAATGTTACACTAAGCGATATCAACCAGACAATTAATCTATACTGGACTAATGCTGGTGGAGATAGTGATCTTATCACTGTACAGTATAGTGTTAACGGTGGAGCGTTTACAACACTTGCAGAGGGCTCTTCAAATACTGTAGCCATTACTAATGGTCAAACTCTTGGGTGGCGAGTTACAACAACCCAATCTACTAATCAGACTGGTACAATTACAATTAAAAATGGTAGTGATAGTGATGCTACTGTAGGTAATACATTTACTTATACTCTTGCTGTTGCAGCAGATGTTACACCAAATGCTGTTAACTGGGGAGACTGTGTCGATACTGTTAACGGAATTGGTACTAATTCGAATCAAACAATTAGTGGAATTACAAGCTCAATTAATTTGTATTGGGTCAGAAGTGGTGATGCAAATATTACCGTATCTTATAGTAAAAATAATGGATCATATACCACAATTGCACAGAATACTAACTTTAGTGTAAGTAACAATGATACAATTAAGTGGCAAGTTCAAACCTTCTCAGGCACCGCTCAAAGTGGAACGATTACTGTGCGTAATGCCTCTGATAGTAATGCATCCCTTGATACATTCAACTACAATGTAAGACTGTTCTTTGATGGTGGAGGCTTTTGATCCATAACAAAAAACCCGGAACTTACGTTCCGGGCCAGTTAAACTCTTGTATGTTTCCATTAAATCCTTGATAGTTATACCCAGGAGGAAACCACAAAGATAACTTTTCTATATCACCATAGTCATAATGCAAAGCCGGCAGCGTAAAGTTGTCGGCTTTTGCTATTACAGATATGTTATAATCGTATTGTTTAATACTGCAGTCACTACAATTATATCCTGCCAGAATAAGATTGTATATTACTAGTCCTGCGTTCCAAAGCGTAACATGGCCGCCCACAATATCATGCTTTAGTGGTGGAACAGTAATACAAATAAGACCACCTGGCTTTTGCAAAGATCGACACTTTTGTAGGAAAGCATTTACATTTAGCTGGTGCTCCAAAACATGAGAGGCCCAAATAAGATCAAAGCTATGACCAAAGCCTGCATACATAAAGTCACCCTCAACAAGATTAGGGGCACCTTTATCTACGATATC
>Ga0070752_1002029_pt1 | contig 13471 bp, 14 predicted proteins | sample VirMetDEL_Aug_30_FD_77440 | JGI IMG/M metagenome (GOLD analysis project Ga0070752, IMG submission 77440) | Aqueous microbial communities from the Delaware River and Bay under freshwater to marine salinity gradient to study organic matter... | ecosystem: Environmental > Aquatic > Marine > Coastal...
AGTTTCGACGCGGATGCCATCACGCAGCTGGTCGCGTATCTGCTGCAGCACCTCCACGGGCAGGCTGCCCACTGCTCCTGCCGCCGCCACGGTGCCACCCACGGCAGTCGCCGATGCGAGGCCAGCGCGCTGCCGAGCGCGCTGCGCTTGCTGCAACCGCATCGTCTTCTCGACCTCCTTGCGAAAAAAGTGGTCGCGCAGCTCGTCGTCAGGTATCGCACTGATATCCTCCCCATTCACCACACTCGGCGCGACGCCACGCTTCCGGCCTGCGATGATACTATCCGCCAGGACGCGCGCCTTGCGATTCCGCTCGAGCTGGTTCGTCTCATCGCCCGCCTGCCGCGTCGCGTCCGCATTTATGTCGGATTCGCTGCGGAACGCGCTGCGCAATGCCGCGCCGAACTTGCTCGCAGGATCCAGCAGCTGGTTCAGCAGCTCGAGCATCTGCGGCAGCCAGGTCGCGACCACCACGCTGATGTTCTTTTTGAAGTCCGCCATCGCATTGTTCATCTTCTCGATCGACTCCAGCTGCTCGGCGGTCATCACGTTTTTAAGCGCATCGCCCGAGTCATTGATTGCGGCCGCTCCGCCCTCGAAGGCCAGCTTGAACTTCTTGGCGTCGTCCTCGAGCAACTTAAACAGGGCGGCGAATGCTTCCTGCTTGTCACCTGCGTTTGCGTAAGCGTCAGCGAGGGCTAGCACCTGCTTGTCAGGTGAGAGTGCGGCGAACTCCTCGACGTTGAGGTTGAGCCGACGCATCGCCTCGGTAATAGCCTCGTTGCCATCCTTCGCCTCGGCCAATTTACGGCCCATGCGAACCACTCCAGCGGTGTATTCGTCTACCCCTACGCCCGCTTTCTCAAACGCGTGCTGCTGACGCTGGAATGTTTCAGGATCCATGCCCGCCTGGCGCGCCTTCTTGGCGATGCTGTCGTAACCTGTCAGGATGCGATCGAGCACCAACGCGAACGTTCCGCCGCCTAGCGCAGCGGTCGCCAGCGAGCCCTTGATGCTATCGCCGACGCGCTTCCAACCGGCCTGCGTCTTTTTGCGAAATGACTTCGCGTGGCCCTGCGCCTTGTCCAAGCCCGCCTTGAACTGCGCCGTTTTGGCCGTGATCCCTACCAGTACTCCGGCCATCAGGCAGGCCCTCCCTCATCGCCAACGGCCACGGCTGCTTGCTGTAATTTCGCGCGCTCGACCTCGGCGAGCAGTGCCGACACATCGCCCAGCAGTGCAGTGCGCTCGCCACGCTGCTCGCGCATTGCGAGGATCATATAGTGCGCCTCGTCGATTTTCGTCTCCCACGCGGCGCGCTTGTCCAGGTGCGCGAACTGCATGAGCTCAGTCGCCATGCCGAACCAGAGCGGCACGCGCGACCTAAACGTCGACTTGTTATCCACCTTCAGATTCGCCACGCGCGGGAATGAGAGAGCCTCGGTGCGATAACCCCAGAACCTCTCGAGCTCGTCACACAGCCTTACCGGCTGGCTGTAATAGCGTCGCCAGAATACCCGCTGGCGGCTCGGCCATGCGGCAGAGTGCGGATCATAGCCGCCCGAACAGATGGCCACTGCCTGGGCGAGGGCGGCGAACACGGTCGCGAGCCCGTCGTCGACCGCGCTCTCGGTCAACCATGCGAATGGATCGATGCCACTGTGCGCGCCGAGCGGATTCTCGAGAATCTCGAGCAGGTGCGCGTGCCACAGGCTAAACGGCCTCAGCGTGCGCCCGAGGACTCGGCAGTCCTCCGGGGCAGCGTGCAGTGTTGCGAGGCCAATAGTGCGATCCACATCGTCTATGCGTTACAGCAGCGTGTCCATATGGGCGTCGCGCCGCAGCGTGCCCTCCTGCATCAGCGTCCCATCCATCTCGGCGATGTCGGTCACGCTCATCACCACCCAGTACTCCCCCTGGCCAGTGACGCGAGTCGAGTCGGTAGCTTCGAGGGCGACGCCTTTGATCGGCTTTGTCTGGCCTGAGATAACGGCCCAGCGCGCGGATACCTCATACTGCCGCAGACCACGCACAGACATATTCTCGAATCCCTCCTGCGAGTGGAACTCGCTGGCTGGCGTCGTGTCCTCCTCGCTCCATCCGTTCTCAGAATCGATGACAATTTCCGCGAAAAACGGAATCTCCTTGCTCTCTTTTGTGCGTCCAGTTTGCGTGGCGGCCATGGTGTTTTGCTAAGGTCAAAGTTTTTACTCTGCGGCATCGGCAGCCGCCGCATCATCAGCGATCCACTGGCGCAGCGGTGCGACCGCTGCCAGGATGCTGCTATAAGCAGCAGCGACCTCGGGCACCTGCGCTGCGGCCTCGAGGAGCTTATCAGTTGTGATCGACTCGGCGCGACTGTTGCTGATCTCCTGCGTCGCGCCGTCGTATGCCAGCGTCTCGATCTTGATATAACCCTGCTGTGCGTTCGCAGTGCGTATCACGATTGATTTGATCCAGAGGTCTGGATACACGCGCGCCTCGACGGCGGCCTGCTCGGTTGGATTGCTTGCGGGTATTGCCATGGAATCGGTCGGTCGGTCGGTTAAAGCTCGGTGATCACCAGCACGCACTTCTCGGCCGTGATCGTGTCGGAGGTCGATGCGTTCAAGTCCACGAACACCTCGACAAATTCATTCGTTGCCAGCTCGACGATGGCACTGGTCGATACACTGCCAACATCGCTGCCCGTGCCAATCTTGCGCTCAGTCTCGCTCTTGGCGAGTGCCGCGCCCCCCTCAGCGATAAAGATGGACATCACCTCGTTACCTTTCGTCGAGGTTGCCGAAACGCGTGCAGTCACCCTGAAACGCTTGGTGAGCGTGCCTGTATAGGTTGCGCGACCTCCCGTCGCAGTGGCAATCGTGAAATCGCTCGACGAATCGCCTGCCGTTGCCGTGCCACCGATCTCGATAGGAGTCCCAGCCGTGATAGCCGCAGACGCAGCAGGCGTCGAGATGTAATATTCGGCGTAGGATCGCTTGCCGATCGTAGCTGCACTGTGATCGTAAAGTGTAACCGTGTTGGTGGTCGCTCCCGCCTGCACCTCCAGCATGATGTCGCCATCGTCGCCGCTCCCGGTGCCGTCTGATTGCCAGATGACATGCTCGCCCTCGGCTGGTGCAGTCGGGTCTGCTGACAGTTCAGCAGCATACATCGCCCCTGCGTTGTTCACTCGGAACAGACTCGTCCCATCAACAGCCAGATTGAGTAGGTTGTTCCCGTCGCCGGTCGATCCATTTCCCTGACTTGCATGCGTCGCCTCATCCACGTTGACGTAAATACCGTCATATGCTGCCGTCCCGCTCTGGTTAATTAGCGGCGATACTTTAATAAATGCCTGCCGCCCATCAGTATCGTTGAGATAATCCCCCGCTTTTGTTTCGAACGAAAACGTATCACCGTCAGAAAGAGGCGCGGTCAATTGATAGGTCTGTTTTGCGGGGCCCTGCACTAATGCTCCCTGAGAGAACGTAATAATACTGTTGCTGTTGGTCGCCCATATCCGAACATAATCATCAACCAAATCCCCTCCTTCGTGGAAGTACGCGCCACCATCAAAGCGGGTTGCTGATCCACCTGCATTGCCAATAACCAGCTCCTGCACCGCCCCGCCACTCGTCGCCGTCGCAATCCGGCATACGTCCGGCGTCGTCTGCCAGTCCAGTTCCAACCATTCCTCGACGCCACCAGTGGCGTCATTATACAGGCGGAAGGACTGCGCGTTGCCACTTCTAGCCAACGACAGCACGTCCGCCGCCGAGCGTTGCAACACCACGTCTTGCGCGATGCCGAACATGACGCGCGCGCCGTCGTCCAGGTAAAGGTCGCCTATTTCGTTGGTAGCGTTTCCGAGCGAATACCCCGCGACATTGGGAATTAGATCATTTCCCGATTCTGACCAATTGGTCAACCCGCCGCCGCCTGCAAGAAGGTCGGTTACCGTGCCGATGGAATCCCGAAAATACAGCTTAGTCGTCGAGGCGTCATCCGCCACGTACAGTCGGCCAGTGTTGGCTGCCGGATCCGCTGGCGCGACCATTTCGGTCATCTCCAGGTAACCGCCATTGATATCGACGTCGCCCGATACCGCCAGATCCACTTCCGAAGTGACTAACGCATCGGTCATCGTGAAGACTGTGTTTCCGTTCGCCTCAATCTCCAGGTCGCCGTCGTCGACCAGTGACGAGTCGCCGAGGCTTAAAATGTTTGTGCCCATCAAAAGGTTTCCCGTCATCGTGCCGCCTGAGAGCGGCAGGAAGTCGAGGCCATCGGATCGATAAATCGTCGTGTACGTCGTGCCGTTCTTAACCCACGCGAACAGTATCTCCGCGCCAGCTGCCAGCGCGACCGTGCCCAGGTTTGTCGATCCGTCAGTGTCCTTGATCGCCGAGTTGAATACCACGTTTCGCGTGATCGCATCGGCGTTTTCTACCCAAAACCCGACACTGTTAATCTCCGGGTTTGTAATATCACCAGTGATATTTATTGTCGTATCGCCTGCCACGCCGTCCGTGATCGTCACCCCCTGGAACTGCGTGCTGGTGCCATAGTCCAGGTTTATAGTCGTATCGTTCAGCTGCAGCGCAGCATTCGCGAGATACTGGCTGCTGAATACAGATCCGCCCAAAAAATTCAGCGTGTGCGGCCCCACCGTTACAGTACGATCGCCTGACAGCGATCCATCGCGCGAGTAAAAATCATTCGCCGTCGATATCCAAGTGCCGGTGCCAGCGTCGACGTACTCGTAAATGCCCAGCGAGTCTACGCTGTCCGTTCCATCCGTCGTCCCATCCAGCGATTCGCCAGATTGCACCGCCACCGTGACCGCATTCGACGCATCCTCTGGCGTGATACGCACGCGCTTCCTGGAACCAGTCGCAGCAGGCAGCGTCGTCGTAAACGATCCGCTCGATGCATCGGTGAGGTATGTGTTGTTCTTGGCCAGCGTCGCAGTCGTCGTGATCTTGCCGCCGTCCTCGAGCTTGAACGATAGATTTGTCGTTCCCACTGCGTCGCTGAAGTACAGCTCAGTGCCGCCCGTGGCAGCATTCGGCCGCGCGTAAATGCGCGCGATATCCGCCCCCGGCGCGGCAGGAGTGGCGATCTCCGAGATATCCAGATACCCCGCCGTCAGCGCCAGGTTTGCCGATGTCGATGTATTGCCAGTGAGATTCCCACCCGCGAGCGGCAGGTAGTCAGCCGCGCGCAGATCGACATACGCCTTGTTTGCTGCGTCCGCGTCGGCAGATGGATTCGCGTGGAGTTTTAGAAAATCCGTCAGCGTGCCGCCTGCCAGCGGCAGACTCGCAGAGCGGATCTCATCGCGCAGCGTCGACCATGTGCCCTTCTTGTATTTCGCTGCGCCCACCTCGCTTTCGTCCGAGAACGGGATCAGGTCACCATCGGCAGGAGTGCCGATATCGTCGCGCGTGTTCAGCTCCTGCGCCTGGGCGATGCAGGACGACGCGCAAAGAACAAGGACTAGGATGGCCTGGCGGAACATGCAATCCCGGCGAGGTCAATCAGCCCCGATCTCGATGGGCACCCCGCCGATCTCGACGCCAATGCCGCCGATAATGACATTACCACCGATCGTCTCAGGCACCGCCACAACCTTGAGCGCGTAGACCGTGCGCCAGTGTGTCTGGTCGCGCGCGTCCAGGCGCGGCACATCAGGCATCCACCCGATCCGCTCGATCGTCATGCTGGCCGACGTCGCGATGCGCGTCGTGAGCGCATCGACCAGGGCGTCGCGATCCTCCGGCAGCGCGACGTTGAGGTTATCGTCGAGGACATCGCCGCGCAGCGCATGCAGGTAGCCACGATCCGCGTTAGTCGCATCGAGGCTCTCATCCGCATGCGTAATAATCGACATCTCGATCGCGACGCAATAGTTGAGGATCCGTTCAAACCCAGACACGCGCCGCTCGGCAAGGATTTCGATGCGGCTCGAGCTGGCGATCTTGCTATCGGCATGCGCGCAGATGACGGGCAGGCCAGCGATCACGGTCGATGGCGCGACATCGGTCTCGAGCCAGCTGGCAAACGTCTGCTCCAGGTTATATTCCAGGCTCTGCATGCTTTAAAGAGAGGGGCGGCTGCAGCAAAAGCAACAGCCACCCCCCTTGTTCCTCAAACTATGAAACAATTAATCACACTTCCGATCGGAGCGCGTCAAGTCAGGCGGCGACTGGCACGGCGTGCCTGGCGATCGATGGCCACTGCCATCTGCCGCTCCACCTTGCCGCGACGGTTGCGGATCACGGTCGAGACCAGGCTCTGTCGGATCTGCTGGCGCGCGTAGCTCACCACGTTGATCAGATCGACATGCGGATCGCGCGGCGCATCCGCTCGATCGACAAGGCGGCCCTGCGTCGTCGTGCCAAGTACTCGCGATATCATCGCGGGCACGTTCCGCCCAAGCCGACGCACCGGGCCAGCCCAACCCGCTTTCAAATTAAAGACACGCGCCTGCGCCTGGCGTTTCAGGCGCGCCTTGTCGCGCGCCTTCAGCCATCGCTTATTCCGATCAGCAGACTGCGGCACGCGGCCGCGAGTGTTGCGCACCAGCTTGTGCACCGACTCTATATCGGCAGGGAGGATGTGCCACGATGACGCGGAGGGATGCACCTTGCTCGCGCGCAGGATCGACGCGATGGCATTCGTATCGCCGCGGCGCACCAGCTTGCGCATGCGGGTCGCCAGTCGCCCCGTCCCCGACATCATCTCGAGCTCGTTGAATGATCCCGCCATGCGATCGATATCCCGCCCCACCGCGGCGCGACCGATCTTCCGCTGCGCGCTCCAACTCTCCTTCGCGCCCGTGAACTTGCCGACCGGTGGCGTGGCGCGCATCATATCCTCGCCGAGCAGGCCAGCCTGCTGGCGGAGCACCGCAGCGAGATCACGATCGGTCGCCTCGGCGAATCGCGCCAGCTCATGCTCGAGCAGGCTGATATCGACGTCGATATCCACGTGCGGCGCGATGGGCGTATTGATATTAGGGGCGAGCGGCATGCTGAAACACTAACAATGTCATCTGGTGCATTGCGCCAGTTGATCAGGTCTCCCTGATCAGCTCGCACTGATACTCGGCACCATTCGGCGACGCGCGCCAGGACTCGATGCGATACGTGCGCGTCCTGTCCTCGCCTGGCAGCCCATGCGTGATCTCTGCGCCGAGCGGAGGATCGCAGTCGAATAGCGACAGGAATTCGGCCCGCTCGACCGAGAGCGTGGTGCGGGGCGCATCCTCGAACAGGCCAGCATCCCCGCGGCGTGCATGCTGCTCGCCTGCCAGGTATCCCGTTGTAATCTCATGGCTGGTGCCATCCTCGAGCGTGCATCGCAGCGGCCACTCTTCGCTGTCAGGATCGACCGATGTGCCCTGCCGCCATGCTGCACCGGCCCGAGCCAGTCGCTGCGCCTGGCGGCCGAGGCCCCGTTTGCGGATGTCTGACAGCGATCTCATTGTAATGTGGTTGATAGGTTAAACGCGAAACGGGGCCGCCACGCCGAACGCGCAACGGCCCCGCTGGGTCGGGCAGTGACGAGTCGAAACTATACGCCGAGGCTCGCAGCAGCGACCTCGGGCTCGGGCTCGGCGGGCAGGGCTTGATCATCAGCCGCAGCGAGCGGCGGATCATAGCCCGCGGCGAAAAGTGCATCGACCAGGGCAGGCTTTTCTGCCGTCGCAGGATCGACCACCAGGCCGCGGCGGTCGGCATCGACCAGCAGCGTCGCGAAGTCGAGCTGCGCGATGCGCTCCTTCCTCGTGGCCGCCGCATGCTCGGCTGCGGCTGCGTCAGCGGCGCGCATTTTCTCGCGAGCAGCGGTGGCTGCAGGCTTGCAAAGTTTGCGCGTAGCGTTGCCCAGATGATCGCACCAGAGCACACGCTCGGCCGTGCCTTTGGCGGCGATCTCGGCATACTTCCCGGCCGCCTCGGCCGCATCGGTGCCGATGTAGTCGGCCTTGTGACGGCCGGTCTTAGAGATCGATACCACCAAATGGATATTGCTGCGCATAGTGTGTGGAATATTAGATTAATTTCGCGGCCCGCCCTTGTCCCCTTCAGATTACAAAGGCGGGCCGCCAGGACAGTGAAACTTACTCGGTCTCTTCGACGATGAATCCGCGATTCACATCGCCTTTCTCGAAGCCGAAGCGCACCGTGAGATCGCACTGGAAACCACCGTCTTCCTTGCGGTTCTCGCGCATCAGGGCGGTGATCCCGCTGCCGCCGCTCTGCGGCGCAGCAGATACCAGTCGCGCCCCCACCTGCGCAGGTGCAGCAGACGGGAAGTCGGGCAGGTTGGAATCCTGCGGCGGCGCGATGGCACCGACCAGCGCACCAGGTGACAAAAAGACTGCGTTCTTGTTGTCCGTGCCAGCCTTGAACGCAGGATATTCGTAGATCGTCATCCCGTGGATCTTGAAGGCCATCGGCGCATTCTCAAAGTAATCGGTCGCAGGCCGCCAGGTGTCGACGTTCGTAACGCGAGTGTCCGTCATCAGGGTATACGCGACGTCTGAATCGACGATGCCGACGCGGCCCTCGAGCGGGCAACCGGCCTTGTTCATGTCCCGACGAATCGCGCCGATAGTATCGACATCGTAGGCACTGGCCAGGACAACGCGATCGTCCATCTCAGCCTCGACGCACTGGTCGAGCAGCTCGTCGAATATGGGCTTCATCAGCGCGCCAGCCAGGAGCCCAGCGCGTGCTTTGATATCATACGCGAGATCATCGAGCTCGGCCTGCGTGTACGCAAACGACGCACTGTAATGATTCGACGCTGCCACCTCGACGGCCGTGTCGGCGAAGTCGGGCGCAGTGTATCCGCTCGACGCATCGTAGGCAGCGCCAAGACCGAAGACGTTCGTTTTGATCTTCTGATTCGCTGCCACGGGCTGCGACGAGAATCCCATGTAAAACCGCATAATCTCAGGATAGAGATTCTCCAGTGCCAACAGACTCTCGGTCGCGAGGATGTCGGTAAACTTGGTTCCAAATGTATTAGCCATCTTTCTGGTTCGTTAGATTTTTTCTTGGTAGTCGTTTTTTGCGGTAGATTAGTTCCGGCCGATCAGCTGCGAGCGGTGCGATCGGTAGAGTGCGGCGCGGCGGTGCGGATCAGGCTCAGCGGCCATGGCTGCCCCGAGCTCGGCAATACTGCCGATATCGCTGGCATCCTCCTCGAGCTCAGGCTCAGGCAGAGCGCAGGGATCCTGGCCCTGGGCTGCGATAACGTCAGCGGCCTGCGCAGCCACCTGCACGGGCACAGTGGCCGCGAGCTCGCGCGCCTCGTTGATCTCGCCCGCTACGCTCGAGAGCATTGCCAGCAGGCCAGCGTTCTCCGCTCGCAGCGCGTCGTTCTCATCGTTTAGCCGAGCAAGCTCTGCAGAACTGCCGAACAGGCTCGAGAGCAGGCCGGGCCGAGATGGCTCTGCGGCGGGCTCCACATCGGTCGACTCCTCCTGCTGGGCAGGCTCAGGCGCAGGCTGCTCTGCGCTTGCGAAAAACGCCTTGGCGTCGTCGAGCGTATTGAACTGGATGGCTGCGGGTGCGCTTACCCCGGCCGTGGGCGGTGTATCGATGTTGGTCTCTTGAGACATTGCTAGGTTGGTTGGATTGGCCCCCGCGCGTATGATCGGCCGGGAGGATGGATTCGTTGAGATGTCAATGCGCCGCGGCACCTGCGAGATTGGCGAGCAGGTCTGACAGATCGTTTACCAGTCCGTCGACCAAGCCTTTGTGCAGCGCGTCAGCGGCCGCGAATGCCTGGCCCTGCATATCAGCGTGCTGCACAGTCGGGCGGTGCGTCGTCACGTAAGAACGGAACGCATCGCCCAGCGTATCGACGTCGGCCTGGAAAGCGGCAGCCTCCTGCTCGGTCGGCTCGCGCCAGGGCGCGCCCATGTCTTTCAGTGCGCCGCTCTTGTAAACGTGCGTTTTGATGCCCATCGCCTCGAGCATGGCCTCGAATGTCTCTAGCATGAGAATCACCCCGATAGAGCCCACCTGCGCCGATGGCGTGGCCACGATCGGCAGCGCGCAGAGATTCCAATACATCGCCGAGCAAGCCATGGTATCGACGAAACCGACGATCGGCTTGCGCTGCGCCAGGGCGGCCAGCCTGTTTGCCGTCTCGGCGCAGCCGACGACCGAGCCGCCAGGACTCGCCAGATTCAGGACAACGGTCTGCACGCCAGGATCCTCGACGGCCTGGTGCACGGCCGACGTCACCGCATCATAATCGAGGCCCCACCAACCGCACCGCTTTTGCAGCGTGCCGCTGCCAGTGACGACCGCGATGCCGCGCCATGTCTCATACGGCTGCCACTCGCCGCCGACGCAGTGCTCGCGGATCGCACTGCGAGGCTCGACCACATCCGCGCGCGTTTCACAAGGACTATCGAGTAAGAGCGCAGTCGCATGCAGCGGCGACAGATACTGCGGCGACGACATCAGCCGCGCCATGATTTGAGATTGGGTCGGAGTCATTGATTTGTATTAGGCATGCTATCGGTGACGACGTCGCCCTTCTGGTAGGCGACCAGCTCCTGCTCGGTGACGCCCTCCTCCGCAGCGATCTCGCGCCGCCTGCGGGCACCCCTGGCCGCCTCGCGCAGCGATTGATCCTGCAGCCGTTCCCACCACTCGCCGAGTTCACCGGCCCACATGGCCAGAGTGAGCATGCCATTCTCGCGCAGCTTCACCTTCAGCGAACCCTCTCGGCCGACGTCGATCGTCATGTCTGACGGCGATATCCAGCCACATTTCCACCAATCAGGATCGCGTGGGCGGCGCAGCGCGCCTCGCTTGATCTCCTTCGATATCACGTACACCCACCATCGCTGGCAAAAGTTTTCGACCAATTGCTGCTGCTGCGTTTTGATCCATGCCTTCGAGCCCTGGAGGACGAGGCGCACCTCGGCAGAGCCCAGCCCGCTCAGGTAAAATATGATGTGCGGCGGCAGGCCGATGCCCATCGAGAGCTGCACCATCAGGCGGTCGAGCCACTCCATCGTGTTTGGCCCAGGCCGATCGTCGGCCAGCGTCTTGATCTCCTGGCGGCCGGTACTCAGGATCTCGACGCCCTTGTGCACCTCCTTCACCAGCACATGCTCCGGGCTCTCGTCGGTGCCATCGTTGACCGACTGGAAGCCCAGCGAGGGATCAGGCTCACCATTCGTCGGTCGGCCGGAGGTCGTCCGATAGTAGCCGATCTGTGCGCGCAGCTTGGCGGCCGTCTTCAGGTAGAGCTTGAGCTCAGTCCAGTCGACGCCATCATTAAACCAGTGCATGCCGATCGGCACCCCACGCGATGCACCGCGCCGCTCGGGCGAGCAGAAATGGATCATGTTCTCGCGCGGCACGATCATCCTCCTGCCATTGCGGCCCCAGAGCTGATAAGCCTGCGCCTTGCCGTGGCGGTCGAGGCGCACCCCATCCTGCCAGCGAGTGGCTGCCATCTGGTGCAGCCTGGCCTCCTTATTGCGGCATGCATGCCCCTCGTAAAAGGCCATCATCCCCGCTTGCGATGCAGCCTCGGTCAGCACGCCGAAGTGATCGCCGTCGCGCAAGGTCGAGAGATAGGCGTATCGCTGGGCCTCGGTAAAGCTCCACCGGCCGCCGAGGTCGAACGCGGAGCGATTCGCTGAATGCATATTGAACGCGCGCAGCGCGAGCTCATTCCACTCCCGATCCTCGGTCGCAGGGAACGGCATCAGGCCCTTAGGCCCCACCACCAGCATCGGCAGATTCCGGCAGACGGCCGTGTACGGCGCAACATTGTTAAAACACCAGCGGCTCTTATTGATCAGCGTCTCGCGAGTCCATGAGTCGATCTCGGTATGCGTCTCGAGATCATTGAAAAATATCTCGTTGCGGTAGGGAGTATAATTCGCCGAATCAAACGGCGAATTATAAACCGCGCCTGGGACAGGCGGCACAGTGGCAGCCTGGCCGCCGTTCGCTGCGAGTTGTAGAATGTCGGCCGAGGTGCGCGCCATGATGCGCTGCGCGCGTCAATCGACACTGCCCTGGCACCTAGGTGCGCACGTAGCCAGGCGCGCGCGGCTCGACTACCCCGTCGCTGCCGTAGGTGCCGTCCGCGTTTAGCTTGCCCAGAGCCTGCCGGATCTGCACCAGGGCCTCGCGCGGCGAGAGCTGCGCCTGGCCGCTCTGTGATTCGCCCGAGAAAGTCACCTGCGTGATCTGCACGCCAGACTGATAGTCCGCAAACACCTCGCTCTGCCACGCCTCGAGCTGCGTGATCGTCTCTGCGTCGGTCTGGTTCTCTGTGCTCTTGCGCGCCTCATCGATCCAGCACGTAATGATAAAGTCGTCGGCCATGCCCGCTGGCCGTCGTCAATTCAGCCTTGACGCGATATCACGCCGCTCTGTACAATTTTCCCATTGGACAGCAATTGCTGCCTAGGCAGCAATGCGTCAACAGGAGCTGTTCGCCTCATAAAAGAATGCCCTGGGCCAGTCGCTCGGCAATTCGTTCGCAATACTCTTCTTCATACTCAATTCCGACCGCTTTGATCGCCAACTCCTTAGCCGCCACAAGCGTGCTGCCACTCCCCGCAAACGGGTCGAGGATTGTTCCGCCTCCTACAAACTTGATCGCACGCTTCATTAACGGCAGCGGTTTTTGGCAAGAGTGCTCTGGCGCGCTTTCTCTCGCAGCTTCCCACACATCGCTTCCCGCCGTATCTGGCAGGGCGGGCTTCCCCTTGTGGAGATACCACGCCAACTCCCACTGTGGCCTTAGATAGTAGCCCATCCCCCACTGACTTTTTTTCCACACGATGCACCCCTTGATCGTAAACCACTCGCGAAGCACATCAGCCGCCCACGTTTCCGACCACCCGCCAAACATTAGCGACGCGCTGTCATCCTTCACTGCTTGCGCCATGAGCGGAACGGTTGCCCACCATAACGCCTTTGCCTCGCGGCGACCATCGTTGGCAATGGCCTTTGTCTTGCCTCGCTGCGGTTGCAGATCGATTCCATACGGCGGATCACACACCACCGCATCGGCCCAGCCTTGCCCAAGCTGCGGAAGTATTAGTCGAGCGTCGCCATGATAAAGCGTCACATACTCGTCCGAATAGAAAGGCGAACAAATCGGTGCTACCAACCCGCCCCCCGCTGTGTCTTCGATTGTTTCTTGTGATTCCATAGTCTTATTTGCTGCGACGTTCGGCTTTCGGCGGGTGGCAGACCTCTGCGTTCGCTAGAAATTCGTCTCGGCCATCTTGTGAAATCGAACCTGTAAGCAGGCCTTACAAGTTGGTGGAGGCAACGCCCTACGGGCGTGCGTCAGCTTTGGCGTCCAACCGATACTCGCGTGTCCTCTTGCCGCTTTCAGACTGCGCGCGCAGGCGGGCCTCATTGAATCCCCAAACGATAAAATGTTTTTTCATGCAGTCGCCGTAATCATTCGCGGGGCCGAC
>Ga0070752_1002033_pt1 | contig 13460 bp, 9 predicted proteins | sample VirMetDEL_Aug_30_FD_77440 | JGI IMG/M metagenome (GOLD analysis project Ga0070752, IMG submission 77440) | Aqueous microbial communities from the Delaware River and Bay under freshwater to marine salinity gradient to study organic matter... | ecosystem: Environmental > Aquatic > Marine > Coastal ...
AAAGGACTTCATGAAACGTCTGCTGCTACCTGCGGTACTGTCCGCATTGATGATCGCCGAAGTTCACGCCGAGTCCTTCACCATCTCCGATATACGCGTCAACGGCCTGCAGCGGGTTTCCGCTGGTAGCGTATTCGGCGCACTGCCCTTGAATGTGGGCGAGCGGATAGATGATCGCCAACTGGTCGACGCCACCCGTTCCCTGTTCCGTACCGGCTTCTTCCAGGATATCCAGCTCGGTCGCGATGGCGACGTGCTGGTCGTCACTGTGGTCGAGCGTCCCTCCATCTCGGGTATCGAGATCGAAGGCAACAAGGCCATTACCACCGAAGACCTGCTCAAGGGCCTGAACCAGTCCGGCCTGGCCGAAGGCGAGATCTTCCAGCGTGCGACCCTTGAAGGCGTGCGTAACGAGCTGCAGCGCCAGTATGTCGCTCAGGGTCGCTATTCGGCCGAGATCGAAGCTGAAGTGATTCCGCAGCCACGTAACCGCGTTGCGCTGAAGATCACCATCAACGAAGGTACCGTTGCTGCCATTTCCCACATCAACGTGGTTGGCAACACCGTGTTCTCCGATGAGGATCTGGTCGATCTGTTCGAGCTGAAGACCACCAACTGGCTGTCCTTCTTCAAGAACGACGACAAGTATGCCCGCGAGAAGCTGTCCGGTGACCTCGAGCGTCTGCGCTCCTACTACCTGGACCGCGGCTATATCAACATGGATATCAGCTCCACCCAGGTATCCATCACCCCGGACAAGAAGCACGTCTACATCACCGTCAACGTCGAAGAGGGCGAGAAGTACAGCGTTCGCGACGTGAAACTCTCCGGTGACCTCAAGGTTCCAGAAGAAGACGTGCGCGCGCTGCTGCTGGTCAAGGAAGGGCAGGTCTTCTCGCGCAAGATCATGACCACCACCAGCGAACTGATCACTCGTCGCCTGGGTAACGAAGGCTATACCTTCGCCAACGTTAACGGCGTGCCGGAAGCGCATGACGAAGACAACACCGTTTCGATCACCTTCTTCGTCGACCCGGGCAAGCGTGCCTACGTTAACCGCATCAACTTCCGCGGCAACACCAAGTCCGAAGACCAGGTGCTGCGTCGCGAAATGCGTCAGATGGAAGGTGGCTGGGCCTCGACCTACCTGATCGATCAGTCCAAGGTGCGCCTGGAGCGCCTGGGCTTCTTCAAGGAAGTCAACGTCGAAACCCCGCAGGTACCGGGTACCGATGACCAGATCGACGTCAACTACAGCGTCGAGGAGCAGCCGTCCGGTTCTATCACCGCCAGCGTCGGTTTCGCCCAGAACGCCGGTCTGATCCTCGGTGGTTCGATCAGTCAGAACAACTTCCTGGGTACCGGTAATCGCGTCAGCATCGGTCTGACCCGCAGTGAATACCAGACCCGATACAGCTTCGGCTTCGTGGACCCCTACTGGACCGTCGACGGTGTCAGCCTGGGTTACAACGCCTTCTACCGCACCACTGACTACGATGAGCTCGATGTCGACGTATCCAGCTACTCGGTGGACAGCCTGGGTGCCGGTGTCAACATCGGCTATCCGATCAGCGAAACTGCGCGTCTGACCTACGGCCTGACCGTGCAGCAGGACAGCATCGATACCGGCCGTTACACCGTCGACGAAATCTTCGATTTCATTGATGCCGAGGGTGATAACTATCTGAACTTCAAGGGCTCCATCGGCTGGTCCGAGTCGACCCTGAACCGTGGCGTCCTGGCCAACCGTGGTCATTCGCAGAGCCTGGTGCTGGAAACCACGCTGCCAGGCAGCGATCTGTCGTTCTACAAGCTTGACTACCGTGGTCAGGTATTCACCCCGATCAGCGACAACTACACCCTGCGCTTCCATACCCAGCTGGGTTACGGTGACAGCTACGGCAGTACCGCAGAGTTGCCGTTCTACGAGCACTACTACGCCGGTGGTTTCAACTCGGTGCGTGGCTTCGAGGACAGCAGCCTGGGCCCACGCAGTACGCCAAGCACCGGTACCAAGCCTGGCACGCTGGCTGACCCGGATCAGGACCCGCTGCCGTTCGGTGGTAACGTTCTGGTACAGGGTGGCGTAGAGATGCTGTTCCCGCTGCCATTCGTCAAGGATCAGCGTTCGCTGCGTACCGCGTTGTTCTGGGACGTGGGTAACGTATTCGATACCAACTGCTCGTCAACTCAGAAGAAGCTCAGCGACAGCTGCAATATCGACTTCAGCAGCATGGCCAGCTCCGTGGGTGTCGGCCTGACCTGGATCACAGCGCTGGGTCCGTTGAGCTTCAGCTTGGCCATGCCGATCAAGAAGCCGGATGATGCCGATACTCAGGTATTCCAGTTCTCCCTGGGCCAGACGTTCTAAAAACTCATTCACCGAAAGCCAACAGTTTTGTTGCAGGAGTGCATTGTGCGTAAGTTGACTCAACTGGTTCTGTTCACCGCCGCTCTGATCGCCACTCCGGCGTTCGCCGAGATGAAGGTGGCTGTGCTGAACTATCAGATGGCGCTGCTCGAGTCGGATGCGGCCAAGCGCTATGCCGTCGATGCCGAGAAGAAATTCGGTCCGCAACTGAACAAGCTCAAGACCCTGGAGAGCGACGCCAAGCGTATTCAGGATCGTATGGTCAAAGACGGCGACAAGATGCAGCAGGCCGAGCGTGAGCGTCTTGAGCTCGAATTCAAGCAAAAGGCCCGTGATTTCCAGTTCCAGTCCAAGGAGCTGAACGAATCCAAAGCCATCGCTGACCGCGAGATGCTGGCCAAGCTCAAGCCGAATCTGGACAAGGCCGTTGAAGAAGTGATCAAGAACGGTAACTTCGATCTGGTACTCGAGCGCGGTGCGGTGATCGATGTCAAACCTCAGTATGACATCACTCGCCAGGTCATCGAGCGCATGAATCAGATGCGTTAAGCATGACTGTGACAGTTACTCTCGGCCAGTTGGCCGAGCGCCTGTGCGCCACATTGCGTGGCGCCGAAGGTAAGGTCATCACGGGCCTGGCCACCTTGCAGGAGGCCAGGCCCGAACAGTTGAGCTTCCTGGCCAACGCCCAGTATCGCAAGTTCCTGGCGCAGACCCAGGCCGGTGCTGTGCTGCTCACTGCGGCCGATGCCGAAGGCTACGCTGGCGATGCCCTGATCGTGGCCAATCCTTACCTGGCCTATGCCGCGATCTCGCACCTGTTCGACCGCAAGCCCAAAGCTTTGCCTGGCGTTCATGCCACTGCACAGGTTGCCGATGACGCTCAGGTCGACCCGAGCGCGAGCATCGGTGCCTACGCGGTCATCGAAAGTGGTGCATGCATCGGTGCCGACGTCAGCATCGGCGCGCATTGTGTGGTTGGTGCGCGCAGCGTGATCGGCGAGGGCGGTTGGTTGGCTCCTCGGGTGACGTTGTACCACGATGTGCAGATCGGCAAACGTGTGGTGATTCAGTCCGGCGCGGTGATTGGTGGCGAGGGTTTCGGTTTCGCCAACGAGAAGGGTGTCTGGCAGAAGATCGCGCAGATCGGTGGGGTGACCATCGGCGATGACGTCGAGATCGGTGCCAACACCACGGTTGATCGCGGCGCGCTGTCCGACACCCTGATCGGCAATGGTGTGAAACTGGACAACCAGATCATGATCGCGCACAACGTGCAGGTTGGCGACAACACCGCCATGGCCGGTTGCTGCGGGATTTCCGGCAGCACCAAGATCGGCAAGAACTGCATGATCGCCGGTGGTGTGGGTATGGTTGGGCATATCGAAGTGTGCGACAACGTGTTCGTCACCGGCATGACCATGGTGACCCGTTCGATCACCGAACCGGGTGCCTATTCTTCCGGTACCGCCATGCAACCGGCGGGCGAGTGGAAGAAGAGCGCTGCACGCATTCGTCAATTGGACGAGATGGCCAAGCGTCTGCGCGAGTTGGAAAAACAGCTGGCTGCCGTGACCCAGGGCGCAGATACCTCATCTGATGCCTGAGCGCGGTCTTTCCGCGCTCTTTTCTTTTCTTACAGGCTAAACCGGACATGATGGACATCAACGAAATTCGTGAATATTTGCCGCACCGCTATCCGTTCCTGCTGGTGGATCGTGTGGTGGACCTGGACGTCGAAGGCAAGACTGTTCGCGCCTACAAGAATGTCAGCATCAACGAGCCGTTCTTCAATGGCCACTTTCCCGAGCATCCGATCATGCCAGGCGTGCTGATCATTGAAGCCATGGCGCAGGCTGCCGGGATTCTCGGCTTCAAAATGATGGGCGTTAAACCGGCCGATGGCACCCTGTACTACTTCGTCGGCTCCGACAAGCTGCGCTTCCGCTCTCCCGTTACTCCCGGCGATCAGCTGATGCTGGAAGCCAAGTACCTGAGCGACCGCCGCAGCATCTGGAAATTCGAGTGCCGTGCCACCGTCGATGGCAAGGAAGTCTGCTCCGCTGAAATCATCTGTGCGGAACGCAAACTATGAGTTCGATTGACCCACGCGCGATCATCGACCCCAGTGCCAGATTGGCCGACGACGTTGTCGTCGGCCCGTGGAGCATTGTCGGGGCCGATGTGGAAATTGGCGAGGGTACAGTCATCGGCCCGCACGTAGTGCTCAAGGGGCCGACCGTGATCGGCAAGCACAACCGCATCTACCAGTTTTCTTCGGTTGGCGAAGACACGCCCGACCTGAAGTACAAGGGCGAGCTGACTCGCCTGGTGATCGGCGATCACAACACGATTCGTGAAGGTGTCACCATTCACCGTGGCACCGTACAGGATCGCAGTGAAACCACTATTGGCGATCACAACCTGATCATGGCCTATGCCCATATCGGCCATGACAGCGTGATCGGTAACCATTGCATCCTGGTCAACAACACGGCACTGGCCGGGCATGTCTGGGTCGATGACTGGGCGATTCTGTCCGGTTATACCCTGGTGCATCAGTTCTGCCGTATTGGTGCGCACAGCTTCTCCGGCATGGGCACCGCAATCGGCAAGGATGTTCCGGCCTTCGTCACCGTCTTTGGCAACCCTGCCGAAGCACGCAGCATGAACTTCGAGGGTATGCGTCGTCGTGGTTTCTCTGCCGAGGCCATCGCCGCGTTGCGCAAAGGCTACAAGCTGGTCTATCGCCAGGGTCTGACGGTAGAGCAGGCGCTGAACGAACTGGCCGAGTCCGCTGCTCAATTCCCGGAAGTGGCGATCTTCCGCGACTCTATTCAGGCTTCGACGCGCGGCATTACCCGCTAAGAACCTGTTCGAAATCTGCTGCGCGTCGGCCCTGCTGAGTTAGAAAGCAGGCTGCAGTGTTCAGCGCGGTCAAATACTCATTTACCTTGTAAACTCCGCTTTTTCGCCTGCTTATGCCTTCCATGGCTCTAGCTTGCGAGATTTTGCACAGGTTCTAGATCTCTATGAACAGACCCCTTCGCGTCGCACTGGTCGCCGGTGAGGCGTCCGGTGACATTCTTGGCTCCGGTCTGATGCAGGCCATCAAGCAGCGCTATCCGGATACCGAATTCATTGGTGTCGGTGGTGCACGGATGGAAGCTGAGGGCCTGAAATCCTATTTCCCGATGGAGCGGCTGGCTGTCATGGGCTTGGTCGAGGTGCTCGGCCGCCTGTTCGAATTGCTTGGCCGTCGCCGTCAGCTCGCTCGTGATCTGATCGCCGCACAGCCGGACGTGTTCATTGGCATCGATGCGCCTGATTTCAATCTGGGCCTGGAGCTCAAGCTGCGCCGCGCTGGAATCAAGACGGTGCACTATGTCAGTCCGTCGGTCTGGGCTTGGCGGCAGAAGCGGGTGCTTAAAATTCGCGAAGCCTGTGACCTGATGCTGACGCTGTTCCCGTTCGAGGCACAGTTCTACGACGAGCATCAGGTGCCGGTGCGCTTCGTCGGTCACCCGCTGGCCGATGCCATCCCGCAGCAGGCCGACCGTATTGCCGCGCGCGAAGCGTTGGATCTGCCGCAGTATGAGCCGGTGGTGGCCTTGATGCCGGGTAGTCGAGGCGGTGAAGTTTCGCGTCTTGGCGAGCTGTTTCTCGATGCGGCGATTCGTCTGCGCGCACTGCGTCCCGGCATTCGCTTCCTTATGCCCTGCGCCACGCCTGAGCGTCGCGAGCAGTTGGAGCAAATGCTGGCTGGGCGTGACCTGCCACTGACGTTGCTCAATGGTCGCTCTCACGAGGCGTTGGCTGCCTGCGATGCGGTGCTGATCGCGTCAGGTACCGCGACGCTGGAAGCGCTGCTGTACAAGCGACCGATGGTGGTGGCGTACCGTGTGGCGCCGCTGACTTATCGCATCCTCAAACGGCTGGTCAAGAGCCCCTATATCTCGCTGCCTAATCTACTGGCCGAGCGCCTACTGGTGCCTGAGCTGATTCAGGATGCGGCGACCCCTGAGGCGCTCGCTCAGGCTGTGGCGCCGCTGATCGACGGCGGTCAGGTGCAGACCGAAGGCTTCGACGTGATCCACCGTGCGCTGCGTCGTGACGCGTCGCTGTCGGCGGCCGGCGCCGTTCTCAAGCTGGCGGGGCGTGCCTGATGCAGCTGGGTCTCGATTTTACCTTGGTCGAGGAACTGGTCGCGGGCGTCGACGAGGTGGGGCGCGGTCCGCTCTGCGGCGCGGTGGTCACGGCAGCGGTGATCCTCGATCCAGCGCGGCCGATTCTTGGTCTGAATGACTCGAAGAAACTATCCGAAGCCCGTCGCGAAGTGCTGTTCGACGAGATTCGCGAGAAGGCCCTGGCCTGGTGCATCGCCCGCGCCGAGGTGGAGGAGATCGACCAGCTGAATATCCTGCATGCCACCATGCTGGCCATGCAGCGCGCCGTCGAGGGGCTGAGCGTTACGCCGAAACTGGCGCTGATCGACGGCAATCGCTGCCCCAAGCTGGTGGTGCCGAGCGCGCCGGTGGTCAAGGGCGATAGCCGGGTCCCGGCCATCGCCGCTGCCTCGATCCTGGCCAAGGTCAGCCGCGACCGCGAGATGGTCGAGATGGATCAGCTCTATCCCGGTTACGGCATTGCCGGGCACAAGGGCTACCCCACGCCGGTTCACCTCGAAGCGCTCAAGCGTCTGGGGCCGACGCCGATCCATCGGCGTTCCTTCGCCCCGGTGCGTGCCTTGCTGGAAGGCGTGTAGCTGTGTAGTCCGGATGCAATCCGGGATATACCACGCCAGTTGAACCTCTGGCCCTAAGCCAGACCCTCTTAGGCTACAATCCGCGCTTTGTCGTTTTCACCTGCAAGGCCGCCCATGACTCAAGCGTTCGTCCACCTGCGTCTGCACACCGAATACTCCCTGGTCGATGGTCTGGTGCGGGTCAAACCGCTGATCAAGGCCGTCGTGGGGGCCGGCATGCCAGCGGTGGCAGTCACCGACATGAGCAACATGTGCTCGTTGGTGAAGTTCTACAAGACGGCCATGGGCGCTGGGATCAAACCGATCTGTGGCGCCGATATCTGGATGGCCAGCGCCGAAGAAGATGGCCCGCTGACGCGCCTGACGCTGTTGGCAATGAATGCCAAGGGTTACCGCAACCTCACCGAACTGATCTCCCGCGGCTGGTCCGAAGGGCAGAGCAACGACCTGGTGATCATTCAGCGCGATTGGGTCAAGGATGCGGCCGAAGGTCTGATCGCACTCTCCGGCGCCCGCGAGGGCGAGGTAGGGCAGGCGCTGCTGGCCGGTGACGAGGTACTGGCCGAGACGCGCCTGCGTGAGTGGATGCAGGTATTCCCGGATCGTTTCTATCTCGAGGTGCAACGCACCAGCCGTGTGGGTGACGAGGAATACCTGCACGCCGCTGTAGCCCTGGCCGATCGCGTCGAGGCGCCGCTGGTGGCGACCAACGATGTACGCTTCATCAAGCAGGACGATTTCGAGGCGCACGAGACGCGCGTGTGCATCGGTGAAGGCCGTACCCTGGATGACCCGCGTCGACCACGCCATTACTCCGATCAGCAGTACCTTAAAAGTGCCGCCGAGATGTGGGAGCTGTTCTCCGACCTGCCCGAGGCGCTGGAGAACACCGTCGAGATCGCCAAGCGCTGCAACATCGAGGTGCAGCTCGGCAAATACTTCCTGCCCGACTTCCCCACGCCCAACGGCATGGGCATCGACGATTACCTGCGCCATGCCTCCTTCGAGGGCCTGGAAGAGCGCCTGGAAGTGCTGCTGCCCAAGGACACGCTGGATTACGAGGCCAAGAGGCAGGTCTACATCGACCGCCTCAACTTCGAACTCGACATCATCATTCAGATGGGTTTCCCCGGTTACTTCCTGATCGTGATGGACTTCATCCAGTGGGCCAAGAGCAATGGCGTGCCGGTCGGGCCGGGTCGTGGTTCGGGTGCCGGCTCGCTGGTGGCCTACGTGCTGAAGATTACCGACCTCGATCCGCTGGCCTATGACCTGCTGTTCGAGCGCTTCCTCAACCCCGAGCGGGTTTCCATGCCCGACTTCGACGTCGACTTCTGCATGGATGGCCGCGACCGGGTGATCGACTACGTGGCGGAGAAGTACGGACGCAACGCGGTGAGCCAGATCATCACCTTCGGCTCCATGGCGGCCAAGGCGGTGGTGCGCGACGTGGCGCGGGCGCAGGGCAAGTCCTACGGCCTGGCCGATCGTCTGTCGAAGATGATCCCCTTCGAAGTGGGCATGACCCTGGAGAAGGCCTTTGATATGGAGGAGCCGCTGCGCGACTTCCTCAAGAACGACGAAGAAGCCCAGGAAATCTGGGACATGTCGCTCAAGCTCGAAGGTGTGGTGCGCGGTACCGGTAAACACGCGGGGGGTGTGGTGATCGCGCCAACCAAGCTCACGGACTTCTCGCCGATTGCCTGCGACGAGGAGGGCGGCGGCCTGGTGACCCAGTTCGACAAGGACGACGTCGAGCAGGCCGGCCTGGTCAAGTTCGACTTCCTCGGGCTGCGTACCCTGACCATCATCAAGTGGGCGATGGAAACCATCCATCGCATCCAGAAACGCGATGGTGCGCCGGACGAGGATCTGGTCAACATCGACTTCATCCCGCTGGATGACAAGAAGACCTACGACATGCTGCAGCGGGCGGAGACCACGGCAGTCTTCCAGCTTGAATCGCGCGGCATGAAGGAGCTGATCAAGAAGCTCAAGCCCGACTGCCTGGAAGACATGATCGCCTTGGTGGCGCTGTTCCGTCCCGGCCCGTTGCAGTCCGGCATGGTGGACGACTTCATCAATCGTAAGCACGGCCGTGCCGAGCTGTCCTATCCGCACCCGGATTACCAGTACGCCGGCCTGGAGCCGGTGCTCAAGCCCACCTACGGCATCATCCTGTATCAGGAGCAGGTGATGCAGATTGCCCAGGTCATGGGTGGCTATACCCTGGGTCAGGCGGACATGCTGCGTCGTGCCATGGGTAAGAAAAAGCCCGAGGAGATGGCCAAGCAGCGCGGTGGCTTCATCGAAGGTTGTGCCAGTAACGGTATCGATGCCGAACTGGCGGGCAACATCTTTGATCTGGTAGAGAAGTTCGCCGGTTACGGCTTCAACAAGTCGCACTCCGCCGCCTATGGTCTGGTCTCCTACCAGACCGGCTGGCTCAAGGCGCATTATCCGGCGCCGTTCATGGCGGCGGTGCTCTCGGCGGATATGCACAACACCGACAAGGTGGTGATCCTGGTGGAAGAGTGCCGCAACATGAAGTTGCGCATCGATCCGCCGGATGTGAACGTTTCCGAATTCAAGTTCACCGTCAACGACGACGGCCGTATCGTCTATGGCCTGGGTGCGGTCAAGGGCGTGGGCGAAGGGCCGGTGGAGGCCATCGTCGAATGCCGTGCCGAGGGTGGGCCGTTCAAGGACCTGTTCGATTTCTGCAACCGCGTCGACCTCAAACGCATCAACAAGCGCACCCTGGAAGCGCTGATCCGCAGCGGCGCGCTGGATCGCCTCGGTCCGTATTACCAGGACGAACTCAAGGCCTACCAGGCCAGTGTGGACAAGAATCGCGCCGTGCTCCTGGCGTCGATGGAAGAGGCCGTGCAGTCCGCCGAGCAGACCGCACGCAGCGCCGAGAGCGGTCACATGGACCTGTTCGGCGGCCTGTTCGCTGAGCCCGAGGCAGACGTCTACGCCAACCACCGCAAGGCGCGCGAGCTGCCGATCAAGGAGCGTCTGAAAGGCGAGAAGGACACCCTGGGCATCTACCTGTCCGGTCACCCCATTGACGAGTACGAAGGCGAGATTCGCCGTTTCGCCCGCCAGCGTATCGTCGAGCTGAAGCCGGCGCGTGACACTCAGACTATCGCCGGGATGATCGTCAACCTGCGGGTGATGAAGAACAAGAAGGGCGACAAGATGGGCTTCATCACCCTCGACGACCGCTCCGGACGAATCGAGGCTTCGCTGTTCGCCGATGCTTTCGCCAGCAACCAGGCGCTGCTGCAGAACGATGCGCTGGTGGTGGTCGAGGGCGAAGTCAGCAACGACGACTTCTCCGGTGGCTTGCGTCTGCGTGCCAAGCGCGTGATGAGCCTGGAGGAGGCGCGCACCGGTCTCGCCGACAGCCTGCGGGTAAAGGTCGCCAGTGAGGCATTGAAGGGTGATCGGCTACGCTGGCTGGCCGAGCTGTGCCGCAAGCACAAGGGCGCCTGCCCGGTGACGCTGGATTACACTGGCGAGGAGGCACGCGCCTTGCTTCAATTTGGCGACGCCTGGCGGATCGATCCGGCTGACACTTTGATTCAGGCATTGCGTGACCAGTTCGGGCGCGACAACGTCTTTTTGCACTACCGCTGATGCGAGAGGGGGGGGATTGCCCCCTTTGTGTTGGCATCGACACCAACGGGTGTCGACCCGCTGCGTCCTATCCCTTAAGGTAGGGCGCCTAATGGATACAAGCTCCCCGGCCACTTGGCCGTCGACGCAAGACGGATGACTATGAACCCGAATTTCCTCGATTTCGAACAGCCGATCGCCGACCTGCAAGCCAAGATCGAAGAGCTCCGCCTGGTTGGTAACGACAACTCGCTGAATATCGGCGACGAGATTGCCCGCCTGCAGGACAAGAGCAGTGCTCTGACCGAGAGCATCTTCGGCAACCTGAGCAGTTGGCAGATCGCTCAGCTGGCTCGCCATCCGCGCCGCCCGTACACCCTGGATTACATCCAGCACATCTTCACCGAGTTCGACGAGTTGCACGGTGATCGTCACTTCTCCGATGACGCCGCCATCGTCGGCGGCGTGGCTCGCCTGGGCGAGCAGCCGGTGATGATCATTGGTCACCAGAAGGGCCGTGAAGTGCGTGAGAAGGTGCGCCGCAACTTCGGCATGCCGCGTCCTGAGGGCTATCGCAAAGCCTGCCGCCTGATGGAAATGGCTGAGCGCTTCAAGATGCCGATCTTCACCTTCATCGACACCCCCGGCGCTTATCCGGGTATCGATGCCGAGGAGCGTGGCCAGAGCGAGGCCATCGCCTGGAACCTGCGCGTCATGGCGCGCCTGAAGACACCGATCATTGCCACTGTGATCGGTGAGGGTGGTTCCGGCGGCGCATTGGCCATCGGCGTCTGCGACCAGCTGAACATGCTGCAGTACTCCACCTATGCGGTGATTTCGCCGGAAGGCTGCGCCTCGATTCTCTGGCGTACCGCCGAGAAGGCTCCGGATGCTGCCGAGGCCATGGGTATCACTGCCGAGCGCCTGAAGGATCTGGGTATCGTCGATCAGGTGATCGGCGAGCCGCTGGGCGGTGCTCATCGTGATCCGGCTGCGGCTTCCGAGTCGATTCGTCAGGAGCTGATCAAGCAACTGGCCAGCCTGCAGAAGCACGATACCGAGGCGCTGCTCAAGCGCCGCTATGAGCGTCTGATGAGCTACGGCATCGCCTGATTTCGTTCTGCGTGCATCTCAACGGGCCTTCGGGCCCGTTGTTGTTTAAGCTTGAATGATGACTGCTCTCTATCTTCGCCTGCGCCAGGCCTTGCAGCCCTGGCGAGCGGCTCCTGCCTGGCGTATCGCCCTCTCTGGTGGCCTGGATTCCAGCGTACTGCTGCACCTGCTCGCTGACTGGGCGCGTAGCGAAGATCTGCCGCCGATTTCCGCCATTCATGTCCATCATGGCCTGCAGGCGGCGGCCGACGCCTGGCCCGAGCATTGCGCGCGCGTTTGCGTGCAACTGGGTATCGCTCTGGAGGTCGTGAGGGTTCAGGTCGCGCCTGGTGCCAGTCTCGAACAGGCTGCGCGGAACGCGCGTTATGAGGTGTTCGCTGAGCGGCTGGGCGTGGGCGACGTTCTGCTCAGTGCCCAGCATCGCGACGATCAGGCCGAAACTCTGCTGTTTCGTCTGTTGCGTGGCGCTGGTGTGCGCGGGCTGGCAGCCATGCCGGCCAGTCGGCCGCTGGGGCAGGGCAGTCTGTTGCGGCCGTTGCTCGACAGCTCTCGAGCCGAGTTGCATGAATATGCGCTGAGTCATGGCATTGCCTGGATCGAAGACCCAAGCAATGCCGATGAGCGTTTCAGTCGCAATTTCCTGCGCAGACAGGTTATGCCGCTGCTTGCAGGGCGCTGGCCGCAGGTCACTGCAAGCCTTGAGCGCAGCGCCAGGCACCTGGGCGAGGCCCAGCAGTTGCTCGATGAGCTGGCCGAGATGGACCTGGTGGCTGCTCGTGGTGTTTCTGCATGTCCCTGGCTGCCTCTGCAGTCTCTGGATCTATCGGCGCTGAGCGCTCTGAGTGATGCGCGCCAGCGCAATCTGCTGCGGTATTGGTTGGCGCCGCTGACCCGCATGCCCGATAGCGATCACTGGGCTGGCTGGTGTGATCTGCGTGATGCTGTCGTGGATGCGACACCGATCTGGAGGCTTGCCGATGGTGAGCTGCATCGTGCCGATGGTCGGCTCTGGTGGCTCAGTGGTGAGTGGCTGAATCCATTGACGATGATCGATCTGCCTTGTGCGGCATTCCGCGAATCTGCGGAGCTTCCCGGCAACGGTCGCGTGCAGGTACTGGGCGAGCTGCCGCATGGTCGCTGGCATTTGCGCTATCGCCAAGGCGGTGAGTCGCTGCAGGTGCCGGGGCGCGGCAGGCGTGATCTCAAACGCCTGCTCAATGAAATGCGTGTGCCGGCATTTGTACGCCCGCGCCTGCCGCTGCTGTTCGATGGTGAGGAGCTGGTGGCGGTGGCGAATCTGACTCAGTCGCCAGGAGTAGAGGCCTGCGAAGCGCGCCTGCACTGGTCGCCGCCTATCGGCGCGCAAGGTTTGAGCTGGTAAGGCGTTTCGGGTAGACTACGCTCCCGTCTTACTACAGCTTTTGCCGACTCCCTCAGGGAGCTTGGCGAGCTTGCCATTGTTCTTACTGATGGCGCTCCTTCGCTTTCCCCGGCGGCACTGACCGCTTAAACGCAGACTTCTAGGGTTTTTCATGACGCGCTACATCTTCGTCACGGGTGGTGTTGTTTCTTCATTGGGGAAAGGCA
>Ga0070752_1002041_pt1 | contig 13415 bp, 19 predicted proteins | sample VirMetDEL_Aug_30_FD_77440 | JGI IMG/M metagenome (GOLD analysis project Ga0070752, IMG submission 77440) | Aqueous microbial communities from the Delaware River and Bay under freshwater to marine salinity gradient to study organic matter... | ecosystem: Environmental > Aquatic > Marine > Coastal...
AAGTGCCATCACCTGTTGTTGCAAAATATTTATCATTACTATCTGCATCTTTTACTTTTATACTCATTGTTTTATGATTTTACGTTTAATATTATATTCATTAATGAACTATTATCTGGGCTAGAGAAATCTAATTTACCAAGATTTTGATATTCGTTTTGTGTTATTATAAATACTGGATTATCTTGACCATCAACAGCTCTTATACCTACAGTTCTTGATGCTCCTGTGTTATTTTGTGTAACACTATATAACAAGTAGTAAGGGTTTCCTGATATACTACCTTCTTCTATGGTTACCCAATCAACACCATCACCTAAGTCTTTCTTCTGCAATACAGCACCTAAAACACCATTATATACAGATGCTCCTGTTTGAGCTTCGTATGTTAATGTTGCGCTTGGAGGTGTCCACCCTCCATTTAATTCATTTTCTATAATTAAATTATCAACACCATCTTCAGTTATTATTGGCTCATCAAGTTCTGTTGTTATGCCTTGTACTAAAGGTTGTAAGACATTACTCTTCATCTCCTCACCATTTTCAAGAATAGATTTTATGAAAATAGAGCTTGAATCTAAATTTGGATATGTTGTTTTATCTAAAGTAAATGAATCTGTTAATGATTGGTTTGACAAAACCTTAACATCATCTACATATATGTCATATATATTCTGTGTGATAGCGTAATTATTATCAAATATACTATAAGTGGTTTCTGTACCACTATCAGCTATTATAGCTATGATTAATGATCCTAAATCACTTAAACTGTAAGCAATATCATTCATTAACTCTAAGTCAGCTAATCCTGTTGATAGATTTATATTTCTTATCTCATTTATTCTAAATCTTCTACTGTTAATAACAATAATGTCATTAAGTCTTAGGTTCATTAAAGTACCTGTATTTAGATACGCTTTTAATGAGATTAACCTACTTTGTTTGTTATAAATTGATAATATATATCTCCTATAAAATATATAAAACAAACTATTATTAGTGCCTCCTTCATTTGTATAAACTCCCCATTCATCAAACTCATCACCAAAATTAAGAGTACATGAGTAATCTGACAGTGAATTTGAAGGTCTGTAATACTGAGTTATAGTCTCGTAAGAAGGACTTGTGTTGTTCCCATTCTTATCGTAAGTACTTAAATCTAATTGTATCTGTATGATGTCTGAATTTGCATCATTTGATATTTCAGTATCTTGACTAATTGGATAAAAAAGAACAGGCTTTGTTAAATTTGGCTGTTCATTTTCTGTTGCCGACCATCCCCATAAAACACTTGTAATTATAGCCTCATTCTCTTGGTCGCTCATTCTTTCATAGAGCATCTTCTCAAACTTAGGCTTAACGTCGTATTTACCACCGTCAAAAGCTAATGGATTATCAATAAAAGACGAATATAAGTTATTTATCCTTTCTACTCCAAATTCATCATATTTAGGTCTGAATTGATTAGCGTTTACTATCGCAAATGTAGATGGTTTCTCAAACTCAAAGTTTATTTCTGAGAATAAATTATTCCTAGATACATCTATTTTATTAGTATCAACCAGCCTAGTTAAATCGTATGTTTTGCCTGATAAAAAGAAGTTGTCTAATGTTCTAACCCTTATTTGACCAGCGTATTCTGTTGTTTCTAGTTCAGGTACATAGTAAGCTGTTAGATTAAACATCTTAAATATAGATGTCAAAAAATCTATTATTTTTATTTTAGGAAACTGTGTGTTTATAAATAAACCATCCGATATAGCTTCTGAACTACCACCGTTAAAGTCAAAGTTCCCACAACTATCTGCAACAACGTAATAATCATCTATACCACCTCCGTTATACACGTTTCCTTTACATATTTGAAAATCATTTATGCTGTATGATGTTATTCCACCATAAGTAGATATTTCTATCTGTGGTTTAAGCGTGTATATACCAGTATCTAAATCACCAGCGTTATTTGGCAATACATCTAATTGTATAGACGTTGATGAGGATGTGTCGCTATTAGTGTATGTGGCTATTATAGGTTCACCTGATTGGTTCTTGTCTTTTATTGATGCGGTCCAATTCCCACCTCCAACAGTATTAACTGTGAATTTAATAGTATAACCAATACCTTTAATTGGGAAAAAATTAGAGTTAGTGGTTTTTTTGAATTGCAATTCAGCTTGTGTTATAGGATCTGGAGTTGGTAAAAATGGTGATGTAGGAAATGCAACTCCCCTGTAGTCTGGACCTGAATTATAAACTATTAAATCACTATCTATACCAAAAGACTCTATAGATTCATCAATTTGGTTAAATATATCTCCCCTTTCCCTGCTTAACCACAAGTGAAGATCATTATAGGTCTTATTTGTATCTCTAAAGAACTCTTCACTGAATTTTATGCCAAACTTCTGCTCTATAGCCTTAATTATCCACTTAACCTTTATTGATGGCTTTAAATCACCATAATAAAGCCCTTTATTTCCCTCATCAGGATTCGCTGTTGGACACACATTTCTGCTGTCTACAATATCTTTAGGGCTAAGGCCTAAAGGATTGCTGTCGTAAAAATAAAACGACTTACCACTTATGAATGGGAAAACAAGATCATCACCACCTGTAGACACAGCTCCTGTTGTTTCATCATAAGAATAACCATCTACAATACCGTCTCTCACATAAGAAGAGCCATAACTAAAGTTGAAATCATCTAATAATGTATCTGTTAAGTCAGAAAGCTCTAAATCACCTAATAATTGAGTTAAAGTAACTGTTTTACCGTAAAATATAACAGAATACGAGTATGGTATGTTTTGTTTAAGGGACGCTTTGGTTAATGTTAGCTTACCTTCTTTATATGTAACTCCACCTATTTTTATTTCAGCATCAACCTTTATTCTTGAATCAAAGCCATTACTTATATCAATATTGTAGAAATGTTTAAATATTTTACTATTTCTGGAAGATGCAGGTACAATGAACTCTTTGGAATACGCTGTAAAGACCTTAGACACATCTCTAACGTCTCTAATCTTATCAGATATACTCATATCCTCAAAGTCAAACATATCGACCTTCTTTCCTTCTACAAATAGCTCTAACTTACCATTCATTATCTTACGCTGTTTACTTTATCGAATGCAAATTCTAATTCTAGTGTGTGGTTTATTAGTTTTTCATTAAATCTCGTCTTAAATGTGAATGAAGAGTCCTTTATGTTAACTGGAAGTTCTCTTGAGTTGTAATTTATCCACACAGATTCAGAAAGCATTAACTGATTAAACACATCGTTAAAATCTTCACTATAAAAGCCACTATTTATCTTTAGCGTCTCTTTTGACTTCTTAAATAAGTTCTTTTGTTGATGGTCTACTAAATTATAGCTACCAGCAGACATCGTGTTTCTTCTAAACTCGTCTTTATCATAACTAGCCTTCTTTTCACTATTCTTAAAGAACCATAATCTCTCGTAAACACCATTCCTATTTATAAATGTTAATCTATAAGGTGTATATAAGCATTCGTCTTGATACTCAACATTTATTTGAGATGTAGAAGTGTCTAAATTAGTAACAACAACGTATGATGTTTCCACAGCATCAGGACTTGTAGAGTATATTATTTGACTTGAAGATGCGTCTGAGCCAGTAATAGTGTCTAGTTTCAAAGAAACGTCTGAAGAATCGAAATACTCAACAGTATCTACTAGGTTTGAGTCCACAGCTATCTCAAAATCTTCTCCTGTTGGTATGATTATTTTAGGAGACTCGTTCAATATCTCCTTATAGTCATTATGTGCTGCATCAGGACTGTAATCTATCAATAAAGGATTTGGACCATCCTCAAAGTAGCCATAGCCTATAAATGCTCTATGGTACTCAGGAGCTAAAGCATAATCAGTTCCATTATAATTTACTGTAGGAAAAACATCAACCCAAACACATTCACAGACAGGTGTTGATGTGTCTGAATATACAGGCTCTAAATAATCCTTTATCATATCACTTAAATCGAAATAAATTGTCTCGTTTATGCTTGTAGATAATGTATTTAGTTGATATGTTGGTGTCGCAGGTCTATCTAATAAGAAATCGCCCTTATAAATATACATATCTAAGTTACACCCATTAATATTGCCTAATGGTGATTCAGAATCGCCTAAACCTATAAAATAAGGGCTTCCAACTAATATGTCTTGTGATTTTTTACTCCAAGCACTAGAGACTGATTCTTCTGTATCTGTTATGCTTAATCCGTTCTGTATAGCTAAAGTATAAGAAGCTGAAGTAACATTTGTATCAAAAAAAGTTATTGAAACTGTATCAGTACCATTATATTCAACCAAACATTCACCAAAAATATCTCCAATCCCACAATCTTGATTTAAAGCGTAGAATATATTGGCAGCCATGCTATTAACATCAGATCCAAGAGTTATTTCTTGTGTATTTAGTCTTAAATCCTCTAATATCCAAGATTTAACCTCTAAATTTGTAGTTATTGTTAGTGGCGTATTCTCTATACCCACAGATCCAACTTGCATTGTTAATTTTCGGAATGCCATTATTTTTATTGTTTAAATGTATCTAATGTTGCCATTATTTTGTCTTTTATATCTTGAGCTAGTTCCTCACCTAACTGCTTCTCTGTTCTAGCATATGCTCTATCTATTACTTTACTCCCTTTCCAAGTGCTTCTGTTTATATGTCTAGCCATAACATAAGCAGCGTTCATTCTTTGTCTATATGTAGATCCTTTCTTCTTGCCTCTAATAGATATGTTTTTATTCATCCTCCACTTATCAATTCTACGAACCATATCAAATGAAGGGTTTTCACTCTTAGCCTTAGACTTTCCCTCACTTATAGCTTTTAAACTCTCTTTCGCCTGTATAAGTATTCCGTTGCTGTATATAAAACTCTTTATACTTCTATCTGTACTGCCACTAGCAAAATTACCATCAGCCTTTAGCATATTCTTTAGCTCACGCTTGTAAAGCGTAGCCCATTTATTTAAAATAGCTTTTTGCTTCTTATCCATTAGCAGATAGTTGATGTGTTAACCGTTGATATAACCATCGACGCTTCCCATCCAGCTAATTCATTCTCAAATCTATCTAAAAATGGCGTGGCGTTAACTGCTTGTGTTATTCTAAGGAAATTAGAGTTATTTAGATCCAATCTCTTCAATAAGCCTATTAATGTTGTTATTACAGATAGCTGAGTGTTTAATATATCTTGAACATTGTCATTACCGTAGAAATCATCATCAAAGCCTTGATTTTTATTAACATCTACAACATCCATACACACAACAGTGACCGTAAAGTCTAATGTCCTGTCATTTATATCTACACTATCTACAATAATATGAGACAACGGAAATGCTGTTAGTTTGTTTACGTCAACATCTGTTATATCGCCAAAAGTCACCTTATTATTGAATGGTGAAGCCTCAACAGTACTCTTGATTGTGTCTATTAAATTATAAAAGTTATTCATATTATTTTTTTCTTAATTGTCTCTTCATCATTTGAGACTCTACATTGTTTTTATCTTTCTCGTATGACAACATAACTAAACATTTATGTAAATCGGAACTTGTAACCTCATCGACTCTTGTGACATCTCCTTTACATAGTGAGTAAACCGATTGATAGAATCCCCATCTTTTCCCAAAATTCCCTTCAACTGAGAAGTCATCTCCCCTTTCTTCATCTCTTGCTGGAAATAATCCAGAGTAAGTTTTGGTAATTTGTTCATTAAACGATAAAAAAAAACAATAGCACCTAAAGCAACATTAACAGGCATATCTAACATTACATCTGAGTACTTATAACTACCTTGATACTTCTCTATATCGTAAACCGTTTTCTTATTTGCTATCGTCGGTCTAAACAAAACAGCCATCGCTTTGTGCATCTGACTCCAATCATTTATATAAGTATTTAAGTCAATGTATTCACCGAAACTCATTTTATCTAACGAAGGAATAAAACCATAAGTAACCCTTATCTCTTTTCCTTTGCTATTTTTACCATCCATATAGAATCTATCTACTAAAGGTGTTTCTTCCTGTAAGCATTCTAATAAATGAGATATTACAGAGTCAAATAAACTTAACTCTAAATCCTTTATGTTTTCTGGACTTAAATCACAAAAGATTTGTAGCATTTTAATCTTTATGTAGTCATCATCCTCCTTATCCCATTTATCATATAACTTCAAGTATTCTTGATACTGTCTTAGAGATATACAACTCAAATCTACAGGTATTTTTAAATCAAATTCTTTCATACTAATATAACAGATTTTAATAAAAAGTGTTTTAATCTTTGGATATTTAATATTTTTTTATATATTTGCCTTATGGATATAGTAAACAAAATACAAGAAATTACAGGTGTGGAGAATTTTCTACATAAATCTGGTAGAACAAAAGAAGTTGTAAATGCTAAGATGTTATATGCAAAATACAACAGAGACGTTGCTGGTCGTACATTTAAGTCTATAGCTAATGATTTTGGTCACAGACAGCATGGAAGTGTTATTAACTTAATAAATAAGTACGATAATTATTCTAAGTATGATTCAAAATTAAGAAGGGACTATAATTCACTACTTAACAATCAAAGAAATCCATTTGAAGTTAAAGTTTATGGTATTTTAGATGAATTAATGGAATTAGATAATGAGGCAGATTTAGATTATGTATTAGAAAAGATGAGAATAAACATAAAAGTAAGAAAAAAATGATTTATCTATTAACGATGTTAATGAACTTATTCGGCTTTTTAACAGCTCCAATTTTATTTCCTATAGCTTATTTATTAAGAAGCGTTAGCGTGTTTAGAAATCACATTCTATGGGTATATTATGACGATGAGGATGAATTTGGATATGATGTTTATTGGTTTAAGCCTCATTTAAGAAATGGATTTAAAAAAGCATATTTATGGTGTGCTATTAGAAATCCTGCTTGGAACTTACACACGTTAAGTATGTTAAAAGGCCCTGCTGTAGATTATGTATTTTTAAAGCCAAAAGGAATATTACAAAAGAATAGTGAAATACTAAAACCAAACCTATACTCCATAGCTGGATTAAAATATGAAGATGATTATGGATCTTATTTAGACAATAAAGGACCAATACTATCTCTTAAATATTCTATTATAGGTTCTCAATTTGTTAGATTCTATAACATAAAAACAGGGAAAAAGTATTGGAGATATTCTTATGCAAATAGATTAATAGATAATATTTGGATTGAATTTCAAATAGGATATTCGACAAGAGCGACATTCAGATTAAAAATCAAAAAAATAAAAAAAAGTAAATTATGGATTGGATAAAAAGAAAATTAGGAATAAATGAACTAATAAACGAACAAAAGCAAACGAATAAATTACTTGAGCAAGTTATAAAACTACAAAAGCACGATATAAACAATGATTGCGAAGTGCATAGCAAAAAAAGACATGTTAATTAAAAATCAAATAAATAATGAGAAAAAAGAAGATTGAAACAACTATAAAAAGATACCAAGATGACAATGAGCATTATCTTATAATCTTTAAAACACACGACTCAATATTAGAAGCTAAAGTAGATAAAGAAAATCTACGGTATATGATCCAAACAATAGATAACGAGATATTATGAAAAAGAATTATAACCCATTAATATATTTAATATTAACAATTATTCTTGCTTTTACAGCATATAAGTGTAATGGTCAAGTTGTTATAAATGACAATAATTTCAAACCAGCTTATGATATTATAGGAGGAGGCTTCACGATAGGCAATGATTGTTATACTGATAATTTTATGATGTTATATTACGAAGGAAATATGGTACTGACTGGGGACTTAGAAATACAAGACTCCAGTCTTACGATATATGGTAAATTAGATAAAAATGGATATGATGTTTATTTTACTTGTCCTGATTCAGAGCTAATAATATCTGAAACATTATCAATAAATACAGAAGCATTAAAAGAACTAACTCTATTCCCTAATCCTACAGATGGTGTGTTTCATGTAAAGACAAAGAAACCATTCACTATGATAATCTATGACTCTAAATTAAGTATTGTAAATGACATACCAGACCTTAGACACGCTTCAACAGGAGTGTACTTAGTTAGAATAACAATAGAAGGAAAAACATTTACCAAGAGAATAATAAAAAAGTAACTATAAATAAAATCTATCACTAATACAATCACTATACTTTTTATCTATATACAACAAACAAAATACAATAAATCTGTTATATTATTATAGCAGTAAATCTATTCAAGTTACCAAACTTCTAAGGAGACTTAGTTGGATCAGATACATGTCGCTATTAGTATTGCATAGTTAATCTTTATTGTTTTCCTTGCCACCAAACTATATTCAAGCTAATACATCTAAACAGATGAGACACTATATTAAACATAAAACAATAGGAGGTGGCGTTCACTATTACCCAATGTTCAGTGACAATGAACACCATACAATATTAAACATTCCATATATAAAGCATAATCACTTATATGCCTAAAGTAAGGAATATATCAAACTCGTTTTAAATATTATTTTCAAAATAAGTTATCCACTTCTAAACAAAAAGATATTTGAGTATTGAATGAAATCATAAGAATGGACTACTCAGTACCCACCACATTCATTTTACGTCAAATAAAGCATTTTAAGCATAGGTTCTGAATTAAGTGATAGGTTACCATTAAAAAGATATTTGAGTGGCTTAAATGTAGCTTAAATGATCTTAAAAGAGGTGATTATAATTCCAAACATAACATATATTTATTATCAACAATCTACAAAATAATTGCATAAAAAAAACCTATAAAGAAATTAATCAATATAGGTTTAATTTATAGTTAAAATTTATGTTATTTATTATTGTTTAAATATCTATTTTTAACTTAGTAATTTCGTTTTTTAATGTACTAACTACTCTAAAATGTTCAAAGTTCTTTTTGTATCTTTGTAGGTCATTGGTCAACTTGTAGCAAGTAATTTTATTTTTATCGTCGTTCAAATCAAATAAAATAAAGTCTTTGTTAGATCTGTAAATATTTATTAACGTAGTATAATTTATATTAATTGTCATATTATTGTTGTCTTAAATTATTGAAATATTTTTGAGAAGTTAACCAAATTATCGCTTGAAATTCGTAACCTTTCAAGCCTAATTTATTAGCTTTTTTAATTGTTAACTCTTTAATCTGGTTATATGCTATTTTTCCGATGGCTGCGTTATTTATTTTTATATCATTAAAAAAACAGGCTCTAAGATGCCAGATATCAACCGTTAAAAAATCGTTATTTAAATAAGCTATATTGTTGACAAAATTAAAAGTTTTTAGGCTATTATTTGTGATATTAACATTATTGTTTAATATATTAAAAGCCTTAAATTTATTTGTATGGAAAGTGCAAACTTTTACGTCTTCAGGCTGCAAACCTATATTAAAAGCATGGCAAACTTTATCAGCATCTTTTATATTTTGTTTCCATTTATTACGAGGACTTAAGGCACTAATAACTTGAGCAACTTTGTAAAGATCCAAGCCATGCCTTATAGATATATTTTTGGCATGTTTATTTGCATCAGGATACCAGTTTAAACCATTTTTAATATCTTTTTTTGTAGCTTTATTGAAAAACAAATCTAAATTGCTACTAATTTTTTTTAGTTGATATCTTGTTAATTTCTTCATAATATTAATATTTTATAGATATAACTTTGTTGTTTTTTTTATCAAATATGGCTTTTTGATTGAATACTTTTGCTGTATCAATAGCCAATGTTTTATTGTAAAAATGAACATTTGCATCAATACAAAAATTGTTTTTTTCGTCGTTCCATCCTCCTATACTATCATAATATTTGCTTATTATTTTAGTTTTATTTATTGCTTCAGATATTTTTAAATTTAGCTCAAACTCTAATGATGGATTTGTACCACAATATAAACTTTTAATACTAACTATATAAGGAGCATTATTTTTATTAAGTTCAAAAGTAAAATCTTTTTTTGTATGGCAAAGATTAAGTATTTGTTGTGATTGTGTTATTTTTATCGGTTTCATTATATAAGGTTTTAAAGGTTATTTTTAAAGTGCTCGATTTAGTTTTGTTAGATCGCTAAATAGTTCAATACTAACTAAAGTTAAAGTTACTAAAATAAAAGTCACTACTACAATTTTAACTATTGTTTCAATTTTTAAAGTTTTCATTATGTTTTTTTTAAATTATTATTTGTTTGATGGTGTAAATATATAAACGTTTTTTAAATAAACAACAAAAAATAGTATTTATTCGTTGTAATACACAAAATAATCGATTAAGTGCACATAAAATACAATTAAAAGTATAAATAAATATACTCCATACAAAAATATTTTTACATATCCTAACATTAAAACAATTATTTTTGTTGATAGTATTTATTTATGCTTGATATATTTGAATATAATAAAAGTTTATATGTTAAAATTGTTAAATTATTTGGTATTGTCAAAAATTCATATTGTAGGAATGATTGCTCACCTCTACATTTGTAGAACCTCTACATTTGTAGAGCAGACACACCCCTCATATTAAACACACCCTCATATTAAACATAGGGTATCATATTAAACAGATTATTAACCCATAATATTAAACAAAAGACAAAATGGATCAGACAACAACAATTTTATTAAAAGAGTACGACAATTTAGAATTTGTCTACGGAAAGTATTTTATGACAATGATGTTCAGAGACTTCGCTGGATATGTAGAAGTAAGAGATGAGAATATATTTTATGAGGTAAGGGATAGCTTATGTGAGTTAACACTTAGATAAGATCCTCATATTAAACACACCCTCATATTAAACGTCTTAACGAATAACATACTTACCACTATTAACACCCTGAAGGAGGTACATTAAGCTATATCTTATAGCATCCATATAGTGATTCCATTTCTCAATAGGCTTGGCATTTCTTTCAGCCCATACATAGTTGTTTATTTCTCTTATTATTCCTGTAGATTCCCTATCAACTATTATAGTGTAATCTTGCATAAGAGCAATGCCTGATAATATGCTACCAGACTTCTTTATAGTGGGTTTTATATTAAGACCAGACTTTTTCATCTCAGAAACCAATCTAGGTTCTGAGTTATCACATATTATTAGAGAATTACCTGCTTCTTTCTTGTTTCTGAATATAATTTGTGATGTAGATAATCCAGATTTACCAAATATTTCCTTTACATATACGTTTCTAGCTTCCTTATCAACAGAAACCCTAACCAATGTAGTTAAATCTGTAGAGAAGCCAAAATCCTGACCATAGCAAGTGAGTTCTGTAGGAACATAAGTTCCAACCCTCCAATCTGTAATTATAGTCCCTTCTTGTTTTTCTAACCAACCACCTAATATCTGATGCTCAAACTTCTGTATATTACGTCTTTTAAGGTCATATAACTGCTCTAAATAACTTTCTGATAGGTGATCCTTATTATCTTCAAAAGTGGTGTGTATGTAAGTTGTATCGTCTTTGGTAGTGTTACTACCAGCCTTCACATTAGGATAAAGAAAGAATCTTTGGTATATCCAATGCTCTTTAGTGGTTGGGTTTAATATTAGTATAACTCTATTGTGTCTTAATTGTGACCGTATAGATAAATCTATCTTAGAAAAAGTATCTTCATCAGTTAACTCCTCAGCCTCATCTAAAACAAAGGTAGTAACACCACTAAGAGACTTCAAGGCTGCTGTTTGGTTACCACTTGATGTTCTGATACCTTTGAAGATAATAGAGCTTCCTGTGGTTAGGTTTATAATCTCATCCTTAGTTATCCTGAAATCACTATTAACATCCATTAAGTCAATTTTCTCAATAAACTCTGGTATAATAGATGCTCCTGCTGATGTCAAGGTAAACCTAGTAAATAATATCTTATGTCCCTCCTCGTAAGTTAGGTTAAGTAGAAACACAGCAATTCCAAATGATTTACCTGATCCACGACCACCTGTAACTACAAAATACCTAGACTTTTCTTTGAATACAGGAATGTATTTAGGTGATAAGGCTATGTTATTGCTCATCCGTTATATCTATAGTGTTATCTGATTGCTTTGGTTGATTAGTTACATTGAAGGTTATTTGCGGAGCTGTTTTACCACTACCTTTTTTGCTTGAAGATGATAAATCGGATGGTCTACCATAAGCATATTCCATAAACAACTTCATAGCATTGAAATTAGTCTTAGCTTGTTGTGCGAGATGCTTAAAGAACTCCTTTTCACTACCAAACTCAGCCTTCATAGCTGATATAGCGTAAGACTCTACTCGGTCTCTCCTAGCCTTAGTACTTCTCTTAGGAACAATTAGTTTTTGCTTAGTAGAAAGAGGTTTTGGAGCTAATCTCTTATTATATTTCCTACCATCTGTTTTTTTAATTTCTTCACTTTTACCCATACTAATATAACAGTTATTTGTGTTTTTGTTTTTCGTGTATTAAATCATACATATCAATAATGCCATCATGGATGCTTGATTGACTATAGTTTACATGATACTTTTTACGCTTACTACCATATTCTACCATCACATTGTAAACACCTTTATCAATCACAGGGTATATCTTATACCCATTTCTAAAGCAAAACACAACAGCATCTTGATTTAATACTTTTACATTACTACTCTTCTTCTTCAAATTGTGCTTTATCTTGTTCTATCTGTTTCTTTAGGTCCTCCATAAACTTCATTAGAGGCATAAGGTTAAATGCGTTCTGAGAACATACCTTCTCTAATCTAGCTATTCTTTCTTTTTGTGTTAACTTCTCTTTTCTCATTTTTTTATTGTTTTAAATTATACTTTACTCCTATATAAAAATTAAGGTTTAATCCTTTACTGTTCCATCTATCAGACAAATCACCTCTTTTTATGAGTTGTCCTAATGCACTTAATTTTAGTTTATCACTTAGTTTGTAACTTAGATCACCAGATAAACCATACGTAAAATAACTTTGTTTCCATCTATGTATTAATCCTGTTACTATGCCTCCAGATAACTCTATGTTTTCTATTTGTTGGTTAAAAGTCCAATTAGGAATAATTAATAAGCTGGAGTAATCACCTCCTTTTAAGTTAGCATATTCTAGCTGTGTGTTAATTGAGAAGTAATAACCGTTTAATTGATAGCCTTGCAAAGATATTTCTAATTTAGCATCAATAGTTATTGGTTTGTTACCATGATCATCACCTAAGAATAATAATCTTGCATCTTGATATAAACCTATTGATATATTATCTTGTGCTTTACATTCGTTAATTGCGGTTAAAATTATAGCTATTGGTATTAACCAGATCCATCTTTGTTTTTTTGTTAGTTTGTCT
>Ga0070752_1002042_pt1 | contig 13414 bp, 25 predicted proteins | sample VirMetDEL_Aug_30_FD_77440 | JGI IMG/M metagenome (GOLD analysis project Ga0070752, IMG submission 77440) | Aqueous microbial communities from the Delaware River and Bay under freshwater to marine salinity gradient to study organic matter... | ecosystem: Environmental > Aquatic > Marine > Coastal...
CCAATTAGAGATATCTCTTCAGAGATATATAAAATATCTCTTTTGGGGTAGTGTGATTTCTGCGTATGGCCCTATTATTAGCACTGTTGCACACGGCCTCTGAGGTCAGCCCTAGCGGTACAGGGCCCCGCCCATAACTGGCGGACATAGCCAGAGCGCCGGACCTCCGATTCTTTCGGCAGGCTGTAATTGCATTCAGTTGCAGACCTGATCAGGACGGGCCCAGCCACGGCGGGCATCAGTACCGACACCGATCAGGGATTCCTCAGACTGGCCGATGTGGCGGATCCGAATAACTGACCATCACAGTATAGACCGTGGACTGTGCGCCGATGGAGTGACGTTGCTAGGGTTAAGCAGGGCATTTGTCCTGTTTAGCCGTATCAACCAAAAAAGGATCAAATCAATGACCTACTTCTACAGAAAATTGGATAAACAGTATCTGGGCTGGCTGTCGGATGAGGATTATCGCCAATATGAGGTTTTTGAGTGTGGCGATGACGGCACGCTTGATCGGGTTTATCGGTTCAGCACGGACGCTATGCTGTGTTTCTATCGTGTTTTTCGCCCGGCTTTGTTGACCGGTAGACTGAATGCAAAGTCTCAAGTATTGCTCAGAGAGGTCGCCTGACCCGTTGCTAGGGTTTAGCGGGGCACATTGCCCCGTTAAGCCGTATCAACCAAGACAGGAACGCAAATCATGCAATTAAATCGCATAGGAAATAACGAAACCGTGGTATCTTTTGCCAGTGGCACGGAAATTCTTTATTCATATGACACGCCTGTAGCCGGTCGCCGCATTGTTGACGGCGTTCTGCAGATATTCAAGACCGATAAAAAATGGAGTGTAACCACGTCAAAACATATCAATAAGTACCTGAAGACGTTCAATGCTGAGGCGGTAGAACTGCCCCAGAACGAAATTTCAACCATAGCGGGAAAGTAAACATGTCCAATTTTAGAAGCGTAAAATATCAATTTGGCGGCAAAACAGCCCCAGTGGCTAAGTTTCCCGCAAAGGTCAAACAGCGGTATTTTGACCAGTCAAAGGCTGCGCAGGCTGCGCCTGTCGTAGACGTTGAAATCACCGCAGAAATGCGGGCCAAATATGAGGGTAAGTGATAATGACTTTAAGAGAGGAACGACAGCGCCGGCGAACGGTGCTCATGTATAAAACGATTATGCTTCATACAATAGGCATAGGTGCTGTGGCCGCTGTTGGGTTATCTATCGGCCACGGTTTGATATTTATAATCACAGGAGTGAATCTATAATGAGTAAAGAAATTAGAGATATCCGGTCTCAATTGTCTGAGATTTACAAACTCAGCCAGAAAGACGATGAAGTGTGCAAAGATGAGTTAATGTTGCGCTCATTGATCGCTTTGTCGGCTCTTGAGTCTCATTTGCGGGAGGTGGAACTATAGTGGCTCAATTTATGCCCAGTTTAGGCTGGGTATATGTGGACTCACTAAAACATAGGTAATAACATGAATATTTTCGTAACCGACACCGACCCCGTGGTTTGTGCGTCGCAACATTGCGACAGACACGAAGCCAAAATGATCTTGGAATCAGCGCAGATGCTGTGTGCTGTGTGGCATCGCTACGGTGAGACGTTCCCCGGTATCTACAGAGAGACACACAAAAATCACCCGTGTACCCGCTGGGCCGGTGAAAACACCGCCAATTATTATTGGCTGGTCGATTTGTACCAAGCCCTTAACAGCCAACGTGTGAACCGTGGCAAGGCGAATCACAAATCCTATGCCACTCTGTACCCTCACGTGCTATCGGCGCCTGACGGGCTTTCTAGGGCCACTGAACGCACACCATTCGCTCAGGCAATGCCAGATGAGTTTAAGAATGAGGATGCTACGGTGGCATATCGCAATTATCTGCTGGCCAAACGTGACGAATGGCGTACACGTGGCCTAGAATTCACCTACAAAGACAGACAAACACCTGATTGGCTCAAGGAGGGCCAATAAATATGTGGTTAGCGCCTAGTTTTATACTTTGTACGGATTTCTACGACGAAGAGCCAGAGAAAAAAAGGCATATGGAAAACCCATACTGGGACTCTGATGGTAGGGATGAAATAAAAGATAAGGAGTGGTATTGGAAAAACAAACACCTGTCCAAATGTATAAACATGCATGGAGATGAAATGCATTTTACGCCGCAGGTTTACGTCAGGGTACCAGCGCCAATGGAAAAACAGTTGTATCCGGAATACATAAATTGCGAGGAGTTTACGGTATGGCGAAAGCAGGCTTTGGATGCTGTCTCAAAATACAAAGACCCCAGAACGCACGGATTTCTTGCTCAACTAAATATACCGTGGCCTCATCCATGCGCAATTCACCGGGAAAATTCCGAAGGCTATGAATATGAAGCGGAAATTCATCTTGTGCACAGGCTGTACAAACCTACATTAATGTCTTGGTTGAACAAAACAAAATCAGACATTGAATTTCAAGAATATTTCAGCGCAAGCCCCGAAGAAAACAAAGACATGAATATCGAAATCATGCTGCAAATAGGAAAAGTTGATTTCGACGAAGATAAAAAAGTATACTCGGGCCAGCCTAAACCAAAACTATGGCTGGATGAATACATTCATTTCTGCGAAGATGATGACTATGGAGAATGCGCTGGCGCAGAACTTGTGTTTGAAACAAGAACAGGTAAATTTTTAAGAGACACAGAAGATGATGACGATGGAGAATACGATGAACTTCGCCATAATTGAGAAACAAATGGAATTCGGAAAATGTTTTTCCGTGATGATGTACCTAACAGACCCCAAGAACACTGTTCAGTCGTTCATTGGGTGGGACATAGACAGCGTGCGGAAACGCACGTGGTCTACCATGCTGGAAGGTGATACAGTCACCGAATACACAGAGCAAGAATGGATAGAGAAAACAAAATGATAGCAATAATTTTAACGCTGTTAATAATTACGCCAATGGTAGCGGTAATGTTGTATCTCGCATCGCTAATATTGGGAATGCTTACACACGGAGAAAAGGATTAAAAATATGTATTATCATCTTACTGATTTTAATATTGGAGACAAAGTTATCAGCGAAACTGACTTATCCTGCGGTAACGTATTGATAATAAAGGAGAAAGATAAAGTCATGGACTCAGACGGGAATACTGACTTTATGTTTTATGCAGAGTCGCCAGAGGGTACGCATGGCGAATGGTTATTTTACGGAGAAATAAAACATGCCTAAGTTATTCAAAGAAAAAGATATGATCAGGTACAGCCTGACTGGTGAAACTCTTGTGGTGTGCGAGGTGGCTGAGTGTTCGATTATGCTGGGCCATAACATGTACTACTGTGAACACAAGAACGGATACGGGAATTGGTATCTAGACGATGAAATTGAACCAGCGGAGGTGCAATCAAATGGGTAGAAGAAAACAAACAATACATGAATGGCTCGATATCAAAGCAGAGCGTGATATGTACAGAACGATAAACGCCACTGATCCATACGTAAAAGAATATAATGATCCTATGATGGACGAGGATATTCAGGAGTTGTTCGACAGGCTTGGGTCAAATGGAGTTGATGAGGTATAAATACTTGATTTACAATAGGAACCAGGCACTTTCCTTATCAAATACGGAGGATGTGTCTGTTAATTTTAACCTTAAATAAAGATAATCCAGACCCTTTTAAGGGGTCTGGATTATCTTAGGAAATAGAATGAACAAGAAAAGATACACCCGAAGAAATCTGGTTGGGGTCAAGGGCAAGTCAACGTTGCTCAAGGGTCTAGCCAAAATGCGACGGCTTCATCAGGAAGCACGAACAAACGTAAGGCTCAGAAGACAGAATGATTTTGAGCGAAGTTTAAACTCTATGGCTAAATGGCTGGAGGCTGTTAAGAAGTGCCCGCCCAGACACTACGGAAAGGTCTGGAATGATGAGAAGGATCAAATCGTAAGGCAGTGTGAGCGAATGTACGAAGACATGCAATCGTCAACAGCAAGCGATGTGTTTATGGGTGTCGCCAGAAACTGGCGTGATGATAAGTCTGGAGATGGAAGGTTTATATCTATGGACAGGTTGCGATGGAGCATGGCTAAGTCCTCTTGGGATTACAGCAACAGAATGCAGTCATCGAAAGACCCGTACTGGAACCCGCCATCAGAGCCTGCAAAGTGTACAAGTTATGGCAAGGACTATGAACTTTATGCTGACTACCTCATAAACGTTGCCGAAAAGCACAGGTTTGATGGAGGTGAAAAAGTTGTAAAATCTGTCGGTATGCGTGATTGTGGTGGCGGCAGATTCGGACAGAGGATTATAGAATGGACATAACACCGCAAGATATTGAGAAGTACAGCAGGATTACCGAGGCCCAGCGCAAAGTACGTGATAGCGGAGAGTTCATCGGAGAAGTGCTGGACCGTATGGCTAACGGTCTAGATATGAAGGGGATCAAACTACCATTCCCCCAGTTCGATGAACTGTTTCGACTGCGCAAGCAGGAACTCACTGTACTTGCAGGAGTAAACGGCGCTGGTAAGTCTATGTTCGCAGGACAAGTCATGATCAACGCCATGGAACAGGGATACAAGTGCTTGAGTATCAGTTTGGAAATGTCTCCAGCATCTCAGGTGTCCAGAATGATACGCCAGTGCAGCCTGCAGAAGAATCCAACACGTGACGCAGTGTTGTCTTATGCAGCATGGACGCACAACAAAATGTACTTCTACGACCAGCATGGAAGCGTAGACGGTCGGACTATGATGTCTGTCATCCGCTATGCGAAGGAAAAATTCGATATAGATTTTGTTTTGGTTGACAGCCTGATGACTCTATCTATGGCAAGTGATGACTGGAACGGGCAGAAGGATGTGGTATGCAGCCTAGCCAATGCCGCCCGCAATCTTGATCTTCACGTAATGCTGGTAACTCATGCACGCAAAGGGAACAGCATCAAGGACAGGCTAGATAAATGGAGCGTTGCAGGTTCAGCAGACATAACAAACCGTGCAGACAATGTGATCATCCTTGGTCGATTGTATGAGATGGATGGTGCTGATGCTTACATGAGCCTAGCGAAAGCAAGACACTTCGATGGAGCAGAAATGGACATGGATTTGAGATTTGATATGGGAAGCCTGAACTACTATGTGAATGGTAGATATCCAGAGCAGACGGGAATGATAATGGATGACACAGGCCCTACTGATGGTGTGACAGGATCTCTAGCAAAGGTAGGTTTAGATGAGAAAGCCGCCTAACTACACGCTGGAAGATTCTAAGTTTGATGGTGATAAGTATTTCTTCTACGTTCATAAACACTACTGGACTTTAGATGAGTTAGATGAAATGCTTCAGGCTCTACACTTTTTTGTTCAAGACAAGATAGTAGTGGAGATGGAAAAACTAGGGCGGCATGATGTTGCAAAGAAAATAAAGGAGGGAAAGTTAAAACGTGAAACCTAGTTCGGGCAAAGCCAAAGGACGGAGGTTGCAGCAGTGGGCAATGAACCTGATACTTGATAGGTTCACCGGACTTGAGGAAGATGACGTAACAAGCAGATCTATGGGGGCGGGAGGTGAAGACGTTTTGCTTTCACCCAAAGCAAGAAAGAAGTTTCCGTTCAGTATTGAGTGCAAGAATACCGAACGTCTTAACCTGCACCGTGCTTACGATCAGTGCAAAGCGAATGCAGGTGATCAACACGAGCCGCTTTTAATTGTAAAGAAGAACCACAGCACACCTTTGGCGGTAGTTGATGCTGAATGGTTCATACGTAACTGGAGATAAAATGAACATGTCACCTTATATGCCACGGCATCGTGGTATCAGCAGTTGGTTAGACCGAATGGAAGACCTTTGGGATCGTGCTTTACTACCATCTGACGGCCAGATTTTGGCGCAGTCTGAGATGGTGACGAAATATTATCGTGTGAAGTATGACGAAGATGGTTCTATTCACTACCTACCAATCACTAAAGAAGAGGCAATGAAGAGTGAGTCCAAAGACAAAGAATAACTATGAGAAAAAACTGAAGCGACCATTTCCTATTGGTTCTGTTTCGTTTCGCAAAGGCCCCGGTTCTTCTAAGGAACTGGCGTACATCACCGCACGTGATGTGATGCAGCGCCTAGATGAAGTGTTCGGAATTGATGGATGGTCTGATAAGTACCAGTACATCGGAGATAGAATGATGTGCGAGTTGACCTGTAACTTTGACGGTTTACTGGTTACTAAATCTGACGGGGCTGATGACAGCCAGATCGAAGGTGCTAAGGGTGGTATCTCTGACGCACTAAAACGTGCAGCAGTTAAGTTTGGTATCGGGAGATACCTTTATCATCCGGGTGCATTTAACGGAAGACAACCGGCATCTTGGGCAACTCCAGAGGGATACGACAAAATCATGGCGGAGCGTGAGGATGCGGAGGTTGTTGAGTTTCAGAAGGAACTTAAGAAAGCGAGTAATAAAAAATGACAGAGTTTAGAACTGATCTTGGGAAAAACATTTTCCACAACAAATACGCACACAATCGCTATGAAACATGGGCGGATCGAGCGCAGGCCGTGGTTAATGCGGTATGCGGAGACAATCAGGGAACTGATGCTCCTTTGCTTACCAAGACAGAGCGTGATCAACTGACCCAGTATCTAACTGAGTTCAAGTGGCTTCCGGGTGGTCGCTACTTGTGGTACGCTGGCCGAAAGGCAAGGTTCTATAACAACTGCTATCTACTCAAAGCAGAGGAGGACAGCCGTGAGGAATGGGCTGACCTCTGGCGAAGAGCGGGATCCTGCCTGATGACTGGTGGCGGTATTGGTATTGATGTGTCAGCCTTTAGACCAAAGGGTAGAACCCTGAGCAAGACTGGCGGTGTATCCTCTGGCCCCATTCCGTTTCTTCTGGCGACCAACGAGATTGGGCGCAACGTCATGCAGGGTGGATCAAGACGGTCTGCCATGTACGGAAGTCTGAACTGGAGGCATGAAGATGCCGCTGAGTTTCTGACCGTCAAGAATTGGGATGATGATACCCGTGCCAGAAAGGAAGCAGACTTCAACGCTAGCGCTCCTCTGGACATGATGAACATCAGCCTGAACTACGATGATCAGTGGCTGGCCGACATGGACAACGAAATCTTTTTGACGAATGTCAAGCAAGCAATGATGACGGGTGAGCCCGGCTTCAGTTTTAACTTCGGTGATAAACAATCTGAGACTCTGCGTAATGCTTGCTGTGAGATCGTATCTTCCGACGACTCTGATGTATGCAATCTCTCCTCCATCAACTTGGCAGAGATCAAGGATATCGAAGAACTGAAAGACGTGGTTCACCTTGTCACTAAATTCCTGATGTGTGGTTTGCGTCGTGCCGAACTACCGTACCAGAAAGTGTACGATGTACGCCAGCGCAACAGCAGATTAGGTTTGGGTCTCATGGGTATGCATGAGTGGCTTCTCAAGAACGGTCATCGCTATGAGGTGACAGATGAACTGAAGCAGTGGCTCAAGGTGTATCGAAATGAGAGTGACAAGACGGCCCGTGATACGGCCAATGAATGGCACATGGTTAACCCCAAAGGGGTACGTGCTATCGCTCCCACAGGGACGATCAGCATACTTGCAGGAACCACGTCAGGCATTGAGCCAGTGTACAGCGTGGCATTCAAGCGTCGATACCTGACCGAAGGCACACGATGGAAGCATGAGTATGTTGTAGATGGTACAGCCCAGACTCTGATTGACTTGGGTATCAGCCCCAAGAAGATTGAGTCGGCTGTCGATCTGGCAGCAGACCCGGAGCGTCGCATCAAGTTTCAGTACGACGTACAGCGGTACGTAGATCAGGCGATCAGCAGTACCATCAACCTCCCCGCATGGGGCAGTGAACTGAACAATGAGGGATTGATTGGTCAGTACGCACTGTGGATACAGAAGTATGCCAAAGGGCTACGTGGTCTAACCGTGTATCCTGACGGCGCTAGGGGCGGTCAACCATTAACGGTTGTACCTTACGAAGAAGCAATCAAACACAAAGGCATCGTCTTTGAGGATCACAGTGAGGAGCAGTGTCTAAGTGGAGTATGTGGAATCTGATTGTACACAAGACCTATATCATCAACAACAACTGGAACAACAGGAAAAAGAAATGAGCGATAAGTACGAAGCGAAACCGGGATCAATTGCTGTCTTTAAAGCGGACAAAGGAGACAACGAAAAGCGTCCTGATTACACTGGAAATATAGTCACGCCTAAAGGAGAAAAATTACAGGTATCTCTTTGGATTACAGAGTCCCAGAAGGGCGAAAAGTATTTCTCCGGACGTGTTCAGGAGCCGTACAATGGAGCCGGTGGAGACGGTGCTAGTCAGTCGGCATCTGACGTACCGTTTTAATGGAGATTACTTACCACGATGGAGAGGTTATTAACCTCTCCTTCGACTCCAAACTTCATGCCTATAGGGTAGAGGGTAAGCCTGTAGCATCGGCAACCAAGGTGCTTGGAGTTATCTCCAAGCCCGCCCTTATACCTTGGGCATTGAAGCAGGGTAGTGAGTGGCTAGAGAGAAACTTATTTATTGACGATGAAGATAACAAAGTTAAACCGTTTAAGTATACAAGTCGCCTCGGACTTGGAGCGATTATCAAAGGTGTTAAGTCGGCTTACAGAGGCAGTTCGGGGAATGCGCTTGAAACTGGATCGACTGCGCACAAGTGGATCGAAGATGCACTGGAGATATTTATTGAAGGTGAGGGTTCTTTTGGCGATGACAACCTTCCGAATCTACCTGATGATCAGGATGCCTGCAATTCTATTGAGGCGTTTCAAACTTGGGTAGGCGAGAATGATGTAGACTTTATATCATCTGAAGAAAAGATATACAGCAGGACGGACAACTATGCAGGTACTTTAGACTGCGCTGCGTATGTGAACGGCAGCCTGTGCATCATAGACTGGAAGACGTCGAAAGGTATTTATCCTGAATACCATTTACAAAATGCGGCTTATGCAAAAGCATGGGAGGACATACATGGCAAGCCTGTGGAGCAGACTCTAGTTCTCAGGCTTGATAAATCAACAGGTAGATATGAGCAGGGCTACCAATCAACAATAGAGTGGAATAAAAATTATGAAGCGTTTATATGCGCCCTCAATCTATTCAACAGATTGAAGGAGTTAAGATGATTGATGAGGAAGATGTTAAGAATATGGTTGTATTCCATATGAAAGCGGTAATTGATTTGATAGATTCTCACAGGATTGACCCTGAAGAGTTGGCTGAGTATCTATCTGAGGAGGCTGACAATGCAGATACAGATTGGCAGTCAGAGTTATGGACTGATGTTATCAGGTATATCTACAATGAAGACTACAGTGAAGTCGAATTCAAACATTAGAGCGCACGATATAGTGTGGGGCAGGGGATCTTCTTTTAATCTTGGTACTATACACGGATGTAACTTTGGTTGCGAAAGATACAAGACACCAGATAATAAATGGAAGTTCATTATAAACAGGCGTGACGGTGGCCCGTGGTACGTTCATTACGACAAGAAAGAATACGACACCGCCACAGAACTTGAGTATGCTATAGCGGAGTGGGTACGTGATAATTGATTTAAATGAACTTGAGGCTAGGCTTGCGATCAGCATAGGAACTGAGAGATGCCTGTCATCTCTTAGAAAGAACAGCAAAGATGTTGCTGGATACAAGCCAAAGGATATATTCGATACAAATATAAAAGCGGCGGGGGCTGAGATTGCAGTAGCAAAGATGCTTGACGTTTACTACGAACCTACTGTTGATACATATAAAGATCAGCCAGATATACAGCCGAACATAGAGGTTCGCATGACAGAAATGAAGAACCCATCTCTGATCATAAGGCCGAATGATATACGTGGAAGGAGGTACATGCTGGTAAAGAATATGTGGCAGCATGGGATGCTGCCCAAGTATGATGTTCTTGGTTGGGAATTTTTTAAAAACGACGTAGATAAATTGTGGGAAAATTACTGGACAGATTTTGGTATGAACCGCCCGCATTGCTGGGCAATACCTGCAAATAAACTTAACAATATCAATAAGTTATGATTAATAAACCAAATAAAAATCAGATGTATAAGGATGACTCAGGAGAGTTGTGGGTTCCACACGACTGGGTTGCAATTCAAACGTCAACCCCATCTACAAACGGGTGGACTGAATTAGTTGTCGAAAAACTGAGTGGAGAATCACGCACATTCAGAGGCCATACATGGTGGCCAATGAGAAAAGTCATGGCAGTTTTTAGAGAGGGTGTATTTGACTAAACATCCAACCAATTTCACACGTGAGGAGTACGAAGCAGAGCAGGAGCAGCGAAGGTATTACTTCGCTAGATTCTGCTATGCCGAAAAAGACAGGATACACATGTGCAATGATGGAGAGTACAGAACATGGACGAATATATTCTCTATACTTGAAGGAATTAACTTTTGGGATTATGTTCGTCCTTTGATTGAAAGGAAGCGGGCAAAGAAAGATACTCAATCTTCTCAACGCAACCTTTGGGAATAGCGGTTACGCCAAACAGTTTGTCCTCTTCATCCATTGTGTCGCAGACCTTTATAAACTTAGGGCTTTCTGAGTGAACCCACCCAACAGTTCTAAACTTGGGTAGGTTCACATCATGCGGGTCAGTCCAATCAGAGGTAGATATTATGTCTATCCAATGAACGCACACTAATGGCTTCATTCTATATTCAATCCCTTCTCTCTCGCTCTGCGAATAACCTCTCTTTTCTGCTTATAGAGTTCCGCCATAATCTCTTCCTTCTCATTTGAAGGAAGCATTCTGAACTCTTTCTTTTCTTTCAGATCACGCATCTGTTTTTCTATTGCCTTTATTTCTTCCTTGAATGGGAACGCAGCCCTGTACTGAGACTTCTTAAGATTTCTTGGCTCGACCCTTATGCCGAACTCGCTTAACCTTGCCGTAGTCGGTGACCAATCATCCTCAGTTTTGGAAGAGAACAACCCCTCATAAGGGCCACCGCCAGTCTTACCGGCCTCATACATATTGTCAGCCTTCATCCTCTTTTCAGCGGCCCAAGTTCCGGGTATGAATGATAGGTTCGGAACCAAGTTCTTGTACGCTCTGTCCATTCTTTCGCCTTCTGGAATCTCCCCTCCAAATCCAAGATCAACGCCCAACGCAGGCCCTGCAATAGCACCGGCTACACCACCGCTTGGCTGCAGGAATCCGGGCACGCCCTCAATCTTACCTGCGGTACCCCTTGAAGGATCGCTGAAATCAAATGCTCCCAAAGGTGTTGCACGACTCATGTTCAGAACTTGAATGTCATTTGCATTCTCAGAAAGCATTGACGATATGTTCTCTGTCAGTGTTATCTCTGGTCGCACAGGCATGAAACCAAACATTCTGTTTGGCTCAAGCGCAGCATCCATTCGATCAAAGTATTCAGAGGAAAAACCTGAGCCCTCTTCTCCTATTTGATTCATAGCCCAAAACATTCCAGCCCATTTAGCGTAACCAGCAGGGTTCTTAATGGCAGACTCTACAATGCGTGGGACAGTGCCATAAGTGTATGAGAAGAATGGAAGTGCAGTATTCCTCATAACGCTAAGAACCGGGGTCTCTTGGTCGTAGTCAACGAAGAATTCCTTTGCGTATCTCGTTGCGTACTGCCTAGCCTTTTCTTCTCCAAAGTCTTTAGCGATTGCTTCGTCATACTTGGTCTTGTACAGCGCCGCACGCCAGATGTTATCCTCCCACTGGTATATATTCCCCATAGTGTCCCAAGTTCCGCCAATGTACTTTCGTGCATTCCTTGTTACAAAGTCAAGCACACCAGAGATCTCTTTGGGGCCTGTGATTTTTAACTTTTCACCAAAACTTGCGTAACTCTCCAATGTTTTTTTGCGGGCTTCATCAATCTCAGTCATGAAAGAAGACCCAATAACTCCGTCCTCTTTCATCTTCTGTGCAAGTTCGTCATCTTTAATGAGCGACCTTGCAATGCGTGGTACATCGCTCCACCTGCCACCAGCGAGGTCATACATAGCACCGCTGGACATAAGATTGTTGAAGTGAACGACAGGCTGCGCAATAGTTTTTAGACCTTTCCATATTCCGTTATAGAATTTGTAATTGTCTTTTACCTTAGACCAGACTCCTTGGTTGTAAACCTCACGCATCTTCATGATCTGTGCGTGAGTCCACTTGTCTACGTACTTTCCTCCAAGATTACCGAACTCTTTTCTATCTGGGATCTTTACATATCCTTGACTACGAAGGTTTCCGATAGGAAGATTTCTAGGATCTTTAGCCACACTCCTAGAAATTTGATCAAAGAACTCTCCTAAAGCACGGTCATTGGAAAGCATTATACCTGTGCGGTATAGTGCGTAAGGTGCGTCCTCGATCTCTCCATATTCTGTGCGCTCCGCCTTCGTCCAGTCCCTGCGAACACGAACAGATGCCGCATCAGCAGCGCTGTCAACGGTTTCTCCACGTGCGTTCCTAAACTCAAGAGCCTCCCACATATCAAACTCTTCTTTGTCCGGGCTTCTCTTTGCCGCCCATTGTTCAATAGGTATCTCTTGAACCTTTCCACGCATCTTGTACAGATGGTCTGCGGCAAATACTTTTGACACCGGATCATTAGCAAAGGGGTTCTCTGGATCGTATCCACGCTTTCCGTCAACCTCATACTTAGTGTATGATCTGCGAAGATAGTTGTCAGCATTCTTCAGAAACACATCCTCACTAAGCATGCCCATGTCTACCAAAGCCTCAGAGTATTCTGTTATCTTATCTCTAGCCTCTGCCGTTCTGGAAGACAATTCAAATTTAAAATCATCAGTGCCGATCCCTTGCGTTTTAGAATCCAGCATGCGATACATAAGTTTACGATCTTCAATAGGCATGTCTTCAAGACCTTGAAGTAAGCCTTTCCAATCCTCAAAATATTTACCACGCTTACCACGAAACTGTCTGATTGCATGAATAACTTCATCGTTTAATTTGTAGTAAGGAGAGAACCAAGTTCCAAACCCTTCCCTCAGTGTCAGTTCACGCTCTTTCCATGATCGTCCGGGCTTTGTTCCATAGGTTGTTCCTCCTGCCTCCACACGAAGAGCGGGCAGCATCTCGCTAATCTTACCGCCACCTGTCGCCTTTGCGTACAGAGTGTCAGCAATTCGTGGAGTAGCGCCAGTTGCTCCCCCAATCAATGCAGCAGTAACCATGTGCTTGGATCTCTCTTCCCAGTTTGCGTTAGGATCAAAAGAGTACAGGCCGTATGCTCCACCAGCCAATGCGCCTGCTCCCTCCGGAGTCTTTGCTAGTTTCCAAAGCGATTCTCCGATAGGCTCGTAAGCCTTTGCGATGCC
>Ga0070752_1002048_pt1 | contig 13384 bp, 10 predicted proteins | sample VirMetDEL_Aug_30_FD_77440 | JGI IMG/M metagenome (GOLD analysis project Ga0070752, IMG submission 77440) | Aqueous microbial communities from the Delaware River and Bay under freshwater to marine salinity gradient to study organic matter... | ecosystem: Environmental > Aquatic > Marine > Coastal...
GCACAACCACGGGGGTTGCACGTTGGGGCCGGTGTGCATGTCCGCCTGACGGAAAGCCTTAACGCCTCCTGCAACCTCCACCTTGAACTTTCGGGTTCAAGGGCTAAACCGACAGCGGCACGCTGGGAAGTCACCCTCCCCTCTGGTAGCCGCCGCTACCTTACTTGCTCTACCCTCCTGACATGACCACTTCTACTTCCCCCAGTCGCCCGCAACTGCGCCGCGTGCTGCGTCAGCGTCGTCGTGCGCTCAGCCGCAGCCAGCAACGTGCCGCCGCGCGCGACCTGTATCGCCAACTGGTACAGAGCCCGCAGTTTCGTCGCGCTCGGCACATCGCCCTGTACCTGCCCAACGACGGTGAAATCGACCCCCGGCCGCTGCTGGCCGCTGCGCAAAAGCGCGGCAAGCGCACCTATCTGCCGGTGCTCAGTGCCTGGCCGCGCACCAAGATGGTGTTCCAGCGTGTCACCCAGCACGAGAAACTGGCGGGCAATCGCTTCCGCATCCTCGAACCGCGCCCGCAGAGCAAACGCCAGCGCAAGATCTGGGCACTGGATCTGGTGCTGCTGCCGCTGGTGGGCTTCGATGATCGCGGTGGGCGCCTGGGCATGGGCGGTGGTTTCTACGACCGCAGCCTGGCCTATCTGCACAGGCGCAAAAATTGGCACATGCCGACGCTGCTGGGCCTGGCGCACGAGTGCCAGCGAGTGGATGAACTGGCAATGGCCAGTTGGGACGTGCCTATGCAGGCCACGGTGACGGACAGGGCGTGGTATTGAAGCGAAGGAAGCGGCACCGCGTTCCCTGCGGCGCTTACGCGTACAACCCGCGAATCAGGGCTGCTGCGTTACATTGACCGAAGCGTCGTTTTGACGCTCCCAGAGGCTCTGGGTGTAACCCGTGGTAACCACGCCCAGGCTGAACAGTACGACGAGAACCCACAAAAGATCTGGCTTGCGTTTCATTTATTGCCTCCCCCTTCAAGGCAATGCGCGCGTTGGTCACGCGTTATTGTTGTGTACAACAAGACAGCGCCAAGCGTTTAGCCGGGTATTTTCCGCCACTGCCAGGCACTGCGCAATTTCCGGCGCCAACCGACCGTCGGAGAGTTTCACTCAAACAAGCGTCCGCTTACGGACAGACCTGCAGGAGCAAAGTTCATGCCTTATTGGCTGATGAAGTCCGAACCAGACGAACTATCCATCCACGACCTGCAGCGCCTGGGCAAAACCCGCTGGGATGGCGTGCGCAATTACCAGGCGCGCAACTTCATGCGGGCGATGCAAGCGGGCGACCTGTTCTTCTTCTATCACTCCAGCTGCCCGCAACCGGGCATTGCCGGCATCGCACGGATTGCCGGCGAGGTTTACCCGGATCCAACCGCGCTGGACCCGCAGAGCCACTATCATGACCCCAAGGCCAGCGCCGAGAAGAACCCCTGGAGCGCCCTGGACGTCGAGTTCGTCGAAGCCTTCGACGAGGTCGTGGCGCTGCAGCACCTGAAGAACAATCCGCAGCTGGCCGACCTGGCACTGGTACAACGCGGTAGCCGCCTGTCGGTGATGCCGGTGAGCGAGCCCGAGTGGACGGCGATTCTCGCCATGCGTTGAGCCACTCACGGCACTGTGCTATCACCACAGCAAGCCTAGGGAGTTATCCATGCCAGCATCCTCCGCCTGGCCAGCGCGCCTTGCGCTGGCGTTACTGTTATTGGTGCTGAGCGGTGCCAGCGTGCTGCTCTGGCGCCAGATCGAGGCGGTGCAGCAACAGCGCGTCGACGAGCGGGTCAGCTATCAGGCGCGCAGCCTGGCACGTCAGCTGGAAAGTACGCTGCACCTGGAGGTGGCCAGCCTCGAACGCATCGCCCGTTTGTGGAACAGCCTGGGGCGTCTGCCGCGCGCCAGCTGGGACGAAGAAGTGGAGCTCGCACTGCAGGGCTTTCCCGCCTACCAGTCGATCCAATGGGTCGGCCCCGACCTACACATGCGCTGGCTGCTGCCGATAGCCGGCAACGAAGCGGCGCTGAATTTTCGCCTGTATCCCGAGCATCCCAACTACCCGCTGGCAATGGAGGCCCGCGAGAGCGGCGAGCAGCGTTTTTCCAACAGTTTCGACCTGGTGCAGGGAGGCCGCGGCTTCGTTCTCTATACACCGCTTTACCGCGAAGAGAATGGCAACAAGGTTTTCGACGGTTTCCTGCAGGGGGTGTTTCGCGTCGAGCCGCTGATGCTGCAGTTGCTCAACCAGATCGACCAGAACGCCTTCAACCTCGAGCTGCTGGAGAACGGTAATAGCCTGTTTCGTCATGGCGCCGCCGACGCTGACGCCAAGCACAGCCTGCAGCTGGGCCTGCGCCTGCTCAACAATCAGGACTTCAGCCTGCGCCTGAGCCCCACCGCGCAGCTGCTCGACCAACTGGAATCACCCCTTCCCAGCGTGGTACTCGGCGCCAGCCTGGCGATCAGCCTGCTGCTGGTTGCCGCCCTGGCGCTGGCACTGGAGAACAGTCGCCGCGCTCATGCCCTGCAACTGGCCAACCGTCGCTTCAAGCAGGAGGCCGAGCGCCGCGAGGAAACCGAGCAGCGCCTGCGTGAGAATCGCGAGCGCCTACAACTGGTGCTCGATCTGACCGACTCCAGCCATGACGGCCTGTTCATCTTCGACAGTGACAGCCGCGAGCTGCTGCACATGAACCAGGCCACCTACGCCACACTCGGCTATCGTCCCGAACAGTTCGCCGAGCTGTTGCGCGATGCCCCGGAGAAGCTCATGCCGGGCTTCCATCGCTGGCTCGAGCAAGCGCGCCAGGCGCAAAGTGACAACCTTTCGCGGATATTTCAGCGCGAGCTGATTCGCCGCGACGGCAGCCGCCAACCGGCAGAGATCAACACGCAACTGGTGCAGCTGCACGATCACGAGTACCTGATCGCCGTTTCCCGCGACAACAGCGAGCGCCTGCAGCTGGAGGCGCAACTGCAGCGCCTGTCGCAACTCGACGGTCTGACCGGGCTGTACAACCGGCGTTATTTCGATCAGCAGCTGCTCTCCGAATGGCGGCGCCTGCGCCGCCTGCGCGCGCCATTGGCCCTGCTGATGCTGGATATCGACCACTTCAAGGCCTACAACGATACCCTCGGCCACCTGGCCGGCGACGACGCGCTGCGCCGGGTCAGTGCCGCCCTGCGCGAGAGCCTGCAACGTGAAGGCGACGTGGCCTGTCGCTACGGCGGCGAGGAGTTCGCCATCATCCTGGCCAATACCAGCCAGGACGGCGCCGAACAGGTTGCTGCGCGCATCCACGCAGCCATCGCCAACCTGGATATCGCCCATCCGGCCAGCCCGTTCGGTCACCTGACCCTGAGCATCGGCCTGATCGTGGTCGACCCGGTCAGCGACGAACAGCCTGGCGCACTGCTCGCCCAGAGCGATCAGGCGCTGTACCGCGCCAAACATGAGGGGCGCAATCGCACCTGCCTGTGGCAGCCGCCTGAGCTTGACCTGAATCAAGCCCACTGAGGTGCATCCGGCGGACAATGGACATGTCGTGAAGGCCCCTGATTTCGGGGCTCTACAGGGAAACCGAGATGATCAACGCAAAGCGTCGCCTGCCCTACCTGCTCGCTGCCGGCGCCGCCCTGCTGGCGCTTGCGGCCTGGTGGCAGTTGCGCCCGAATGGCCTGCCCGAGGGATTCGCCAGCGGTAACGGACGCATCGAAGCCACCGAGGTGGATGTGGCGACCAAGCTGGCCGGGCGCATCACCCGCATCGAAGTCGATGAGGGCGACTTCGTCGAACCCGGCCAGATTCTCGCGCGCATGGACACCCAGGTGCTCGAAGCGCAGCTGCAACAGGCTCGGGCTCAGGTGCGCCAGGCGCAGAACGCCGCGCGCACCGCGCTCGCTCAGGTCGCCCTGCGCGAAAGCGAGAAAGTCAGCGCCGCCGCCGTGGTGCGCCAGCGCCAGGCCGAGCTGAATGCCGCGCAGAAACGCCACGCGCGCAGTGCCACCCTGGTCAAGCGCAACGCGCTGCCACAGCAGACCCTGGACGATGACCTGGCCCGCCTGCAGAGCACTCAGGCGGCGCTGGCAGCGGCCAATGCCCAGGTCATCTCCGCTGACGCCGGCATCAGCGCGGCCCAGGCTCAGGTCGAGGAAGCCCGCTCGGCAGTGGAAGCTGCCCAGGCGGGCGTCGAGCGCCTGCAGGCGGACATCGACGACAGCCTGCTACGCGCGCCTCGCGCCGGCCGTGTGCAGTACCGGGTGACCCAGCCCGGCGAAGTGCTGCCAGCCGGTGGCAAGCTGCTCAACCTGGTGGACCTTACCGATGTCTACATGACCTTCTTCCTGCCCGAGCGCCAGGCCGGCCGCGTCGCCCTGGGCAGCGAGGTGCGCCTGGTGATCGATGCCGCGCCGCAGTACGTGATCCCGGCCAAGGTCAGCTATGTCGCCAGCGTCGCCCAGTTCACGCCGAAGACCGTGGAAACCGCCAGCGAACGCGAGAAGCTGATGTTCCGGGTCAAGGCACGCATCGACCCCGAGCTGCTGAGCAAACACCTGCAGCAGGTGAAGACCGGCGTGCCCGGCATGGCCTACCTGCGCCTCGACCCCGAGGCCGAATGGCCGGCACACCTGGCGATCAAGGTTCCGCAATGAATGCGGTGGTCGCACGCCTGGCCGGCGTCGGCCTGCGCTACGGCCAGACTCATGCCCTGCAGCAGGTCGACCTGACGCTGCCAGCTCGCTGCATGGTTGGCCTGATCGGCCCCGACGGCGTCGGCAAGTCCAGTCTGCTGGCGCTGATCGCCGGGGCGCGCAAGCTGCAAGATGGCCAGGTCGAGGTGCTCGGCGGCGACATGGCCGATGCACGCCACCGGCGCAACGTCTGCCCGCACATCGCCTATATGCCGCAGGGCCTGGGCAAGAACCTCTATCCGACGCTGTCGGTGTTCGAGAACCTGGATTTCTTCGGCCGCCTGTTCGGCCAGGACGCCGCCGAGCGCGAGCGGCGCATCGATCACCTGCTGCGCAGCACCGGCATGGCGGCGTTCCGCGAACGCCCAGCCGGCAAGTTGTCCGGCGGCATGAAGCAGAAGCTCGGACTGTGCTGCGCGCTGATCCATGACCCGGATCTGCTGATCCTCGACGAGCCGACCACCGGCGTCGATCCGCTGTCACGCAACCAGTTCTGGGAGCTGATCGAGCGCATCCGCACGCAGCGCCCGCAGATGAGCGTGCTGGTGGCCACCGCCTACATGGAGGAGGCCGAGCGCTTCGACCATCTGGTGGCGATGGATGCCGGCCGCGTGCTGGCCGAAGGCAGCCCGGCCGAACTGCGCGCGGGCACCGAAACCACCAGCCTGGAACAGGCCTTTATCGCCCTGCTGCCCGAGGAACGCCGCCGCGGCCACCAGCAGGTGGTGATGGCGCCCCTGCAAGGCAGCAACGAGATCGCCATCGAGGCCAAGGGCCTGACCATGCGCTTCGGCGACTTCGTTGCCGTCGACTCGGTGTCGTTTCGCATCCGCCGTGGCGAAATCTTCGGCTTCCTCGGCTCCAATGGCTGCGGCAAGAGCACCACCATGAAGATGCTCACCGGCCTGCTGCCAGCCAGCGAGGGCGAGGCGCTGCTGTTCGGCCAGGCAGTCGACCCGCGCGACATGGCCACGCGCAAGCGGGTCGGCTACATGTCCCAGGCGTTTTCCCTGTATGGCGAACTGACGGTGCGGCAGAACCTGGTGCTGCATGCCCAGCTGTTCCATGTACCGGCCGATGAGATCGGGCCGCGCGTGGCGCAGATGGCCGCGCGCTTCGACCTCGGCGAAGTCATGGACCTGTTGCCCGAGCGTTTGCCGCTGGGCATCCGCCAGCGCCTGTCGCTGGCTGTCGCGGTGATCCACAAACCGGAGATCCTGATCCTCGACGAACCGACCTCGGGGGTCGACCCGGTCGCCCGCGACGGTTTCTGGCAACTGATGCTCGACCTGTCGCGCCACGACGGCGTAACCATCTTCATCTCCACCCACTTCATGAACGAGGCGCAGCGCTGCGACCGCATCTCGCTGATGCACGCCGGCAAGGTGCTCGACAGCGACACACCGCAAGGCCTGATGGACAAGCGCGGGCTGGACAGCCTGGAGGCCACCTTCATCGCCTACCTGCAGGAGGCAGTCGGCGAGCAGCCAGCAAGCGAGGCGCCACCGCTGGAACAGGCCCCTGCGCCGCAGCGCCAACTGTTCAGCCTGCGCCGCCTGCTCAGCTACGCCCGGCGCGAAGCGCTGGAACTGCGCCGCGACCCGATCCGCGGTGGCATGGCGCTGCTCGGCACGGTATTGCTGCTGTTTATCATCGGCTACGGCATCAGCCTCGACGTCGAAGACCTGACCTTCGCCGTGCTGGATCGTGACCAAACCACCACCAGCCAGGAATACCACCTGAACCTGTCCGGCTCGCGTTACTTCCTGGAGAAGGCGCCGCTCTCCGACTACGACGAGCTGGAGCAACGCCTGCGCAATGGCGATATCAGCCTGGCGGTGGAGATTCCGCCACACTTCGGCCGCGACCTCAAACGCGGCGCCAGCCCGCAGATCGGCATGTGGATCGACGGCGCCATGCCGACCCGCGCCGAAACCATCAAGGGCTACGTCACCGGCCTGCATCAGCACTACCTGAGCGAGCTGGCGCGGCGTTCGCCGCAGCCCCAGGCGGCCAACGCCGCCGAGCTGGAAGTGCGCTACCGCTACAACCCGGACGTGGAAAGCCTCAAGGCCATGGTGCCGGCGGTGATACCACTGCTGCTGATGCTGATTCCGGCGATGCTCACGGCGCTCGGCGTGGTGCGCGAGAAGGAGCTGGGCTCGATCATCAACCTCTACGTCACCCCGGTCACCCGGCTGGAGTTCCTGCTCGGCAAGCAACTGCCCTACATCGCCCTGGGCCTGTTCAACTTCATCCTGCTGGTGCTGCTGGCGGTTACCGTGTTCGACGTGCCGCTCAAGGGCAACCCGCTGACCCTGCTGGCCGGTGCCCTGCTCTACCTGGCCTGCGCCACCGGCCTTGGCCTACTCATGTCGACCTTCACGAAGAGCCAGATTGCCGCAGTGTTCGGCACCGCCATCGTCACCCTGCTGCCAGCCATCCAGTTCTCCGGGCTGATCTACCCGGTGGCCTCGCTGGAGGGCGCAGGCGCCGTGATTGGGCAACTCTACCCGACCTCGCAGTTTCTGGTGATCAGCCGTGGCCTGTTCTCCAAGGCACTGGAGCTGCAGGACCTGGCCGGCTACTTCATCGCCCTGGCCCTGACCATCCCGCTGCTGACGCTGCTCAGCGCCAGCCTGCTGCGCAAACAGGAGGTGTGATGGAACGCCTGGCCAACATCCTGCACCTAGGCTTCAAGGAACTGCGCAGCCTGCAGCACGACCTGGCCCTGGTGCTGCTGATCCTCTGGGCCTTCAGCATGGGCATCTACTCGGCGGCCACCAGCCTGCCGGAAAGCCTGCACAACGCCGCCATCGCGGTGGTCGACGAAGACCAGTCGCAACTCTCCGAGCGGCTGATCCAGGCCTTCCAGGCGCCCTACTTCCGCACGCCGGAGCGCATCGATCTGAGCCAGATGGATCGCGGCATGGACTCCGGACGCTACACCTTCACCCTGAACATTCCGCCGAACTTCCAGCGCGACGTGCTCGCCGGCCGCAGCCCGGCGATCCAGCTCAACGTCGACGCTACCCAGGTCAGCATGGCCTTCACCGGCGCCGGCTACATCCAGAACATCGGCGCCAGCGAGGTGGCCGAGTTCGTCCGCCGCTACCGGGGTGAGCTGCAGCAACCGGCCGAACTGGCGCTGCGCGTGCAGTTCAATCCCAACCTGACGCGCGCCTGGTTCGGCTCGGTGATGGAGGTGATCAACCAGATCACCATGTTGTCGATCATCCTCACCGGCGCCGCCCTGATCCGCGAGCGCGAGCACGGCACCGTCGAACACCTGCTGGTGATGCCAGTGACGCCACTGGAAATCATGCTGGCCAAGGTCTGGTCGATGGGGCTGGTAGTGCTGACGGCAGCGGCGCTGTCCTTGCTGCTGGTGGTACAGGGCTGGCTGCAGGTGCCCATCGAGGGCTCCATCGCACTGTTCCTGGCTGGTGCGGCGCTGCACCTGTTCGCCACCACCTCGATGGGCATCTTCTTCGGCACCGTGGCGCGCTCGATGCCGCAACTGGGGCTGTTGATCATCCTGGTGCTACTGCCGCTGCAGATTCTCTCCGGCGGCACCACACCGCGCGAAAGCATGCCGGAACTGGTACAGCAGATCATGCTGGCGGCGCCGACCACCCACTTCGTCGCGCTGGCCCAGGCCATTCTCTATCGCGGTGCAGGGTTCGCGATCGTCTGGCCCCACATGCTGGCCATCGCCGGCATCGGCGCGCTGTTCTTCATCGCGGCGCTGAGCCGGTTTCGCAAGACCCTGGCGCAGATGGCGTAAGCAATCTGTAGGAGCGGCTGGGCGGCACTCCGCTTCAGCCGCGAAGGCCACTGCATGCGGCCTTCGTGGAGCCTACAGGGCTAACGGTTACTGAATGATCAGGTTGTTGAACAACAGGTCTTCGACGATGGGCTTGCCCTCTTCGCCATTGATCGCGTCCTGCACCTTCTTCAGCGCCTCCAGGCGCAGGTTCTCGCGGCCATCGGGAGCGTTGATGGTCTCGCTGGTCTGGGCGGAGAACAGCATCACCATCTGATGGCGGATCAGCGGCTCATGCAGCTTGATCTTCTCCTCGGCCTCGGTGCCGGTGACTCGCAGCGACACATCGGCCTTGAAGAACTTGAGGCGGTTACCGGAGTCGGCCAGGTTGCCGATCAGCGCGGGCGTCAGGTTGTAGTAGAGCGTCGTCGGCACTTCTTCCTTCTTCTCCGAAGACGCCAGGGCAGGCAGGCAGATCGACAGGCTCAGCAGCAGGGCGGTCAACAGTTTCACGTTCGGCACTCCATCAGGGATGTGCCTAGCATAGCCATCCACAGGCCAGCACCCAAGCCCGGCGCTTATGCCGACCTATCAGGCTGCGGCATGCTCGTTGACCCTCGGCGGGCGCTTTCTACACTGCAAGGCACCCTGCTAGAGGAATGACCTTCATGAAAGCCCTGCTGTGCAAAGCCTTCGGCCCCGCCGACACCCTGGTATTGGAAGACCTGCCGAGCCCCGAGCCGAAAAAGAACGAGGTGCTGATCGAGGTACAGGCTGCCGGGGTCAACTTCCCCGACACACTGATCATCGAAGGCAAGTACCAGTTCAAGCCGCCCTTCCCCTTCGCCCCGGGCGGTGAGGTGGCCGGTGTGGTCAAAGCCGTGGGCGAAAAAGTCAGCCACCTGCGCGCCGGCGATCGGGTGATGGCACTGACCGGCTGGGGCGGCTTCGCCGAAGAAGTCGCCGTGCCGGCCTACAACGTGCTGCCGGTGCCCAAGACCATGGACCTGACCACGGCTGCGGCCTTCGGCATGACCTACGGCACCTCGATGCACGCCCTCAAGCAGCGCGCCAACCTGCAACCCGGCGAAACCCTGCTGGTGCTCGGCGCCTCCGGCGGCGTCGGCCTGGCCGCAGTGGAAATCGGCAAGTCCATGGGCGCGAAAGTGATCGCCGCCGCGAGCAGCGCCGAGAAGCTGGAAGTGGCGCGTACCGCCGGCGCCGACGAGCTGATCAACTACAGCGAGCAGAGCCTGAAGGACGAGGTGAAGAAACTCACCGGCGGCCAGGGCGTAGACGTGATCTACGATCCGGTGGGCGGCACACTGTTCGAGGAAGCCTTCCGCAGCATCGCCTGGAACGGCCGCTTCCTGGTGGTGGGCTTCGCCGCTGGAGGCGGCATCCCAGCCCTGCCGGCCAACCTGCCGCTGCTCAAGGGCGCCGCTCTGGTCGGCGTGTTCTGGGGCTCGTTCGCCCAGCGCCAACCGCAGGACAACGCCGACAACTTCCAGCAACTGTTCGCCTGGCACGCCGAAGGCAAACTCAAGCCACTGGTCTCGCAGACCTACCCGCTGGCGCGTGGCGGCGAAGCGATCAATGCGCTCGGCCAGCGCAAGGCGGTGGGCAAGGTGGTGGTGGAGGTGCGGTAGGGTGCGCCGCGCGCACCGAAGCTATTCGCAATGACGTAAACAGGGCCGCCCTCGGGGCGGCCTTTTGCCAACGCCGCGCGGGGTTTCAACCGCCGTTTGATCCCTATGGATAACTGGCGCGACTCGATCGCAGCCAAGAACGAGGAAACGGGCTCGACCGGATCAACTCACCAGGTTCGACACTGGAAAACTCTGCTTTTAAAAGCAGAGCGGGTGGCTTTGAGTCTTGACGCAAGGCCGGCTAATGGGTGTCCCCTATTGTTCCTGGCCGGCTAATGGGCGCCCCTCTTTACTTTATCGCCAACCTCTGCAACCGTCGTTTTTACTCACCTACAATTCTTAGTCCTACTGGGAAGTCCATTAGGTGTACATCTATCACTCGCCCCAATACCGAGTCATTACGAATACCGACTCCGTTCTGCTCGCTGTAAGAGGGTGGAACCCTGTACCACTCACCAGCGTAGTGACCTGTAGCCCTGTAGTTTTCGACCAGAACATTACCATCTCTTGACAGTCGAGAGGATCGAATTTCGGGGCGATTACCAGGCTTGAGTTGCAAGGACATTAATTTGGCTTCTAGCTCTGCAAACTGCGCATGAGTTATTTTACGCAATGTTCGCTCTCCATCGGACCTGCCAATCAATTGCCCATTGGGCCTTAAGAGCTCTGCCCAGCTTCTTGGCCCGACCGGGTCTGGCATTTGATAACCGCACTCGCGCAAGAAAAGAATAGCGCGCTGACGGTTGAGATTGTCGCGAAATCTGCGCATAGCTGTCTTGTTATCGTAGCTCTCCTTCAGCCCCTTGCAAAAATCAGCACGATAGCTGGCCCACAGAGCTAAGCGCTGCTCTGGAATAGGGTTGATATGTAAGCTCGCCAATACTGGCTCGATTAACTCCTTATCCAGGTTGGCTGGCACATGACCTGGTGGTAATTTTTCGCTAGCACTAATATGGATTGGGAAACTCGAACCGCTAACAGACTCCCAGCAGAAATAGTCGAGCACTCGGCGCAGGAAAAGACCGGTATCGTTATCCGAGTAAAAACGCGCACAGCGCCCACCTTGCCAGTCTACCCAACCTGCAGTAACCAAACGGGAAATAGAACTGTGCTCACTTAGGTATTCTTTGTAATCCTCAAAAAATTTGTCAGGCGGCAAATAGTATTCTGGGCGCGCGTGCCCCGCGCGAAAGAGCATAGAGTAGACACCGCCAACAGTCATCTGCGATTCGTTGGCAATAACACCGGGAATCTCTACAGATAGACTGTCGATTCGAGAGTCATAGCTATAGTCAGGCCAATTACGACAGGAGGCCTGCCTAAACAAGAGCGGTAATTCAAAATTGATACGCTGCATATCGGTGATGCGCCGCTTTGCTCTTTCGCACAGGGGATAAAAAGCCACTCCATTCTCCACCACCCCATATTCCATTTGATAACTTCTGCAACCGCTTAGCAACATAAGCAGAAAGCCCAAAGTTAAGAAATATTTACTCATTCAAGCCTCCTAAAGTCACCCTGACTATCGATCAGTGTTGGCTTGATTACAATGTCACGGATCTGTGCATCCGCACTGCCCGATGCCGAAGGCTTGCAGGAGGCACACGCATAATTGCTGTGCGGACTACCCTTTCCAAACAAGCTGGTCACGCTAAACAGCGCCCCCAAGGTGCGCGCCACCGGATCATCCGAATACTGCGCATTGCCTCCCAGGAATAGCGGCAAATCGGAGACCGTATCGGTCTTGGGCAAGAGACCGAAGAATACTGTCTCATCAGGTCGGTTCACTTGAAAAACGCTTTGCCCTTTTCCGAAGCCAGCAGTCTCTGCATCCTTATGGAACTGAATAGCATCCACCGGTGCCCCGGAGAGTTGGATGGTGTTCAGCGTTGCACTAGGGCTTCCGCCGCTGGAAAAATCCAAGCCTTTGATGGCTACCCAAGTCAGCAGGCCGCCCTGGCTATGGCCATAGATATGTAGACTATCCGGCCCGGCATCAATGCCCTGCCGAAACAGACTATTCAGGTTCCTCGCAGTGCCAGACCGGATATCCCCCTGCAAATTCTTATCGAAGGCAGACTCGATCAAATCCCCGATCAAACCGTGAGTTGGATTGTAGGCTAGGACGAAACTGACGTCTCCATTACCGCTGCCGCTTTGCATTAAGCCGTTGGACAGCGCCTCTATCATGCTATTCATAATACCGTTGGTGAAGATTCTATCTTCCTCTTCATTGAAACCTGCAAACTGCTGCACTTGCAGGCTTTCCGAATCCAAAACCGGCTTACCTTTTTCCAGTATTAGCTCACCCTCCGCATCCGTTTTAAATGTCCCTGTCACTCGCAAAGGCTGCAAGTCGCCGGTGACCAATACCGGCAATTGTGTAATCAGCCCCCCATGATTGGCTGCTCCAGGGAATATGCCTAGTGTTGACGTTCCCATTATATCCATAGCATCGACTAACAGTTCTGGTGCCCATGCTAGAGCAGCAACCACCTTATCGTGCTCAGCGGCAGAGCGTGCATGCTCTTTCAATGCAGCTAGATTGGTAAACGCCTCTACCGAATTACGCCCATAGTTCTCAGCGCCCTTCTTCCACTGCTCCAGCGTCACAACCGGATCCGATACTGCCTCCACCGACGACTTGCTCACATACAGATCGGTACGATCGTCCTTATCCTTGGTGACCTCATAGGCCTTGCTGACATCGCGGTTCAGACCCGCCGCCGAGTCACGACCGGTGTCTGCATCGCTGCGCACAACAATCTCACCTTCACCCACCGTAGCCCGCACGATCTGCTCGCGTTCCTTGCGATAGTCATAGCCACTCAGGTTCCAGTTGTTCGAGCCATCCTTGTTCTGCTGGCTGGGATCTACCACTGCACCTGTTGCGGCGGCATTACCGTCTGCCGGCTGCCCACCAGAACCACCGTCACCGCCCCAACTGTAGGTACCGCCGGCATTGATATACCAGGCATGCTCGCGGTCATGCCCTTCGATATCGCGGAAGCCCAGGGTGCCGGTGTCCAGCTTTAGATTGCCGCTGTCCGATGCCAGCAGGGCACCGTCGAGCTGGGTGTGGTTTTCCGTGCGAATGTCGAGCCGATCACGGGCGATGATGCCTGTCTGGTTCTCGACCCAGTTGGTGGAGCCGTTGGTTTTGCCTACACCGACCGAGCCGCTGACGCTGACGCTGCCATACATACCAACGCTGACAGTCAAACTAGCGTCCAACTCCTTTCCGCTAACCTTGCCGGTGTCCGGCACCGAGGAAACAA
>Ga0070752_1002050_pt1 | contig 13368 bp, 13 predicted proteins | sample VirMetDEL_Aug_30_FD_77440 | JGI IMG/M metagenome (GOLD analysis project Ga0070752, IMG submission 77440) | Aqueous microbial communities from the Delaware River and Bay under freshwater to marine salinity gradient to study organic matter... | ecosystem: Environmental > Aquatic > Marine > Coastal...
CTACTGTCGACACAGATGGCTCTGGCGATGTTACCGCAGTCAACATCACTGCGGCTGGTACGGGTTACACGGATGGCGACGTCCTTACCCTTACCGAAGTGGGAGGAACCCCTGGCGTTGCGACCGTCGTGGTCACCAGCGTCTCCTGAAGTCCGTAACCGCAATACTTACGGCAAAACTAAATGCAATGCTTGGACCCCGAAAGGGGTCTTTTTATTGGGAAGGCTATATGTAGATTTGAGCCTACGACGTGACTCAGCCGCTGATTCTCAACTTAGATGTAGATAACGCCCAGGCTATTAGCTCGATTAATGCGTTCTTCGACGTCTACGAGAAGGGCGTGCAGGGAATGGGCAAGGCGCTTGGCGATGCCCTAGGAAAAGAAACGGAAGTTGCAGTTCATCTGAAGGTAGAAGGCGATAAGATCATTGCCGAAGGTGTAGAGAAAGTTGGCAAAGAGGTCAAGCAGGTTGAGCAAGCTGCCAAGTTGATGAATAATGAGTTTGGTAAAACGCCAAACGAGCTAAGAATGCAGCTAAAGCTGCTGAAGGATCTGCAGGGTAATACAAGGAAATACGCCGACGATGGCAAGACTGTCACTGCTGAGTGGAAGAAAGTCGAGCAGATGATCAATGGGGTCAACGAGGCCCTGAAAAAGATGGGCAGTGGCGGTGGATCAGGAGGCGGTGGCATCAGCGGTTTTCGGGACAACCTGATAGCCTCTCAGATCGCAGCAGACACCCTCATGGGGTCGTTCAACATGCTGGTAAACGGAGTCAGGAGCTTCATCAGTACTGGCATGGAGATGGAGGTCCTGTTTATTCAGCTGCAGGGCTTCACTGGTGGCGTCCAGGAGGCTACTGATGCCTATAAGCGCTTTGTGGAGATCGGTCAAGCAACTCCTTTCACCGCGAAAGAGGTTGGTGCAGCCGCCCGAACCATGATGGGCTTCGGGATCGAGACGAGTAAGGCTATCGACCAAGTGGAGCGACTGGCTATTGTCGCCGCTGCTACTGGTGGTGAACTAACTCACATGGCTCGCAACATGGGTCAAATCCAGGCTAACCAAAAAGCCTACACCCGCGACCTGATGCAGTTCGCAAACCAGGGTATCCCGATCTACCAGCAAATGGCAGACATTCTTGACGTGAGCACAGAAGAAATTAGGACGATGGCGGAAGAGGGTCAGATTGGATTCACCGAAGTCTCTGCAGCCTTGAGGGAGATGACGAAAGAGGGCTCTGCCTTCCAAGCCATCGCAGATAAGATGGATCGAACCTTCTCGGCAAGGATGGAAGCGATGGTTTCGGCGGTTGAAAGCTTTGCGGGTCAATTTCTTGGCATGATCAGTGAGTTCGATAACGCCATTGGCGGCCCGCTTTCTACAACCCTTGGGTTCATTATTGATAGGATCAACGACGTTGCAGATGGCTTTGGTTACATATCCGCAAACATAAGAGAGTTGGCTCCCGTAATCGGCGCTGTCACTGGTGCGTTTGTGGCGTTGTTTGCCATTGCGGCTGCACAGAACTTCGTAGAGGTCTACCGTGCAATCAAGATGATCCTTACCGTAACTAAACTCTGGACGGTCGCCACGTGGGCGCTGAGCACTGCTCAGGCAGTTAGTCAGGCACTGCTCGGTAACTTTGCCGTCGTTGCCCTTGCGGCAGGTGCAGCAGCTGGTATTACCGCACTAGCGGTGAGCGCAAACGCAGATGCGCTTGACGAGCAAAACACCGCCCTTAACGAGGCTAACGAGCTAGCCAAGGCTGACATTGAAAGCCGCGAGAAGCAGGCCTTTGCTACTGACGGTCTGACTGGCTCTGTCAAGAAACATGTGGAGGAGAGAAAAAAGGAATTTGATGCTATCAGGGAAAATCAAGACCTCTCCAAGAAGAGAGCACAGCTGGCTATTCAGTGGCAAGAGGCAGAACTCAAAGCCTTCAAGGAGAGCCAGAAGGAAGAAAGAGAGGCCCTCAAGGAGTCCGCTAAGACCGAGAAAGATCTCCATAAGGAGAACATGGATCGGATCAAGTCCGACCACAAGCAAAGGATCTCGCTGATTGACGAAGAGCTAAGTAAGAGGCTTGAGGTTATTGATGCAGAACTTGGCAGGCTTGACGAACAGTCAGCAGCCGAGAAGGAGATTGAGAGGCGCAAGCGCAGGAGGCTTGAGCTTGAGCTGAAGACCCTCAAGGTTGGTAGCGACGAATGGCTGCAGACCAAGGTCGAACTTGAGCAGATGGACAAGAAGGTCAAAAGGGCTGAGTTACTCAAGCAGCGTGAAGAAGAGCAGCTTAAGGCGAAGCAGGAGAAGAATAAGGTTGACGAGGATAAGGAAGGCGCCATTAAAGCAGAAGACTCACGCCACGAAAGCGTGATGGAGAATATCGAGAGCGAGACCAAGGCCCTTGACGACGCCTACATCGCCGAGAAGTCCAATCTTGAGCTGATGAAGAACGAGTACAACAACTACTTCACTGCACTTGCTCAGGAGCGCTTCAGTGACCACGAGGAAGCTATGGAGTACATGAGGCAGCAGATTACGGCATGGGGTGAGTACGAAAGGGCTGCCATTACAGCTCTTGACAACATCGAGAAATATAGGAAGAGTTCTGGTACTGGCCAGGGTGGCACGGGCGGACGTGACGGCACCGCAGGACATACAGACTTAAGCACCCACGCCGCTGGTGGTCCTATGCGTGCTGGTGAGCGGAGTTATGTTAACGAGCTTGGCAAAGAAGCCTTCCTTTCTGCTAGCGGCAAGTTGAGCATGATCAACGCTCCCGCCTGGGGCATCTGGAAAGCCCCTTCTGACGGTACCGTCATCCCAGCGCATCTGACAAAGCAGCTCGACATTCCAGCTGGTGGCATCAACATCAACAAGACTCCCTCTATGCGCGGCGGTGCTTATGGTTCCGTCTCTTCCGCGACTGTGGCAGCTGGCGACAACATCCTGAACAACGTGACTGTTCAGTCGGTAAACCCAGGCAAGACTGCCAGCGACATGCTGGTGTCCATGACTAAGATCCGTCGTCGTCGTCTACGCTGATAGGCATACTGGAGTACTTGAAAAGCCCGCATGTTTCTCTTCGGTACTCCAGAAGACACCGCAAAGCTGTACGTAGAAGAGGCTGCTGCATCGGGTGGCGGTGGCCTTAAGGACGTGCATTACCAGGAGCTGGAGTTGAGAGAGTTACAGGATCTACTAATCTATCTCCGTATTGCCTACTACAGGGCCGCTAGAGACACTGAAGACGAGGAGTTGGTGTCAGCTATCGTAGGATGGCACGACGAGGTCTTCCTGTACCTCCTGGAGGTCATGGACGACTTCAGGATGCTTGTCTGCAGTCGTATCCATAAGCCGATCGGCGACTGGAAGAAATACCACAAGCTTGCTGGCTGTGGTTCGGCAAACTAGCTGCAGTTAGGTGACCCGAAATGGCCAGCATAGGAGTGTCTTTTACGCCTCAGGCAGGGTCTCCAGTTTATAGCTTTGTGTTCAGGAACTTCGGCGGGAATGACATGCCGAGAACCTATTCTGACGTAGCTACTTTCAACCAGTCGGCCAACGGTACAACCATCCTCGGTGGCCCTGCTTTTACCCAGAAGCGGATTTGGGCGATCTCGTCGATGATTCCGACAACCGAGGCGGAGAACTTTGACGCCATGTACCAGGCATGGGATGCTGACCGCGCTGCTGGCTACCCTGTCGCCTGCGGGGTCGTGGACGACACCTTCGGCCCAACCGTAAACGCCAATGCAGTCTTCTCTACAGCTCCAACGTATATGCGAGCGGGTCCACAGTACACTGTGGTCGCTTTTGGTTTGACGGAGGTTTGATCAATGTCTTATATCGTAAACCAGTCCCGCATCCACTCTCTGACTATTAGTGGAGTTGATTACACCGCTGCACTAACATCCTGGGTCGCGTCAGATTCGTCTGCCAACAATAATGGTTTCATTACTACTTCAGGGCAACTGGTCCTCGGCTCCTACTCTGGCGGTCCTGATATTGAGGACTACGACCGCAACGACTTCAAGCGTGGTGTGCCAGTCATCCTGACGATGACCAACCCCAACGGTAGTACGTATCGACACCCTCGAGGGCTGCTATATGTTATTTCAACTTCCTACGATGTTGAAAACGAGAGCCTCAACGTTGAGATCGGGTGCCGTCTGGCCATGGCCCAAATCATGGACGATCCAAGTACGACTGTTGACCTCACTCCGATCCCGCTGGATCCAGCCCAAAAGCAGCTTAGCAACATCAGCGCAGCGTTTGCGACGGCTGGGCAGTACCTGTATCAGGACAATCAAGGAGCCCTTGTTTCTGGTACTTTTTTTGACGGCGACACCAATGGCGGCGTAGCCGCTGGTACATGGACTTCCATCTTAGGGGTGACCGCAGTCTCAGCCGCACCACTTGCTGGCACTGGAGCTATCCCTGACATTATTGAGTTGAACTACTCGGTTCCCGAGGGAAGTGTCTCAAATGACCAGAAGGGTAGGATTGACACGGTTGAGACCTTTTCCAACTACTTCCTCGAGTACCCAGCATCTTTGGTCGTCCGCACTGGTGACGGAACACTTACCAATTCTGGCGGCACGAATCCAGGCAGTAAGCCCCCAGGGCCCACGAAGGATCCATGCGGCAACACTCCAAATGATCCAGGCGGAAACGGCCAAGGCTCCTGCCAGGAGAACTATAGCATTGAGTCCAGGCCCTGGATGCAGCCCGCCAAAAGATATGAGGTCTCAAAAACCTACTACAATGGACCTGGTGGACAGCAAGACTTTTCGATGAGCGAGACCTATGGTCCAATCGTAGAGGCAAATACCCAGTACTTCGCAGACGAATACGCTTATTGCATTAGCGTTTACGCTACTAACTGCATCCCAGGTGGACGTTGCCGCGCTGGTGGAATGAATCGGAGGCTGCTGGGCCGCACTACGACCAAGAACTACTTTGGTGAAGCTAATGAGGTTGTAAAGACGGTCCAAGAAGATTGGGTTAACATGATCTCGATGGCAAAAACCCATAACTGGCGTTCTGGACTCGACTCACAAGGTATACCTCAGACCTTTAGATATCTGACTACCACTAAGCTGATTCGTTCACAAGTAAGAATCACTGAAAATTACAAGGAGGGCAATGCCAATGTACAGCTCACTACGACCTGGACAAGTATAGGTAACAACGGGTCTGGACTAACTCGAAGCCTCTCCTACATGGATGCCTATAGGGGCGTCAAGACGAGCCAGTTACGTAGGTCGACTTCGACCACAACTCTAGACGTCGCCCCAGACATCGTAAACTCTGCCACGACAAGCACTGTAGAGCTAACCAGTGAGCTGCCTTTGTTCACTGGGCGTTATACCCTGCCACCAGCAGAGGCGGGGCCGTACGTGATGGAGGCGTCTGCGCCAGTGCCCATCCTGTACGAAAGCCAGGCCCTGGTCGATACTGTCATTGAAAACTACAGCAACTACCTCGTGCGCTTTACGAAAGGAGATGCTTTCGGGTTGCAGATCGGTGAGGCACTTCGTAGAGACGTAGCCGAAAACTGGTATCCAGGGATGCCGTTCCGCTATTACGATCCGAGCAAAGGTAAGGTCCTCGCCATGCGCATGGACGCCACCTCTTGGGGCGTAACTAAAGACGAAAGCGCTTTTGTCACCAACGGTATCTGGATCGGCAAGTCAAACGGCACCGTGACGATCCCTGAGAACGTCCTAGGAGCCTCCACCGTGACTGATGGGGGTAGCATTGACCCATTGACCACCGTGCCTAACGGACCAACGGCTCCAGAGCCTCCTGTAGTCGTCCCTCCCGTTATTGATAACGAGACAAGCGTTGACAGCGGAAGCCTTGCCTGGGTTGTTAAGGTTAACATGTCTTTTGGGGCGCAGGTTGACGCCCTTAACGATAACGGCATCCAGCCCCCAAGACTTGGCGATCAGTACGTGCAGCAGTACCAGACAATGGTTGCTTACTGCCAGGGCATGATCGTGCAGGCTGGAGGTCTACTTTCCGCCGACTCGACTGGTGGCATCCCTATCGAGTACATGGGCACGCTGATCACCGACGGCGCAACAGTTGTTGACCCTGACTTGTTCGCGTAGGTATCCTACGTCGAATGAGACGCCCTTCAAATGACAATCGCTGCCAAGATTTCGTCTGCTGAATTGACGGAGCAGGTGACCAACCGCTTCTCTGGCCAGTATCTTGAGGCGCGGCTGATTGATGCTACTGGTACTAGCTATATTCCAGGAACGACCGTTGATGCCGACTTCCTTTCTTTTGAACCTGCGATCGGCACTGGTGGTTACCAACGCCAGGTGATAAAGTATGAGGCAGCCGACATCCTGGGCTACAGCGATGATGGCGTCCCCTTGAATCGCAAAGCGACAATCTTTGCTCATGATGGAGGCGGTACGACTATCGACTTCAGCCACGTTGCGCTAGTTTGGAGTACTGGCAATGTTCTGTCTCTTGGCGCTGTAGCAGCCGCGCCGTCAGCTGGTGTTAACGGAACCTACACGAACATCCCCGTGGCAGCCCCAGCTGGTGTTATCAGGGAGGTTGGCTCTATTAACACGACTACACCTTTTAATGTCGACCAGACCGCCGCAGCCGTTACGATTAGTGGTGGATCGGGATCTGGAGCTACTGCAACTGTCGCGACTGACAACGGCGGAGACATTACGTCTATTACGTTTACCAGCGGCGGCAACAATTACGTTGCTGGTGACACTATAACCATTACAGAGACTGGAGGCACTCCAGGTGTTGCCACGGCAAATGTAACGTTGGTTGATGGCGCCAACCTTACTGTTGACCTGACGATCACAAATGGCGGCGCGTCTACCACCGACTACGCCCTGACAATTGCCACTCCTGGTTACGGCTTTGCAGATGGCGATTTCGTCCTAATTTCAGACGGCACGCTGGCTGGCCTTGGGGCCATTACTGGCGGTGCAGGCGATTTGGTCTTTAGCCTAGCAACAACTAACACCAGCACTAATGCTGGTAACCTCCTTTCAGTAGCAGAGACAGATTCAGCCGTTGTTCTTAACGGCGGGAATGAGGCGGTCTTCTACTGGGATCTCAAGCAGTTCGGATTCTACTCAGTCTGATGGCACTTATTGACAGCCTAAAAGAAATTAACAATGCCGAGCGTATTGCAGATGTTGAGCGGCGCGAGAAAGGCTACCTTGTCGAAGGAGACTTTGAGGGCAGCGTTACTGGCCACTGGGTAAAACTTGACGAGTCTGGCGCTGGTATTGTAACCTTTAATAATAAGGACTACGTTACGGAAACGATCGGCTTCGTATCTTTGCCGAAAGGTACAGCAGTAGAGCTCAGCTTTGCCGACGGTACCTATTTCAGCAAGTATTGACATGGCTATCAACCCCTCTCAACTTGGCGCATCCCCGATCACGTCTAATTACGATGTTACGATTGAGTTGCTCAGCGACAGACCCAATCCAGGTGTGTACCTAAACACGCCTGACACCCCAAACAAACTGGTTGGCTACTATGATCCATTCCTGGATCATGTGGAACTCTTTATTGTTGACAGCACTGGCTACAGGTACTTGAGGATAGCTTAATGGCGATCAATAGTGGCAGAATTGCGGCAGGACCTACCTCCACAAGGGCAAACACCAGAAAGAGCTTCGTAGACTTTACTAACAACATACCCCCATCTGCTACGACGTTTGTCAACCCAGATACTGGAGCCTTGGACTATGTCGATCGGCCTGCGGAGAGAGAAGGACAGCTATTGATCTACACTACGCAAAACGAAACGGCGATGTATGTTGTCATAACCGATGAGGCTGGTTTCTTGGTATGGAAGAGAGCTGCTGCCATATCAGGTGTCATAGACAGTACAACAGGAAAACCCTTCGGTCTTTAGTGGTATCCTATCCCAGCTGCCCTTAGAGGATGTCCTGGAACTTTTGGAATAAAGTCGAAAGGACTCAAAGGCGTTCCAGTGACCCCAATAGGATTGCCAGGGACGCTCGGGCTGGTTTTGCTCACACGGTTAATCAAAGAGAAGACGACCGCCTATACGGAAGGGCTAGCGATTACGGATGCACTTCTGGCAATGACTGTGGGGCGGGCTACTCCTGTATTGACGGCAAATGCACCAAGGTTTACACTCGCGACGGAAGCAACTACAAGCCGAATACGTGCGGCGATAATCAGATAGAATGGCAGAAGTGTGAAAAGGGGCAAAAAAGCGGCCCCAAAGATAGGTGTCAAAAACCCACGCCAGGCAACTGCGAAAAGGATCCAGAGTGTCCTGGGGAAAAGTGTTGCAGACAGCAGAGGGATGGATCTATCAGATGTGTTTGTGGGTCGTGTGAGCAGACAGATGCCAGTAGGTGTAATGTGTGGTGCGATCAAAATTTCAAAGCCTTTGGAGATGTTGCAGCGGGTTGCTACACCAGGGACATGGAAGGCTTTGGCGAGTGTGGTGGCAACATTTGCGACGAATGCCAATTCTGCGAGAATGACTTCTTTGGCCCAGGAGGTACCTGTCAGCTTGGAGAACAGGACGACCCCTTTAACCCGCTTCCTTGTCACTGCTTTAGCAGATGCGCAAAGGCCGACGAGTGCTATGTCTGCAATAAAGACGTAGACAGCTCTAGCTTTGGTGAATGTGTACAAACTACTCAGAATTGTAGCCAGTGCTGCTCTATATCTAACTATGTTTGCCCTCAGTGCCCCAAGGTAATCACAGGCTACAGCCATCACTGCGAGCCAGTTACCAGCTCCAGAACTTGCATCAACGCTTTGCAAGATAAGCTTTACAGGAAATGCGCAGAAGAATGCGCTACCGATCCTGATCCCTGTGCCCCAACGGGAAGCACTAGCAGGTGCGTTGAAGGTAGCGCCCCCGTAGACCCCTTGACAAACCCAGGAGGGCCAGAAGGAATAAGCTGCCCCTTAGGCAAGACGTGTCAGTACACTGGTTATATCGAAGCAGGCGGAAAGACCTGCTATCTCTACAATACCTGGGTTACTGCGGACATCCCTGCGGAATGCAAGGAATGCGACTGCAACTGCAACAATGATTGCAAGTCCTGCGAGTTCTGCAATGCTCAAGGCGAATGCCAAACGGACCCCGAATGCGAAGACATTATCTACTTAGTCCAAGCTAGGAGGTACGTAGAAGAGGTTGGCGCCTTTAGGTGCAACATCATTTCATACGGCAGTGACCAGTGGGAAGCAGTTGCCTTTTCTACAGAGCCCACGCTTAATTACGAATGGAGGTACGAAACCGTTGTTGGCTTTGATGGCAACGGAACCCTTCCAACTGGTGACATTTGCGGTGGTGGCTGTCCAGGTGAGTACACTTATGCTCGCCTAGTTGACAAGGATACGGGTGCTCAGGCTGCTCCAGAATGGCAGGGTTTCGTTTCTGGCTGTAGAAATTCTAGCGTAAATAACCAGTTCCGCTACCAAAACGCTAACTACGAGGTTCGGGTTATTCCCCAGACCAGCTAGGAACCCTAGCCTAGCTTCTGTTGGTCCGTGGCAGTTTTTCCTGATCGCATTGTTCTGAAGAACTCCACGGATCCCGAGGCCACTATTGAGGCTCAGATTGGCCCTGGCGGTGCCGACGAGATCACCCAGGGCGAGGTTGTTGTCGGGCTAAGTGCAAGCTCGGCAACTTTCTACACCAAAGACGCAAATAATAATATCGTCCAGATCGGGTCAGCGGCTGGAGTAGTACAAAACTTTGGAGACCTTCTTGATGTCGACCTTACTGGGCTCGCCAACAACGAAATTATTAGGTACAACTCGACTTCTGGAAACTGGGAGTCAAGCACAGACCTAGCTGGGTTTTGGGCTGCTTCGGGTGACATGATCTACGCCAGCGGTGGCGTAAGCACCAGACTGCCTATTGGTAATCAGGGCGAAGTCTTGACGGTTGCTGGGAGCCCTGCTGTTCCGACCTGGCAGCCAATTTCAGTTGTTGCCAGTATCAACGACCTGACTGACGTAGACACAACCACTACGCCGCCTACCACTAATCAGGCCCTGATCTGGAACGGCACTACCTGGGTTCCTGGTGACGTAGCTGCTGGCGGAGGTGGTGGTGGTGGCAGCATCGCTGGCACAATCCTCCAGAAATCCGAGACTCAAACCGCTGCTTCTGGCGCTGCCACTTTTGTGGGTCTAGGGGCCTCTGGCATTCTCGTCGACATAACCTCAAGCCTTGACGCCTGGATCGTTCTATACCCTACTGCAGCCGACCGCACCGCCGATGCTGCCCGAGCCTATGGAACTGACCCCGCTCCTGGATCAGGCGTGCTAGCAGAGTTCTATGTCACCGCTGGTGGTACTGTCCTAGCGTCACCAGGCACCACGTACTTCAATAACGACACTCCTGATGCAGACGCTCTCTACGTCGCCGTCAGGAACCAGGCTGGAGCCAATGTAGACTCTCAAGTTACGATCAAGGCCTACGTCCATCAGAACTTCGGCGGCACTGGTACCAACAGGGTGACCGACAGCGGGACCGCTTCTTCTGGTGCTCTCACCTTGACTGGCATGGGACAGACTGGCCAATTCTGCACGGTGACCTCTTCTCTTGACGCCTGGGTGATCTTCTATGGCTCTGCAGCGGACCGCACCGCTGACAACGCTAGGACGTTTGGCACTGATCCCGCGCCTGGATCTGGTGTCCAAGCAGAGTTTTACATTGCTGCTGGTACAACAGTCCTTGCAACACCTGGGGCTATGTACTTCAATAATGACACCGTTCCGACCGATGCGATGTACCTGGCCGTCAGGGATCAGGCTGGGGCTAATGTCAACTCGCTGATCACCGTTAAGGTCTACGCGGAGACGAGCTATGCTGGTATTTCTGGCGGAACCTTTGGCAGTGGCTAGGAATACTAGCGAAGATTGACTCGCTGAAATGGCAGACCTCAACGCTCGTATCAAGCCGAAGAAGAGCAGTACGGCTGGCGAGGTTCCTCAGGCTGCGGATCTGGAAGTCTCTGAGATTGCTGTTAACACTGCTGATGGGAAGCTATTCGTTAAGCACACCGATAATTCGATCAAAGAGATCAGTGGCGGCACTGACATCGCCACCGAAAGTATTGATGCGCTTAGCGACGTAGATACCACCACGGCAGCCCCCACGGACGGCCAAGTATTGACCTGGGTTAATGCCAATAGTCAGTGGGAACCTGCAGATGCGGCAGGTGGTGGTGCCACCAGTATTGATGACCTTAGTGATGTAGACACTTCGACAACACCGCCCTCGAACGGCCAGTACTTGTACTGGGACGGCCAGGGTTGGATTCCTAAAAATCTGTCTGGTCCAGCTGGCGTCGCAGAGCAGACTGGCAATTTAACGACCTACCCTCTCCATGGAATTGACGGTTTTTATGCTAACCAAGCTGCCCTTGAGGCAGACGGATTCACTTTTATTGCTAACAGCCAGGACAATGACGATGCGGGGATATCGTTCAACCCTGGCGCCCAGTGGGATGGCATATCATTCCTTGGCTACACGCCAACAAGCCAAAACTGGTTCATAAACACGAACGGCGGTGTGGGATTCGACCAAGGTGGCGATAAGATCTCAACCCTGTCTGGAGACGCCGCCGCCAACTCCTCTAATATCGATCTTTACGTATCACTCTGGTCTCAAGACACCGCAACGCGCCTTGCTGGGTTCAAGACAATCCAGGACGGGGGTGAAGATTGGCTGGTAATCCGAATCGATTTTAAGATTCCCTTTAATTCAGCGTCAAACGGATTCCCAGTTGAGGTTTGGTTCTCCGAGAGCGGTTACATCTCAGTTCGCTATGGCACCAGCGTAGGCGGCGCAACTTTCACGGTCGCAAGTACCGCAAACCTAATTGCCTCCCAGGGAGTTATTGTTCCTGGCACTTCCGCTCCATTTACTAGCCTAACTGCAAATGGCGCCTGGAGTATTGTCTATGGAGCTGGCACTCCTTCTGATCTAGCCCTCGGCGACCTTGCTGATGTAGACCTTTCGACATCGTCTGTAGCTCAGTGGGAGGTACTCATGTACACTGATGCCAATGGCTGGGTTTCGGCCCTTCCTTCGCTAGCCCTTGCTGGTGACTACTATTTTAGTGGGACTGTCACAGCGCCTACGGAGGGTCAAGTGCTTGCGTGGAGCGACACAGACTTCATGTTCGTTCCAGCTGACTATATCTCCAAAGCCACGCTCCAAGCGGAAGTTGCAGCATCAACCGATTTCGCTGACTTCCAGGCGCGAATTGCAGCCCTGTAGGTACCCTAGCCCAGCTTTCGGTTAAAAATGGACATTTTAGAGGAGCTAAAATCTGCTGGTGTCTATCCAACTGGTCCAGTTTCTGCCTGGCCCAGGGACCGCAACGAGCAACTACATGCGTTTGAGACAAAGGTCGTCCACAGCAAGAAAGTCAAGGCTGGCGCAGGCAGGATGGTTGGCGGGCTGGCGAGAGCTGCTGGGCAGGCTATGCGTCACGGCAAGGTATCTGAAGTAATTCGCAATGAGCGCTACGAGACCTGTAAGGCTTGTCCCGCTTTTATCGAAAAGTCTAAGCGCTGCTCCGAATGCGGCTGCTTCATGGAGGCAAAAACCTGGATCGGTGGTGACCCCAACATGCTTTGCCCTTTGAAGAAATGGGAGCGCTGATATGCCCTGCCCTATTGCCGATATGGATAGCTGCCTCAAGAAATGCAAGTGCGTCGGTGGCGCTTGCAATGGCGCGGCATACAATTGTGAAGACCCATGTGGTCCTGGTTTTGATTTCGATTCGGCACGATGCGAATGCATATCGCTATACCCTCCAGGACTATACGAATGGCGCTACTACGATTGGGAGGAGACGTATGCGCTGGAATGCCCTAGCGGCGCCTTTAGTCCGCCCCCTACGTTTGTTGGCGGAACACCGCCAGGAGACCCCTTGGGCCCGATTATTTTCTCCTTTGAGACTTACATTCCACCAGTACTTGTTATTCAGGCGACCGAGCTTGAAGCAGTCAAGAATTGCGATGGCTCTTTCCAAAACCTCCCACTCACAACTGTAGCCGAATTGAGCTATCAGCCAGTGGATGGAGGGAGTATTGCCACTGCAACTGTCACCGCATCGACTAGCAGCATGTCGTTCGGCTCCCCAAGGAAAGTCTTCTTCAAGTTCCAAAATGTCGGCCTGTTCCGTGTCGGTGACAACACTTAGGCATACTACTGCCGTAACATTCTTGCAGGGGTGATCCCTGTTTTACAACATGGCTGAAGAGAACATGACTCCCGAGACGGAAGTTAATGCCTCACCCGCTCCAGCAGGCGACGACATGATGCCTCGCTCGGAAGCAGAGAA
>Ga0070752_1002054_pt1 | contig 13352 bp, 16 predicted proteins | sample VirMetDEL_Aug_30_FD_77440 | JGI IMG/M metagenome (GOLD analysis project Ga0070752, IMG submission 77440) | Aqueous microbial communities from the Delaware River and Bay under freshwater to marine salinity gradient to study organic matter... | ecosystem: Environmental > Aquatic > Marine > Coastal...
CTGAAGATGAATTTATCTCTAGATGTATGGGTGATAGTAAGATGAATAGTGAGTTTCCTGATAGCGATCAAAGAACAGCTGTATGTTACTCTTACTGGAGAAATAAATAATTTCTTTCTTATCTGTAATTAAAAGAGTTAGGGGCCCGAAAGCCCCTTTCCCTTTGTCTAACAATCTACAAGCTCTCACACTTATAGTATATAAGGTATGAACTTTTTTTCAATTATCCAACTAAGGACATAAACTTTTTATAATTTTTACTATACAGTATATTTATCCGTAGTAGGGCTCTTGGAGCCTCTATATGTTATGGCTAAAAATTAAATTTAAACTTTATTAACTATGCAAGCATCCGAACTTAAGGATCTCGTTAAAAAGTACTTCAACCTAACAGAGGCTCCAGAGTCTGTTGAAGGAATCGTGATCAAAAAGAATAAGGAAGCTTTTGCTGAGATCAAGACTGCCGATGGCTCTGTTACTTTAATGTACGACGGAGAGCTAGGTGTTGGTACTGTCTTATCTATCCACGATGCCGAAGGTAATGTTATCCCAGCTCCAGCTGGAGAGCACTTACTAGAAAACGGTGAGCGTGTTGTATTAGATGAGAACGGTGCTGTTACAGAGTTCTTGACTCCAACAGAAGCACCTGCAGAGACAATGGAAGAAGAGATGATGCCGGAAGAAGAGGCTCCTATGACGGAGGATCTTATGCCAGCTCTTATCGAAGCTGTTGTTGAAGCTGTCCAAGACGAAATGAAAAAGTACGGCGAGCGTATGTCAGCTGTTGAAAGTAAATTAGAAACTTTCTCTGCTGCTCCAGCCGCCACTAAAACATTGCCAAAAAAGAATAACCCTCTTGTTAAAAAACAGGAAGAAATTGCTGCCCCTCTTCAGGCTGAAAGATTCAATAGAATCATGGAGATGGCTGCTAAACGTAAATAATCATAACCCGAAAAATTAAACTATTATGGCTTTAGATTTAGCTGCATTAACGGAGTTTAACAACGAGGTTGCTGGTACTTTAATCCCTAAGATGGTGTACACTGGTACTACCATGGAATACGTAACTGTTAAAGAGGGAATCAAATACAAAGAACCAATCAACCTTTTCGAAGTTGACCTCGACATTAAGACGGATACGGCTGTGTTGCTACACCAGCTGGAACCGCATCATTCTCTCAGAGAGACATCCAAGTTTGCCAACGTACGTCTTTCGACGGACTTTGCTTAAAAGATCTTGACAAGTACTACTTAGGTATCAGCGCTCTTGGTGCTGGTTCTTACAACGAGACTTTCGCTCTTGCTCAGGACTACTCTGACCTTATCGTTAACCAATTCCGTAAGAGCAACGAAAACTTCGTTTGGGGTGCTACTACTGGTGCTGGTGACTGTGTAAACGGTCTTAAGACTATCATCTCTGGATCAACTGCTGGTCTAGTTGTTGCTACAGGTGCTGCTACAGGTTCATTCACTTCTAACGACGCTTTGGCTATCATCGATTCTATGATCGAGCAGATCCCAACTGACGTTGCTGACCGTGATGACTTAACTGTATTCATGTCTGTTGCTAGCTTCCGTAAGTATGTTGCTGGTATCCGCCAGGCAAACTCTTACTGGTTCGATCCAAATGCAATCACTAACCGTGGTGGCTTGATGGATATGGTTCACCCATTCACTAACGTACGCGTTGTAGGTACTGTAGGTCTTGAAGGTTCTGCTCGTTTAGTTGCAGGTCCAGCTCGCCACATCGTTGTAGGTACTGACACTATGTCTGACCTTACAGAGTTCCAAATGTGGTACGACATCAACTCTGACCAATTAAAGCACAGAGTTGTATTCAAGCTTGGTGTTAACATCGCTTATCCTGAGTTCTGGGTATCTAACGACCTCGCCTAATTACTAACCACTAAAAACTAGATAGATATGAGCACTTGCGATATTACTTCAGGTTTTACTCTAGGCTGCCGTGACAACACTGGCGGTATCAGAAACCTTTATATTCTGTCTGGTTCTGTGGCTGGCTTAACAGGTGAAGACGTAGGTCTTATCACTGACATTTCTGGATCTGGTGTATTCTATAAGTTCGAACTATTCCGTCAGACTTCTGACTATAGCGAGGCTATTAGCTCTACTCCAGAGAACGGTACTGTATTCTATGAGCAAACAGTTAATGCTGTTTTCTTCAAGTTGCAGTCTTCCACTAGAAACCAGGTGAGAGTACTTGCCAAGAATCCTAACCTCAAGGTAATCGTTGAAACAAACAATGGTTCAGTTGACGGAGTAGGTAAATTCTTCTACCTAGGTCAAAACAATGGTCTTCAGTTACTTAGCGGAACCGGTGCTACCGGAACTGCATTCGGTGACTTGAATGGCTACAATTTGACTTTCACAGGTCAAGAACCAGAACCAGCTTCTGAGATCTCCGGTAGCGACCTTACAGGGGTCCTTACTGGTATCACAGTATCCTAAAATAACCGGTAGATTGGGGGGTGTAATAGCCCCCCTTTCCTACCATTTATAACAAGCGTAGTCAATGATTCAGTTAAATAAGTCGGCAGAAGATCAACTGGTAGCTTTCTATCCTGAAGTAACACCTTCAGCATCGATAGACACTGTTCGCTTTAACTATAGTCAAGATTACGATAGATCTAGCGGCTCCTTTGATGGGGCTGTTTTAAGTAAAAAACAATGGGTGGTAGCCTCAGTTAGTGGATCAGTTGTTCCAGCTAACACAGGACAATATACACTCGACATTTATGAGCTAATCGCAGGAGCCGATTTGGTTTGGAATACAGCCGATGTTGTATGGAACTTAGCAGACACTACTTGGAATGAGGCAGGAGCTGAATCAGTAGGTCAACTATTAGCTACAGAAAGGGCTTACATTTCCGGCAGTAACGAGAGTTCGCTTACTACTTATTATAGTCCAAACCAGAACGGTTCATATATAACCTATAACTCATGAGCGAGAAATTTAAATTCCAGGCTATTCCTAGATCTTCATCCGTAAGATGGAATGCTAAAGAGCAGTCATCTAAAGGAGAGTACGTAAAGTACGGCGAGGATAACTTATTTCCTCAGCACCTTATTGACTTACTAAACAACTCCGCTATCCACAATACCTGTATTAACGCTATCGTTGACGGTATCGTAGGAGAGGGATTACATACGGAACAAGAGTGGCTTTTAGATAAAGCAAATACCGAAGGACAGTCATGGAATGACATCTTTAAAAGAGTAGCTCTTGATTATAAAACATTTGGTGGCTTTAGTTTAGAAGTCATCTGGTCTCACGATCGTAGTAAGATTGCTGAAGTCTATCATATTGACTTCTCTATGATCAGATCAAAAGAAAAAGATTACAGAGGTAAAGTAGAAGGTTACTACCTATCTAACGAGTGGAGAGAAAAAGGTAGATTCAGATTAAGTGCTGACGACCTTGTTTATATCCCAGCCTTTGATGAGAAAAGAAAAGCAGAGCAACCTTCTCAGCTACTTTATGTACAACCATATCGTCCAGGTCAAGAGTATTATCCTCTGCCTGATTATGTAGGTGCTCTCAAGGTGATCGAACTAGATGCTGAGGTGGATAACTTCCACGTTAACAACGTAAAGAACGGATTAGCACCTAGCTTAAGTATTACCACTTTTACAAATAGTAATGATGAAGAGAGAAGAGTTATCGAAAACATGCTACGTACTCAGTACGGTGGTACAGATAATGCTGGTTCTCTACTTTATATCGATGTGGCTTCCAGAGAGGAAATGCCAGAGATTACTCCTATTCCACAAAACGGAGCAGACGGATACTATACATCTATAAACGATATGGTGGAGCAGAAGATCTTAACTGCTCATAGAATTACATCTCCAATGATCTTAAGTATTAAGACACCAGGTCAGTTAGGTGGTAGAGATGAAGTGATTGATGCTTATCTCTTACTTTTAAACACAGTAATTAAACCAATGCAGCAGGAGATCTTAGATATCTTCCAGCTCATTTTCGATATCAACTACAATAAGTCAGTTAATCTAGGTATCATTCAGCTTAAGCTTTATCAAGATGGAACTGAAGAAGTAGATGTAGTAACTGCTACAGATGCTGAAGTAGGTGATGATGCTGCACTAGAAGCAGATATCGAACAGGCAGATAGAAATGCGGGTATGTTAATTGATAGCCCGATTCCAGAGACAGAAGCAGTTAACCAACCATTACCAAGCTTAGTATAATGACAACAACACTTTTAATCTCAGAAGCCAAGCTAAGACAGTTTACAGATATCAATGATAATCTAGATTCTGCCCTTATTAAGAATGGCGTACGTGAGGCTCAAGATATTGAGTTACAACGTATCTTAGGTACTAAGCTATATGATCAGGTTCTCTCTTATGTTGATTCAGGAACAGTACCTGCCGCATATCAAACCCTAATCGATGATTATATCCAAGACTTCTTGCTCTATGCAGCATACTATGAAGTACTTGAAGCAATATATATTCGTCCACGTAATAATGGCTTACTTACTCCTCAAGGAGGTGAGAATAGCTCTAGTGTGGATAGAAGCATGTATGACGTAAAGCGTCAGAGTGTTAAAAATAAGAAAGAATTCTATGCTGAGATCTTAGTTAATTACTTGATCGAAAATCAGCAGACATTCCCATTGATTAACGAATCTACTTTACTATATCAGTTAATCGCTGATAGAGGAGTACAATTCAAATCACCAATCGTTTTCAAGTACGACACTTATGCCCCACATCTAAAAGAAATGGTAAAGGCGGGTATTAAGATTTATGATTCACGTTACCCTTATTTACCACAGTAAGCCATGGCAAATTTAACAGGACAGAATATTAAAGATACGTATCAGGAGTTAGTAACTCTTGGTACAGGTAATACTATTACCAACGGTACTGGTAGTTTAATTGAGAACTTAGCAGTAACAGCATCTTATGCTACTAACGCCGGTTTTGCTACTACTGCTCAAACTGCTAATACAGCTACTTCAGCTTCTCATGCCTTAATTGCTGATACAGCCGGTAGTGCAGGTAGTGCAACTACTGCTACCTCAGCTTCTCACGCTTTAATTGCCGATAACGCTTTAGCAGCTAATACAGCTACTTCTTCAAGTCATGCTCTGTATGCAGATGCAGCCGGAAGTGCTGCTACTGCTACTAGTGCATCATATGCATTAACAGCTTCTTATGCAGCAAATGTACCTCAGGGTGAAGCTACTGTAGAGAGTGGTAATATTCTTTTCTCTAACATTTATGGAGAGATTTACGGTAGTGCAGCATCTCCTACTTCTGGTAACATTACAGTAGATGGAGTAAGTACTAAGGTTGATGGTGCTGTAGCAATTATCTATCATACTGATTCTAGTGAGCCTACAATCTCAGGTGCTACTGTAAATAAGAAGTTAGGTATCTATGAAAACGGAGGCTTAAACATTATCACTCTTACAAATATTGACGGTACTAATCTCTTAGAATATATTGCCGGTGGTACTGCAACAACCGTAGCTAGTGCTTCTTATGCAACTTATGCAGATAGTGCATTAAGTGCTTCTTATGCAGCTACTGCTCCTTACAGCGGACTACAGGGTACTGTTCCTACTTGGAATCAAAACACTACAGGTACTGCCGCTACTGCTTCTTATGTAGCTGGAGCTAATGTAGATGGAGCTGTTGCTTTAGCAACTAATGCTACTTCTGCCTCTCATGCCTTATACGCTGATGCAGCTGGAACAGCTACTTCTGCTTCTTATGCTTCTAATGCCGAATTATTAGACGGTTTAGATTCTACAGCATTTGCAATCTTAGCAAACAATAATACCTTTGCTGGTACTCAAACTTTTGATAATATCAACGTTAACGGTACCGGTTCATTTGCTTACGTACAGACGGTAACAGGATCTGCTACTATCGTTGGTGATGCATTTATCATACTTAATACTAATGATGCTCAGAGATATGCAGGCCTTCTTGTTGAAGATAGTGGTTCTGCTGTTCCTCAAAACTATACAGCATCTTTCTTCTTTGATTCAGCAACTAACGACTGGAACTACGAATATACTTCTGGTACTACAGATTACGGTGTATCCTTATTTGGTCCTACATACTCAACTAAAGGTATTCCGACTTATCCTACATCTAACAAATTACAGAAAGGTAACGGCAATCACCACTTAACAGATTCCTTACTTACTGACGACGGTACTAAAGTATCGATGACTGGTGACTTCCAGGTTACTGGTGGTGTTACTGCATCAGCTGCTATTATAGCCAATGGAGGTATTATTACACAACAAATAATTTCATATCCTAACATTAACTTAGATTTAGGAACACTTGGAACAGGTGATATTAACATTACATCTGCCGGAGGTGATATCATCGTAACAGGATCTATCGACACAAGTGATGATATTCTAATAAGAGCTACTGGTGGTGATATCAAATTAAGAGCTGATTATCCTGCTATCCAACTTGAAGCTGCTGGTGGTAATGCTGTTAATCTATATGATGTTGGTGCAAATAACGGTATATCAATGTATTACGGCGGTGGTACTGCAGCATCTTTGGGAGGTATAGGAAGTGTTACTCTAACAGTAACTGGTAACTTAACCGGTAATGCAGACACAGCTACTTCAGCCTCTCATGCAGTAATTGCAGACAGTGCTTTAAGTGCTACTAGCGCTACTTCTGCTTCTTATGCAACGTATGCTGCTAGTGCCGGTACTGCTACTAGTGCTACTAGCGCTACTGAAGTAACTATTGGAGAGCTTACAGATAATAATAACTACGATATATTATTTGAAGGTAGTACTAATAACGTAAACAGAGATACTCCTGGAGACTTTGCTTACAATCCTTCTACTGGAGTCTTAACTACTCCTAAAGCTACTATCGCTAGCTTAGTATATCCTTCTACAGATGGTTCAACCGGTCAAGCGATTGTTACTGATGGTGGAGGTAATTTATCCTTTGCTAGTGTAGTTACAACAGGTACTACAGATACAGGAGTTACTTCGGTAGTATTTGATAACTCAATCGCTACTGTTTATAATACAGCAGCTTCTCCAGCTACCGGTAACATTACTTTATCAGGTACAGGAGCTGTAACAGGTGGTACTGCAGTAATTTATCACAACGATGCTACTGCTCCTACTATCTCTGGTTTAACAGTAGACAAGACATTAGGTGTTTATTCAGCTTCTAACTTGAATATCATCACAATCATATACACTGGAGCAAATGTAATCGTTAGCATAGCGGGTATATCTCCAGCAGTAGAAGGTAGTGCTGAATCAGGTAACTTACTCTTTGAGAACCAAATTGGAGAGATCTACGGAACTAGTGGTACACCATTAACTGGTAATATTACTATCGATGGTTCTTCTACTAAGGTAATCGGAGCATCTGCTATCTTGTATCACAATGATGCAACTGAGCCAACGGTAAGCGGTGGTACAGTAGTTAAGAAGATAGGTAGCTATGATGTATCAGCTCTGAATATGATCTCCTTTGTATACTTAGGCTCAGGAGAATATATACAAGCTATTGCTGGAGCTGACGTAACAGGCATTATCACTAACTCAACTGATACTTATACTAGTACAGCAGAAGTACAGCATATCGTTACTTGTACTGCAGCAGAATACTCTGGTCTTACTCCAGACGCAAACACATTCTACATCGTAATCTAATACGGTGTATTAATTTAAAATAAAAGCATAGACTATGGGACTATACCTCGGTAGTACAGATATATCCGGAGCTAGTTTTTACTTAGGCTCCTCAGAAGTTTCTGCTTTATACTTAGGCAGTACAGAATTATATTCTGCAGGAGGAGGTCAAATCACTACCGGGCTTATATACGATTATAATTATAATACCTGGGATGGAGGATCTACAGTAACTGATAATTCTGATTATAGTAATAACCTAACCAGAGTAGGAACTGTAAGCCAGGGTACTGATGGTGCTGGTGGTAAGTATGCTTCTTTTGTAAACGGAGGATCTTATATGTATGCTCAGATGAGTGCAGGTAGTAAGATTCCTGTTGAAGCTGGCTTTACTACTCCTTTTACTGTCGAGATGGTATTATACTTTACTGTCAGTGAAAAATTCCACGACCACGTTGGTGTATGGGTTAGTAGTGATTTAGCTGGTAATAGTAGCAGAGCTATGATACAGAATGTATGGCAGTATGATACCCAAGTAGGAGGGGTAGGTACGGGAGGTATATTACCAGCATTTCCAAACTATTATGCAGCTACAAATGCTCCTGTTTATGCTAGTACTTGGTACCATTTAGTATATACTTATACCTCTACTCCGTCTAATAACAAATGTTATGTGAACGGTACTCCTTATAGTGTATCATTCACAGACCGTTTAACTGCTGCCAACTGGAATACTGAAGGACAGGGTAACATTACTAACTACTACATGACTGTAGGAGGTGATGCTGGAAATAGAAATCCTAAAGTTAGAGTGGCTACACACAGAATGTATAATGTTGAACTAAACTCTTCAGAAGTAGCTTCACAATACGCTTATTGGCAATCAATTGGATATACAGGATTATAAGATATGTTAGCACACGGAATTTTATCACAAATGCAATATGCTGCAGAGACAGCAGTACCAGCTCCTGCCTGGGTAACAGATGGTCTTATTGGCTATTGGGATGCTACTAATACTGATTCTTATCCTGGATCAGGTACTACTTGGACAGACTTAAGTTCTACTGGTGCTAATTTAGCCTATCAGAGTACTCCTTCTTATGGTGCTGCTGGTACTAACACTCCTGCTTACTTCTCTATAGACAGTACTTCTGATAGTAATGCTTACTTTAGCGTTACAAACTCTACTTTAGCAGAGGTAAGTAATGGTGGAGCAATGACGGTTCAGGCTTTGGTATATATTACTACTTTCGGTACTCCTTCAGTAAGTTATATTGTAGGAAATGATAGTAATAGTAACGGTGCCTGGAGAGTGAAAGCTCAGGTATTATCTTCGCTAAATAAGTTTGCTTTACAGCCTTGGGATAGTCTAGATAATGCTTTTAATATTGTTAATACTAATGCTGGTGGATTAAGTAACGGTAGATGGTATTTTGTAACAGCAACAAATGATTGGAGTGCCGGTAGTGGTACAGCTGCTACGGCTCCTGTAGATCTAGTAACTACTTCTACTTCTACAAGTACACCTAACGGCAGTAAATCTACATTCACTATAGGTAAAGCTCCTTCATTAAGTGACTTGTTTAAAGGTAGAATCTCAGCTGTGATGGTATACAATAAAGTACTAAGCGGGGCAGAGATTACTCAAAACTATAATGCAATCAGAGATCAATATACTACTGCTGTAACTCCTACAGCTGCTAGATACTGGAGATACACTGTTACATATGTACCTAGTTCAGCTACTCACCACCCTAGAGTTGCTAGAATTGATATGTACGACGATACTACTGCTACGTGGTATAACTTTAGAACAGATGCAGCAGATAACTGTTCAGATTCAGGTATAATTCCAGGAGCTCTAGGACAGCCAGGATACTACGATACAGTTACTCCAATCGATAAAGATTTCGGTACAGATAGATCTATGACTAAAGTTAGATTCTATGTAAGCTATGGAGGAGGCTTCCGTGAGGCTGATGTTACTATTTCTTATAGTACTAACGGTTCAACTTGGACTTCGTTTGGAATATTTACGGCAGCTGCTAATAGCTGTGGATTAAAAGAGTTTGATTTAGTAACAGTATAAGATCATGGCTGGAATACATTTTATAGGACCTAACATACTAAGCTACAATCCACCTGCAGCTCCAGGATACGTAACAGATGGTTTAACAGCTTTCTGGGAAGTCGCTTCTGGCGATACTTCTACCTGGACTGATATTACTGGTAATGGTAATGATCTTTATGCTACTGGTAGTGTTAGTAAGACTGGAGATTATTATACATTAGGAGGAAGTGATGGAGCTAATGCTTGGTTTGCAAGATGGTGGTCTAATAGTACTACTTCTGTTTACAATCAGGCTACTATGACCACTGAAGGATATGTATTCGTTGAAACAACAGGAGGAGGTTGGAATGATGATGGTGTATGGCAAGCTTATCGTGGTGATGCTCAGACTATAGGATGGCCTCAAGGATGTACTAATGGCTTTAGAGGAGTTATTGGTATATTTGCCTCTCCTGTTGTATTATGTACAACTACAACTCTCTCTCAAGGTAACTGGTACCATATAGCTCAGGTATATGATGATACAGCTAAAACTGCTAAACTATACCTCAACGGTGTGTTAGATACTTCTACTAGCTATACCGGTAACCGTGTAAATGCACCAGTTGACTGGAGAATGAGAGTAGGTGTGGTTGATAACGGTACAGGATTTAATATTAGAGCCGGCAACCTTAGAGTATATAAAAATAAGGCATTAACTGCTGATGAAGTACTTCAGAACTACGATTACGATAAAGCTTTATACGGATTATCATGACAAGAGAAGATATTATACCTTACATTTCTGATGCTTGTAATTCTTATATACTAAGAGTATTAGGAGCTAACTGGGTACCTTATAACTTTAATGAAGTAACTGTAGGCTTTAAAAATAACGTTACTAACGAAATCGTTTATGTAACTGGTGATACTCCAGAAGGTTTATTAAATTTATTAACCGGAGAAAATTAACAGACATGCACGATACATCGGTAGAAAACGTAGTTAGTTTTGCAGCACTAGGAAGTGTATTAATGCCTATCTCTGAAGTTCTGACAGTAGTTCTTCTATTGACTGCTATAGCTCTAAACGTAAAAAAACTCTTAAGAAAAAATTAATCATGTTTATACAGTCTGCCTTTTCTGTCTCTAATCAGCCTTTTATTCCTGAGCTGACTCCTCTATGGACTGTAGCTGGATCTCCTGATATATATTTTGAACCTGCTGCTCCTAATCTAGCTGGATGGAGAAGTTTAAGCACCGATGGCTACGGTGTACTATATAATTTTGGGAGTAACAATAAAGGTAGTCTTTGGGGTTCTTCTCCTTATAGTCTTATGACAAGAAATGGAGGAGCTAGTCAAGGTAGTATTGGATATGTAGTAGATGGATTAGATGATAATGAGGCAGACGATACTTATACCGATGCTTATGATGCTAACAATAGCGGGGTAACTATCTTTCTAGTTTACGGTAACTGTATTGATGAAGATACTAGAGATAATGTTGTTAATTTTGCTGGTGTAAATTTAGGGTACCAAGATGCTCCAGGTGGTAATCCAGGGTACACATTTACAGTAGGTATCAATCAAGGAGCTGGATCTGATTACACAAATACCACTATTGGATATAATACAAGTGGATTTACCTGTATGGCTATAACAGTATATCCTGATGGCGGTCTAACAGGGTTTACGGCTTATAAGAACGGCACACTTACAAGTACTAATACTATTGGTGTTGCATATAGCGGAGCTGATGAGACTAATGTCGGTACTACTTTAGTTAGATTTGATATAGGAAGCTTTATCAGATATCCATTTGTAATGAATGGTACTCAGATTGCTGAGATAACAAATTATTTAGAAACTCTTTACGTTCCTTTTACGTAATAGTGGCAAAAGGACAAACAACAACCCAGAAACTAGATAAACCTAAAATATCTAGACCAGGAGTTCACGCCAAGAGTAAGACCTCAAGTCTAAAGAGCTCAAAAAATTATAGAAAAAAATATAAAGGCCAGGGTTGATTCCTAAGGCCTTTTTTCGTATATTTAATAGAAAGGGTAGGGAGTGGTTTTTGAGTTTCCCATGTACTTGTAGGTTTTCCACTTCCTTTTAGAGATCGGACAGTAATACCTGTTCTCTATCCTCACTGCCATACGAGTTAATTATACTAATAGCAGGTTGCCGATCTCACCTTTTACTTTTTTTCATAAGAAAGTTGGCCCTTCGGGGCCTTTTTCATATATTAGAGTATAATTATCATTATAAGGGAGTCGAGACCCTAATAAAAATATTTGAGCCTTCCTTAGGGTGTCCGTTCTCGACCGGCCCCTTTGGAGGGTTCTTCTTTTTAAAGTAAAATGAAAACTAAATTGTGGACTGGATTTAAAGACGAATGGTTAGAGTCTTTTAAATTATTAGAGAAAGAAGAATTAGTAGAGGTACTGAGTCTATTAGTAGAGCATAAAAATAACGGCTCTGTAAATATCTCAAATTGCTCTCGTACGGTACAGGTAGTATGGTCTACCTATCAAGCTGAGTTAGATCGTATGGCTGATATCTCTAAGAAGAGATCTGAAGCAGGTAAAAGGGGTGGAGATACTACTCAAGCAAATCTAAGCAAAGAAGAGCAAAGATTAAAAGATAATGCTTTGTTAACTTTTGCTAAAGCAAATTCAAGCAAAACTAATGTTTGCTACACAGATAAAGATAAAGATAAAGATAAAGTTAAAGTAGAAGATATAGTAATAGTAGAAGATAGTATAATAACTACTAAAGGTATATCTAGATCTCAAAAAGAAACTATAGAATTATTTGATAAAATGTTTGATAGTATATAATTTTTTCGTATATTGTATACTAAGTATTATAAAAGATATTATGAGTCAAGAAATTACTAAAGCAGGAGACTTACCTAAAATAGAAGACCTAAATCATCCAGTACACTACTCAGAAGAGAAATGGCAGGAGATGTTTTTCAATACTAATCCAGATATGCTTCTTAAATTAGAGATGTATAAGAACATGATCATCGAGAAGTATGAAGAAGAAAGTAAAAGAGTCGATGGGTTCGAATTACTCTGATACTGAGAAGAGAGCTCTAATCGATAAGTGGTGGAGTGATGGTGGGTATAAACAAATGGAGATTAACTCTGTTAAAGTTTGTACTCATGCAGCGCAATACTCACGCGAAGATCTCTTAGCCCATATAGTCTCGTACTTTTATAATTTACCTTTAGAGAAGCAATGGAAGCTATACACAGATGGAGGTATAGAGCATTATCTTACACGTGGAATGGCTATGGAGGTTAAGTCTTCTACCTCTATGTTTTATAGTAAGTATCGTAGACCTCTAATCAAAGAAAGAGAACTTATTAACTCATACGGAGAAGTCAGGTATGAGAGTAGTTATGAGTTATCAGATGGTGAAGAGCTAGAAGGTAAGATGAAATGTCTTAGGTACTTCTACGATAACGAACTCAGTATGATAGATCGATGGTTAGTAGAGCAAAAGATATTCTCAGGTAAGAAAGTAAAAGACATATGCCAGGAGTACGACATTCCAGAAAAGGATATTACCCGTCAATGGACTACTCTAAAGAATAGA
>Ga0070752_1002065_pt1 | contig 13305 bp, 8 predicted proteins | sample VirMetDEL_Aug_30_FD_77440 | JGI IMG/M metagenome (GOLD analysis project Ga0070752, IMG submission 77440) | Aqueous microbial communities from the Delaware River and Bay under freshwater to marine salinity gradient to study organic matter... | ecosystem: Environmental > Aquatic > Marine > Coastal ...
CTTTTGACTTGGGTATGAATCAGGTAAGACATAGTATGCAGTAGCACCTATAAGGGAACCTGTACCGGAGGTAGCACCAACTCCGGATTGATTGCTCAGGATATAAGGAACAGTAAAACTGTATCCGGTAGCGCCGTCGGGAATTGAGGTAATTGCCCACGATTTATTTAGATCATCTATCGATCCACTAATATAAACAGTTTGACCTCCGATAAAATTATGGGGTTGAACCGTATGTACAGTAGCATATCCGTATTGACCCCCGCTAATTAGCAAAGAATACACATATCTAATATCCAAAATTTCCTGGTTGATGGTAAAGTTACCCGAAGCACCTACTCCTTCAGTATATTTACTAACGCTAAGTTTTTGCCCATCTATAGCATTATTACCATATACAGCAAAATCCAATATCTCCTCAGGGATTTCTTTTGCAACCTGGTCAAAAGTCTTACCTTCTGAAGGATACTCCCAAATTGAATTATATGAGTTCCATGTCCTAATAGTCTGATCCCAGAGATAATTCTCATTTTCTCTATATCTGGTCCAACCATCTATCAATATGCTCCTCGGGGATACCTCTATGGTAGATTTTTTTATTTTAACATTCTTAAAATTAAAAGAATCGTAAAGGTTACATGTAACGTCATAGGTTCCAACATAAGGTAAGAAGTGGGCTAACTTATAATAATCCATAGCGTAGCCTCTCCTGGAGAAATAATATGGGCTGCCCTCTTGTGTGGGTGATTTTGTTATCTCCCACTCTATCTCATTATATGCAGAAAAATCTATAGATGACCAAGTTAAAGCTTTACTGCTAAATGTAAATGTCGGAAGGGTTAAAGCATCCCATGTCATTCCCATCTCATCCCAAACCCATCTATCTACACCTAGCTCTAAAATTACTGGCATTCCCAGAGGATTTAGATATTTATTACCAGTGGTTCTATTTAAATCAATCACGGGATCATTAACGTCATCACCCAGATTTTTTAGCATCTCATTCTCCTTTATGTAGTAAAAATTAGAGATAGCGTTGATCATCCTTCTATTTTGCTCCGGCGTGTATATCTGACCATTAGAGAGAGGATTCACATCGTTACCAAAGTCCGATATACTGGAATCAATAATGTTAATTGATCCATTAAGCAAGGAACTAGTAGTGGAATAGTAATATAAATTGTCAGATTCCTGAGGATTAACATCTATTGTTACAGTTCCCCCTGTAGCTCCGTTATTTGATACACCTAGGGGATCTATCTGGGTAAGACCTGGATCCGTTGTCAAGTACAAGTCATAAGCATAAGAACCCTGGGTAAGGTTTAGCTTATATTTTTTACCTCTCATTAACGAGAGGGCTGGGTTAAAACCAGTAATACCATTAACTATGAAAGCATTCCCGGATGGACCAGTTGCAGCAAAATTCAAATCAACCACATCGTAGTAGTTCATAGGAGCCTGCACAGAAGTCTTGCTTGGTCTCGTACCAAAAGCTCTAAGATCCTCTATAAACCCAAAATCTGGGTTTGGGGTAAATTCTATATTATTACCAATGTCTATATCCTCCCTTTCCAGTACATCCGTCCAGGCCTTGGTATTATAAACATTGTAATAAACACCCTCCCCAGTAATATCAATGATTCTAGCATTAAGTGGCAAATACGAATTCTTAAGCCTCTCCTTGAGAGCAAATAATTTAACAAGAACTTCCTCTTGAGTAAAAGCAAAGGCCTCCGGTGTATTTGGATATCCGTAATCATCCTCAGTAGGTGCAGTGGTGTTTATATTATAATAGAGGCCAAAAAGAGATGTCTTTTTGTAAGTTCTGCTAGGCACCAAGGTATTTTCAGACGAAATATCTAGCACATATTCGCCATCTGAGTTCGGCCCATAGGTCTGCTCCAATCTGTACTTCCCGGTGTTCTCATTATCAAAAACATCAGCAATAAGATTAGACTGATTAGGGACTGGAGTATTACCATACTTATTAAGAAACATCTTATTCTCCTCCAGAGGAGATAGATTTAGCTTGTTGTATCTTAGATTGAGCCAGTACTCTTTTATTCTCAGATCTTGATAGCCAAAGAATTTTAAAGCACCTATGAGTCCCTTATAGCTTCCTATGTACGGGAATATATCATCCCCGGCAACCATGAGTTCCTTCCTCTTCTCATTTATTTCAACGTAATCAGGCAAGGGTTCAGAGGGATCATGCTCTCTTAGTATGGGTGAGTCGCTACCGAAAAAAGCCCTACCCAAATTATTGGTCAAAACATTGAGTCTTGAGTCCTCACCTATTACCTGCCCATAAAATAAAACCTCCGCAATCTTTTCTGCACCCCCCGAGGTTATGTCCTCTATAATTAACTTCCTCTCATATATTTCAGCAGCAAAATCAGGGGCACTAAGTGCAACATTAACTGAGATAGCTCTAGATGGTGTACCCGCCTCCGGTGTAACAATATACCCATTGCTATAAGAATCTGTGACATCCTTAATTATGGGAATTGCTATATTCTCGTAATTTATTATTGATGGATCCCCGCCTAAATCAGGGTCATTCTCGGTTATTTTGTAAGTGAATAAGACATCCGTAACGTCAGTATTTCCGTAGGTATCGTTTTCCCATCTAGTTCTCCACAAAGGATCATTGGATGAACCTGTGGAGCCAGTGTGAGGAACTCCTAGAAAATCAGATCCGGTTACGCTATCTTTAAATTGCTGAACTACGAATATCTGTTCATTCTCATAAAGACCAGCAGAAACTGGGTCAAAGAATATGGAGCCAGTGAAATATCCGCCAGGCAAATCTGAGGTTATACACTCTATATAAGCTGTATTATCATTAGATATGGTGGTTACCCCAATAACCCTGGATAGATTTATTTTAAGTATGGATCCAGATATTACAATCGAGGATATATCACCCTGCAGAATATTAGCTGGATAAAAAGTTACCTTAAGGGTTAGCTTTCCTCCTTGGGAAACATTAGAATTAACCGAATTAGCCCAAGCAGTTAAATCATAACCATTCATATCCTTCTTGTTCATATAAAGAACATTTGAAGAAATATCAAATAAGGATATCCTCCCTTGGGGAGGATTAGCATCGGTGGACCTAGATTCGTAGTTGAAGTTATAAGTTAACGGTGCAGCTGCAGTAGCTCCAACATACTCAAAATTTAAAGGTTCTCCCTTTTTATCAAAAAATTTAAGGTGCCGATTTGCCATCTTTAGAATACTCTCTTATTATTAAATGGTACCGTGTAATTGAAAGAATTTCTTATCTGCTTTACGGACTCAACTAAAGCAAAAACAACCCTCTGTAGATAATAGAGTATCTCAGATTTCTTAGGATCTCTAAATATCACATTAGACATGGTGTTTTGGAAAATCTTCTCCTTATAATCATAGCCACTTCTTATATTATCATAGGAAGAGTCCCGTATATCGAATAGATTATCCGTAGGATCAAATTGGTAGTACCTCCTCTGCATATTATTACCCTGGATTTTCTTCATGATTCCTGTGTATGTATCATTGCTAGAGCAAGGACCATATAGGGTATCACCCTTTGAGCTAACCGTCACCTTTCTATAACCACTACATCCAATGTTATAGGATCTCTCCTGTGCCCTTGATATCGTTTTGTAAAGGTCATCGGGGGTTTTAAAAACGGGGGTCTGCGTTTTAAATGCTATATTACTCGTAGTGAACGAATATACCTTCTCTCTTTCCAAATATGGGCTATAATCTCTTTTCATATTACCTATTTGAAGCTATTAGATTTGCCTTCGCCTGTGAATTAAGTTCGTTCATATAATTTCTAGGATTAACAGAAGCGATGGAGATGTTAAGAGCAGACGGTTTGCCCGAGACAATACCCTCCTGGTACTCTACACCATTACGATCCTGCCATCCTCCTCTCATCAAAACTAATTCGTCCCTCTGTATTATTATATCACCAAAATCATCAAGACCGATCTGTCTATTCCTTTGTGCAGCGCTTGCATTTTTGAGACCATCAATAGTTCTGTGATAATTTTCATTTTCCTCTCCAATAAAATAGAAAGAAACTGAATCAATACCCTCAATAGATTCGAGTATTGCTATTATATCAGACTTTGGTATTCTGTCCCTTCTTTTATTATTCAGCATATACTCGGAAATGGATGTCCTAACCTTATCCTTTATAATCTCAGGGTCATTTCCTTCGAATATGGAGATAATAGCATTCCCGATAAACCTTCTTATCCTAGGCTCTATGATTTTAACAACAGTGGTAGCTATCATCCTTCCAGAATCCTCTATTAGATTCAATATCGAAAGCCTTTGTGAATTGGTCAGAAGGAAGCTTGTCTCCGGGATATCAAAATAATCCTGGTTACTAGTCATAGTAATAGTAACATCAGGCACAAGAAATATGTAAACCACATTATCATCATCCAAATACTCATCATCAAAGGTAGAAAAGGCCTGTATCTGTGAGAATATATTAAATTTCTGTAGGTAGATCTCATAATTTTCAGCATTGGCAAACACAAAAGCACGGCTAGTTTTCGGAGCAACTAACCTGGTAACTTCAATAGGCTCCGGATCTGAACCAAATGAGGGATCGAGTACACCGGTCACCCTAACATAATCATCTAAGTTAACAGTATTCCCAAATAAATCCTCCCCACTATCCATAAATTTATAGGTAAGTATCTGGTCCTCTCTACTCTGGAGATTTCCGCTAAATCCAGATGTTTGTAAATACTCTACCCTTATCGTAGCCCCTTGCTGAGGAACTTTACCGAAATTAGAATTACCAAAGTAGATATCTATTCCCTCCTGTATACCACTCTTAACCAAGTATCCCTCTTTGTTTAGCGGGATATCATAAAGGGATTCATATCTTTCCCATTTATTCCCATTCACATATACATCAACATAGAACTGATCTATCAGTGCACCAGCTTTGGAGGGTAAGTTAAAGCTCTGAAGAGCTCTCCCAGTACCGGTAAAAGTTGAGGATCCGAAAGATCCCTGTACTATCTTGAAGTTAAAAACTGCGGATCTATTAAGAGGTATCTTTACCGAAGGAGATCCAAGGATTACTGAATAAGGAAGACCGTTTTGTATACACTGAATTCTGGGTGTCCCCTTAAGAATTACCGCACCCCCACCAACATCAGATTCCCGAAGATTCCACCCCAGTGAAATTTCACCCTGAGCTGCCATGCCTCTGGATGGATCGTGGCCTGCTATTCTAGCTAAGCTCTTTATAGAATAATTCCTTGTTGCTTCCTGAATGTTTAATTCGGTTATCGAATCCTCGATAAAGTACAGAATCATCTGGGATAGATTTTCTAAGACGAAGAGAATCTGTCCCCAAGCAGATGCAACTGTAAATACATTTCTAGATTGGTTATAAGTTCTCTGTAGAAACTGATAGGAGTCGTTCAGAAGACCTCCAATTAAAATGTTGTTTTTCTTAAAAATATTTTGTGCCATCTTCTTAACTTACTTTCAAAGCAATTGCTGGTGAGGTATTGCTTAAACCCGGAATATAAAAATCTAGGTACGCAATATCCCTATTTGTACCCTGATAAAATTTTAGATCGAAATACCCATTAAGTTGGGAAAAAAGAGGAACATAAATCCTAAGATGTTCGTTTATTCTTTCTCTCAGACTAGTTTCGGAAAGGTTCAGAGAAAAAACTAGATCCTCTAAATTTAACCCAAATTTAGGATCACCAAGGACCTCTCCCCGATTCGTAATGAGCATCATCTTAAGTTGCCCAACACATATATCGGCAGGGTTTGTTATCTCAAGGATATTCTCCTTGTAGTTAAAATCTTCTGGATCCTTGTTATAAATTTCGACCATTGGGAATTTATTTTCCCAATATATATCGAGATTAATTCCACTGTAAGAAATAGGAAGGAGTATTCTCTCCGTTGATCATATCCATCACTTCTTGAAGCTCTTTTTCACCGTCGCTTCTAAGCTCAGAAGTATTAACACTAACCCCACCAGGAAGGTTATAATTGAATGCACTTAGGACTCTGGATAGGCTTATCTTGGATTTAGCTAGGCAATATCTTATGAACAGCTCATCGTCATATAAATCATCATCATCTATCGCGACAAAACATCTAACAGCAACGTCCATTCCATTCTGGTCATACCCTGTACCAACCCCTGACATGCCAGATCTATTGGGGTCCCTACCCAATATGGTTAGTTTTTTAGTGTTCTTATTCCACTTAAATGCATAAGTAGGCAATAGATAAGCTTGAGCAAGATCAAAATAGGAATACATGACAGTACGATAAACTAAATTATCCCCAGTAAAGGGTGATAATAGAAGCTCAGATCCTAGGAGTTTAGAATCTCCAAAGTCTCTATCTGGGGTTCCTGATATACCCATTCCATTAACTTCTCTCACATCATATACAGTGACTATAGAAGGAGGGAGCTGTATTTGTCTAGTGTTTCTAAAACTAGGATTTGCAAAAAGATTATTAGCCAGTATAAATACCCGATCTTCTACGGCATATTGATAGTTATCGTACATATAATCCCTCGCCCTTCTAATGATTCTGTGTATTTCATCATCATTTAGGTTATAAGGCAGCGAGCAGCTTGCCGATAAATCATCTTTAATCTCCTGTACTAATTCCTCTAATGTCATCTCAATAATTCTGATTTTTAAATATTATCCTGCGAATAGGATCATTCAGATTCTTAAGTCTAGAGTCTGTTATAAATCTACTCTGTCTTATATCACTGAATCCTTTTACCTCCTCTGTTTCCTTACTAACGTTGGCGCTGCTACCCAGATCAGCTTTTCTAATCACACCACCGTTAACTTCACAGTTTATCATTTTCCTCGGACAATCGATATAGCAGGAATCTAAAAGATTCCCGTAATCGGCACTGGTATTATGAACCTTACTGTTATAAACCTTATTAGAATTGGCAATTTGTGACTCCAAAATTTCAGAATCCTTCACCTCGCAACCATATAGGTTACAGTTAGCCAATTTGCAATTTCTAATTTTACAGTCTATCAGATCAAGATCAGAAAGATATCCAGACCCTTTGCACTTAGCGTTTTTCAATTGAAATCTACCAGTAGAGGTATCATAGTTAAAGAACGCATATTTAACCCCACCTTCAACTATTATATCAAATACCTTCTCGCGAATAACCGGAAAATAAGTCTTTATATTTTCCTCGTAACCCTTGAGGTCGACAAGTAGATGAAAATCAGGAAAATTCATAAAGAAAGACTCAGGGTCAGAAAAACTTCTAACTACCTTTGTGTACTCCTTCATCATCTCCTGAAGTCTCTTGAGGTCGGATTGACTATAAACCCTCTTTCCTGAAAGTATGTCATAGAGATATAATACCACATAATCGACAACTTCCCGTATGGCGGAGATTTTCTTCTGATAGTCCTTCCCACCTAGGTATCTTATTTCTAGGTATCCCTTAGGGACTTTCGTGAAATTAGCACCGTAATACTTCTCCTCTGGTATTTTAAAAAGTCTAGGATCTATGGATGAGATATTCTCGAGTATAGAAAATCTATTCCTTGGAACTATTTTCTTAACCGATTTAGCATAAACGTTATTGGTTCTATTACCAAACTTGGAATAAATCAAGCCTTCGTCTATACCAAGAACGAACTTAAGCTTATCCAGCTCTTCCATTTTTTGCAAATCCCGGTTAGCTTTAGAAAAGCTGACCGAAAATTGGAAGGCACACTTGTCGCTTGTCCATCCATTTTCATCAATCCACCTTAAGGTCTTAATTAAAATGGGTATAGCCTCCACGTATGGAAGGGGACCAGTAATAAGCTCATTCATGTTAGATCCACCGGAATAATCAGGCTCCAACTTAAAGGTATCAGAAGTAACCGGGACCTTCGAGTGATATTTATTGCTCAGGACTACCTTCTTACCAAGGAGTTTGGACAACTGATCCACTATTCTCCCCCTAACCATCTCCGAGTAAAATTCGAACTCAAATCCGATAAGAGAAGAGGCTAAAGCAGTAGCTTTATCAAAGTGGGTATCCTTACTCATCCAGTGGTTTAGCAAATATTTTTCCCATTACAGCATCAACTTCATATATCTCAACAAGAACAGAATCTCCAGATTTTAGACCTTTATGGTCTCTTGTCATGCGTCCTTGAGGAATCATAGCCATCAAGTCAAGTTCTGGAATTTCTATCAAAGCTCCATTCTTTCTTTTGTGCTTTATTATTGCCTTTACTGGCTCATGTGTACCATCATCAACGTCCTTTTTAAGGTCATATACGCGAACGGTCTTTTCTAAAGGACCTCCAAAAGTCAAGGTAAGCCTGTTATCGTCCTTAACCTCCTTGACATAGAATTCTATCTCGTCTCCAGCTCTAAACCCTTCAACCACATGATTCTCAAATTCAGTCTTGTGTATAAGACCAGTATAGATATCCTCCCATTCCACGAAAACTCCGAATTTAGAAGTGCCAGTAACATAACCCTTGTATTTCTTGGTCAAATCCAATTCCTGTATCTTCTGATCCATTATCTTCTCCAGATACTTCTTATAAGAAACTACGAATATTCCTTTATGCTGTACATAACCATCTATCATAACGTAGATAACCTTCCCGATGTATGAGTCGAAGTCAGTTATCTTATTAGCAGCAGCAAGAGATCCAGGGAGAAAGCATTCAATTCCTTGCACATCCACGAGATATCCACCTTTATTAACAGATTTTATTCTGGCTTCATAGGCAAGACTTTCCTTATGAATCTGTTCAAAGAATTCGATCTTCATATCATTAATAAATCCATCAACAACCGAACCATAATAAGTACCCATTACATTCCTGACTGTGGTGTTAACCTTAGTCCCTACTGAAAAATCTAATCCGGAAATGCCAAGTCTTTTAGCGTCCTTGATCTCTTTTGCCAGATCTATGTAAATGGACTGGCCACTATCGGTCTGGGCTATGCAGTATTCGTCGTTGGACCGGAGGATTTCACACTCGTACGAGTTACCTGTTATGAGGTCTTTAGTATAGGCTTTATCTCCCATGAAGTCAAACATTTTATCATAAACATCCTGCGCATAAGGCTCATGACAATAAACTTTGGAACCATCCTTGGTTCTCACTTTTTGGTTTACGGTAAATCCATTGGGTACGTCCCAGTTAAAGTCCTCAATCGGAGTGTTTTGTTCGATCATTTTTTTTGTATTAAAGTGTTATAACCACTTATATATCTAATACAAAAAAACTAAATAAGCCGATTCCTACTCCATTACGGAGGGCATGATTAAATATCGGATAAGATAGAATTCCCTGTTAATCCGGATACGCAAAGCACTCGATTCAATTAAATCAGGATATTCAGAATTTATTACCCTATATCTGTTCAAAGCAGTTCTTACACTACCCGAAAAAAGAGTATTCTTATTACCATCCGAATCCACACCAGGTATGTTAATCTGTGCATTCTCCAAACTCAAAACGGATAAGTCATTAAGATTATTATCGCGCAAAGTGTATAAAACTGCTAGAAACACCTTTACGCTATCACCAATCTCAGTCAATTTTCTCTCCCCCCAATAAAAAGAAGATCTCACTGGATAAAGAGGTTCATAAACATAGCCAGCATCACCTATAGGTATATTATAAAAAGATGAACCAGTCGCACTGGATGATTCGGGGAGCTTGTTTTTATAAACGGAAGTACTCATACCATTATCCATCAACTGATCCGAAAGGTCATAAAAGAAAGTCTCTATTGGGGAGTTTCCGTCGATATCATAAGTGATAGAATACCAAAGATCCCTATCATCAGAACTATAAGAACCAAAAGTTCCCTTTTTAGTCCCTTGCCAATACCAGCTATTTGTCTTGTTAGTAACTAAAAGGTCTAGAACTTCATTTATGGATTCTACTGTAAGATCTGATAAACCCGCACCCTCACCAGGGGAGCCTATACCAAATAAACTCCTTACAACAGCAGGAAATAAAGATGGAACCTCAGCAGCTAACCCGCCAACGACGGCAATTATACCCTTTATGGACTCCCAAACCCCTATAAGCTTAATTGGGAGATATTTTTCTATAATATAAAGAGATACCTTATTTGGGTTATCAACGGTCAGATATGATTCAAATTCGCTCTGATTTATTCCCCTAATAATTTTCTCTATATCGCTAAGACCCTCGTAGTCGCTTTCCTTGACATCACTCAGAACTCCATATTCGACGTATGTGTTTTCTACCTTTCTGTAGGAAACCCTAAAGACGGAGTAGTCAGAATCTACACTCAACCTAATCAAGTCACCAGAATTTACATTAATAAGGGAACCGAGAGAATTTTTAACGTCATCACTTACTAAAGAAACCCTCATCGTAGTAATATCCTTCACATTTCTAGAATTAGCGGAAATTTGCCCCTCCTCAGGAATAATAAGTTCCCCCCTAAAGCTATACGGGAAGGTGACAGGAAAAGTGTCTAGATCCTCATTTTTTATTTGTCCTCTGATGGAATCAAAGAAATCTCCATTTGGCTGATATGAGCTAAGACCTCTAGAAAAAGCACCACAGACCATATCGCTTATCAGCGGTTTTAACCCACGGTTAGAATCAGAAGGATCAACTTTGGCCTCCTCGTACGGCATAATAGTTGTAATCGCAGGTGAAATATAGGGTTCTAAAAACTGGAGGAAAGCCTCAGATATGAGATCACATATAAGGCCGAGAGGGTCAGTGAGACCTTTAATTACAGTCCTTATCAATGATATTGGATTAGTTATTTTTCCAGCCAATCCTTTCAGGACCCCCAGTATCACCTTAATAGGTAAGAGGAGTAGCTTTAAATAATTGAGAAGTATTCTGATTAAGAAAAAAGGATTCTCGGCTCCTATCTGTAACACTCTGGCAAAAGATACCAAATCCTCTTTACTACTTTCGGTTAAATCCGGAGATCCGCTTAGTGTAGTTTCCTGTATTTTGGTAAAATCTATCTTCGGGAACTTCCCCTCAAAAACCCCAGAAAGAACCTCATCATATGCAATCCCAGACTGATTTGAGAGCTGATCTAGGTATTGCCTGGTTGGAGAGTCTGGGGAAACATCAGAGAAATCCCCAAGAACTAAATTTATTCTTGAAAGTCCCGGAAAACTAAGTCCAAGAACCGAGAATGGTATGGAGATCCTACCATTTGAAGTAAAGTCACGAAGTGCGAGCCTTCGGGAAGACCTAAGGGAAGCACTGGAGAATCCAGGAATAACTACACTTCCATCCCCAGGAACCTCCTCAACATTCAGCGATTTTATCTCTAAATCGATCCTATAATAAGGATCTGAAGAATTTATTTTTCTGACAGAAGTAACCTCAAAAACCCCATATTTTCCATCACTACTCACCTCTATCTCATCTCCACTTTTAAGTAATCCGAGGGATCCATTATTATCCTCGACGTCGGTTACTTCGCTAACGTTTATCGAGGTTAGATTCTCTATCCCGGAAGACGTTGTTGTTATTTGTCCATCCGAGGGTGCTTGATTGATGTTATATGTTATGGAATATGAGAACCGATCAAGCTCGTCGTCTACATTATCGGGAGATGATGAATTAATAAGACTCTTCAACCTTCCTATATCACCACCAACGTCAGCCAAATTTAAAGATATAGGGAATGGGAATTCCTTAAGCTGCTCATTTATGCCCTCATCCAGCATGAATTGGAGGGGATTAGAAAATAGGGTCCTTATCGAGGAGAGTGTTTCTCTAATCTCACGAATTCCGCTACTCATTATCTTTTTACCCATAAAAATGGGAGCAAATGCTGTAGCTAAGCTTCTCTCGAAAGTCCTTATCTGTAGCTTAATCAAAAGTCCAAGTCCAAATAGGTTTGAATTGGGTATTTTGAATTTACTGTCGCTTACTATACTGTCAGCGGTGTCATTTACCCTGTCTATAAATGCGTTAATTTCCGCATCTTCCAATATCTTGTCGGGTAATACAGCCATTCATTATTTGGTTTTGGATACATTGGAAAGGTGAGACGGATCAGAAGGAATTACAGGAGGAGAAGTAGGGGCTCCCAGGTTCCCCAGATGCGTATGGGAATTAAAGTAACTTTGGAAAATGTTTCCCTTTATTACAGACTCCGTTGCAGCTTCACCAAGCTCTATATTGTTGCAATTAACAATGACTTTATTATTCTCCATCCTTATCTGATCGTTACCCATCTCAACCACTATTCTTAATTCACCATCGTCCTGAGTATCCAATTGTACCTTGGCATCACCAAGGATCAGATTAAGTCCTTTCTTCTGCGTGTAGAATATCTGAAGTGGACCAGGTACAGCATCATTATCATAAATCAAGGAATGAGCTCCCTCGTACGAATCAGAGATTTCAGACAACAAATCGGGCGAGGTTTCCCAATCGGAATAGTAATTCATTCTATAGTAGTTCTGCCCATCGAAATCAACAGCCACTACCGCTCCGATTCGGGGAACAGAAATATTTCCCTTACCCCCTCTACCAAAGGAGGGATTTTGTACCTGACTAGCCCAGGGGATATCCTCCGTTTCCAATCCATCGAAGAGCCCAAAAACCCGGATCTTTGCCCTACCAGATTTCTGGGGATCATCAATATCTACTATTTCTCCTAAGTATATCTTTGGATTTGCCATCTGTTAAATTTCATCTTCATCCGGATTAAATCCTCCTAAGCTAACATTATACTTATCAGGGGGCTTAGTGTTTCCGAGATTCAATGGGGGATCCACTATAAAATCACCATTAGTAACCGGATAAACTTTACCAATATTTCCCTCTGGATAATTCCTTCTCACTTCCTGATAAACCTTTCCTGGAGGTTGAGAAAAATTATTCTCCGGCGATCTTATCTCACCCCTGGAAGACACAAGATTGGCCTCGTCATAAACACTGTCAGGCTGGAGGAGCTCATTAGAATACTTATCCTCATATACTCTATCGTTGAAGTTAGCATATTTTCTATCGGGGACTCCTAAATCACTACCAGGAACTCCGCTATATACATCATCACTTGATAGACTATCATAATTTCTATCAGGGACGCCAAGATCCGCACCAGGGACATCTGGATAAACATCATCTCCAAAATCAGGATAAACTCGATCAGGGACGCCAAGATCCGCACCAGGGACATCTGGATAAACATCATCTCCAAAATCAGGATAAACTCGATCAGGGACGCCAAGATCCGCACCAGGGACATCTGGATATGCATCTCCAGAAGGCTCTTGATAAACTC
>Ga0070752_1002068_pt1 | contig 13299 bp, 14 predicted proteins | sample VirMetDEL_Aug_30_FD_77440 | JGI IMG/M metagenome (GOLD analysis project Ga0070752, IMG submission 77440) | Aqueous microbial communities from the Delaware River and Bay under freshwater to marine salinity gradient to study organic matter... | ecosystem: Environmental > Aquatic > Marine > Coastal...
CGGTACTACTGGACAACCACCTTTATTTGATAGGCAAGAACTATCAGATTTCTTCTATGAATATTTTAAAGACCAAAATATTTCTTCTATGTTTAGACGAAGAAAATTAACGCTAGGTGATTTATCACAATCTGGTGGTATTAAGGACTTTAATTATATTTGTGCTGATACATTTTGGAGAGATGGTGCTATCGTAGAATATTTAAGAAGTATTAAAGATAGACAAAATGGATTTACACCTAAACATCCATGTATGGAACATTTTTTAGGTCAAATCACACCATTAATTAGAAAACAAGCTGTAAATTTAGTAACAGTTTAATTAAAATGAATGGCCGTCCTAGACTTGACATTTAGGATGGTTTCTGTATAATGAACAATGTGAAGGTAGTTTAATGTAAAACATTTTACTTCCAGTAAAAAGATGATAGTGAAAATCTATCCCTTCACTCCAATTAAATTATGAACAAGTGAGGTAATATGAACTTATCAAGTGATACAATAAATGTACTAAAAAACTTTTCTGACATAAATCAGAATATTTTAATAAAGAGAGGAAATACATTACAAACTATTTCCACAATGAAAAACATTTTAGCAGAAGCTGAGATTTCAGAAAACTTTGAACAAGAATTTGCAATATATAATCTATCAGAGTTTTTAAGGTCAGTTGAACTATTTAAGAAACCATCTTTAGGATTTAATGGCGGCTCTGCTGTTACTATTTCTGAAGAATCAGGAAAAAGAAATGCCAAGTATTTCTTTGCAGATAAATCTGTAATAGTAGCACCCGAAAAATCAATAACAATGCCAGATACATTTGTATCGTTTACACTTAAAAAAGAATCATTTGCTGATTTAATGAAAGGTGTATTGACATTGAATCTACCAGATATATCAGTTATTGGTGATGGTAGTACAATTAAATTACATGGTGCTGATAGAAAAAATAGTACATCAAACACATATTCAGTTGATGTAGGTGAAACAGATAAAACATTTAAGGCACATTTTAAATCTGAAAACTTTAAAATGGTACAAGATGATTATGATGTTTCTATCTCATCACAAAAAATTAGTCATTTTGTAAACCGTAATAGAGCAGTAAAATATTGGATTGCTTTAGAACCAGATAGTGAATTTTAATCATTATCTTTTTATTTAATTATGTTTAATGTGAGGTTTATAATATGTCAGACTTTCTATGGGTGGAAAAGTTCCGTCCAAAAAAGATAGAAGATTGTATCTTACCAGAAGATACTAAAAAAACTTTCCTTGAGTTTTTAAAACAAGGCGAAATACCTAACTTGTTATTATCAGGCACGGCCGGTACAGGTAAAACTACCGTTGCTCGTGCCTTATGCGAAACATTAGGTGTAGATTATATCATTATCAACGGTTCTGATGAAGGCAGACACATAGATACTTTAAGAAACAAAATTCAAAACTTTGCTTCTACAGTATCTTTAACTGAAGATTCAAAACACAAAGTAGTGATTATAGATGAGGCAGATTATATGAATGCCGAATCTGTTCAACCTGCTCTAAGAAACTTCTTAGAAACATTCCATTCTAATTGTAGATTTATATTTACATGTAACTACAAAGCAAAACTAATAGAACCACTTCATAGTCGTTGTACCACAATAGACTTTAGAATTACTAATGGTCAAGTTAAGAAGACAGCTATGGCCTTTCTTAAAAGAATATGTACAATTCTAAAAGATGAAGGTATAGAATATGATGAAAAGGTATTAGTTGAATTAATACAAAAACATTATCCTGATTTTAGAAGAACAATAAATGAATTGCAAAGATATTCTGTTCGTGGTAAAATAGATAATGGTATCTTATTTAATCTAGAAGAAGCAAATCACAAAGAACTCATTGCAACATTAAAAGAAAAAAGGTTTAATGATATGAGAAAGTGGGTCGTGCAAAATCTAGATAAAGAACCAGCAAGTTTGTTTACAAGTCTTTACAAAGTACTTCAAACATCACTTGCACCCAATTCAGTACCACAAGCAATATTAATAATCGCAGGTTATCAATACAAGGCAGCCTTTGTTGCTGACCAAGAGATTAATATGGTTGCATGTCTAACAGAGATTATGGCAGGATGTAAGTTTAAATGAAACACAATAGCGATTTTAGACATGACCTTGAATGGGGTCAAATGGGTGAAAATGTTGTTGCAGACATTGTTGCTGGAGATAAGACTGAAGTTAAATCTGAGAGAGATATTTGGAGTAGAACAGGTAATCATTATGTAGAGTTTGAAAGTAGAGGTAAACCAAGCGGTATTGCAACAACAGAGGCAAAATACTGGTCAGTAAACTTTTTTTTAAATGATAATTTTTGTTTTAACATAACTCTTACTGTTGAAAGATTGAGAGAAATATGTTTAAAATTTAAACACAAGAAATTCAAGGGTGGTGATAATGATACTTCAATAGGTATTTTAGTGCCAATAAAGGAGTTGATAAATGTATGAGCTTCGTGATTATTTAAACGCTATCAATTTCTCTAAAGAAAAACTATTAGATACTGATGATACAGAATGGGTAAAAAAATACCCATCTTTTATTATAAACAAGTGTTTATCTATGCATTGGGATTGTATTGCACAGGCCAATGAGATGAATGGTTATCATTTTCTTGATAAAGAAGTACAATTCTCCTTTTATATAAATAGTATTCGTAAAGGAAAGCGATATGGTGGCAAATGGCTATCACAGAAAAAGTTAAAAGACTTAGACTATGTGAAAGAATATTATGGCTATAGTAATGAGAAAGCAAGAGAGGCTCTCACAATACTCACCAAAGAGCAAATAGAAACTATAAAATTAGCCCTTGATAAAGGTGGGAGAAGAAAATGAGTGAAGAATTTAGTTGGTCTTCAGATAGTATGTTAGAAGTTACTATCAAACAACCAGATGATTTTTTGAAAATACGAGAAACATTAACACGAATCGGTGTTGCAAGTCGTAAAGAAAAGATATTATTTCAATCGTGTCATATATTACACAAACAAGGTAAATATTACATTGTACACTTCAAAGAACTATTTGCATTAGATGGTAAAACATCTACACTATCTGAAAATGATATACAAAGAAGAAACACAATTGCAATATTATTACAAGATTGGAACTTAATTGAAATTCTTAAAAAGGAAGAAGTAGAAAACAAAGCACCTTTAAGTCAAATTAAAGTATTACCTTTCAAAGAAAAAAACGAATGGACTCTATCAGCAAAATATAACATAGGTAAAAAGGTAGAAGATGGAAGTACCGAAGTTTAAAGACTTTTTAACTGAAGCAAAAGATGAAGGCAAATGCCGAATACTTATCGTAACAGATGAGCCAGAAGAAGCAAAGACCTTTCATACAGCTGACCGTTTACAACAAGAAGCAAAAAAATTAGGTTGGGATTTTTATCTTTATAAACTAACAAAAGGTTATGTTACATACGAAGATGGTATTCGTAGAGTACATAATGCAGATGATAAAAAAGGATTTGTTGTAGACCCAAAAGATACTATTGCATTATTTAGAGGTTCAATTGTTCGTAAAGATAGTTGGATGGATTTAGTGTCTATGTTAGAAAAAGATGGTGTATGCTGTGTTAATAGTAGAAACAGTATAGAAATTTGTACAGACAAATATAGAACATCACTAAAACTTGCTGAGTTTGGTTTAAGACAACCTAAATCAGTTATTATATCTGATAAAGATAATATAAAAGAAGACTTTGAAAAGCTTGATACCGATTATCCTATTATCTTAAAAACATTAAGAGGTTCAAAAGGTGTAGGTGTATTATTCATTGATAGTGAAAAAGGTCTTGATTCTATTGTACAATTAATTTATAAACAAGATGAAGATTCAGATTTACAATTACAAGAATATATTAAAACAGATTATGATGTAAGGGTATTAGTATTAGGTGGCAAAATACTTGCTACAATGAAAAGGCCTGTAGTAGAAGGTGATTTTAGAAGTAATGTATCACAAGGTTCTAAACCAGAAGAAATACAATTAACAGAATTAGAAATAGAACACAGTTTAAAAGCTGCTAAAGCAGTAAATGGTTTATGGACTGCTGTAGATTTTATACCTTCAAAAGATAGACAAAAAGAACCACCATTTATGATTGAGGTCAACTCATCACCTGGTACTGAAGGTATGGAAGAGGCTACAGGTAAAAACATAAGTAAAGAGATTTTAGAATATTTTGCAGATAAAAAAACTTGGGTAACTACACCAGCAGAATGTGGTTATAAAGAAGTCTTAACAATAAAACCTTTTGGTAATATTGTTGCCAAGTTTGATACAGGCAATAGTGGTATGAATGTGATTCATGCTGATAAGTACGAAGTCAAAGGTAAAAAGATAACTTGGAAATTATTAGATAAAACTATAACATCGGATATTATTAGAACTGAAGAAATATCTGTAGGTGGTATGAGAGACTATGAAGAAACCAGATATGTTGTAAAACTAGATGTTGAGTTTGCAGGTACACTATATAAAGATGTAGAATTTTCTCTAGATGATAGAGATAACAGAAGTTTAATATTATTAGACCGTGAGTTTATGAATCGTATGAATGTTATGGTAAACCCTTCAAGAAAATATATCATAACAACTCATTACACCATTGACAAAAAGTAAAAAGTATATTATAATACAGTAAAAATTGAGGTAATTATTATGGCAAATGTGAAAATATTAAGGCTTACTACTGGTGAAGACATAATCGCAGAAGTGATTTCAGAAGGAACATCAGTAACAAAAATCAAACAACCGTTTACAGTAGTACCAATGCAGGAATCTCCTGGTAAACCGGTTCAAATAGCATTCTCACCTTATATTCCATATGGCGAATGTGAAGAAGTAGACATGAAATCGGCAAATATTATTGCACAAGTAGAACCAAAGACTGATTTAAAAAATTCATATAATCAGCACACAGGTTCAGGTGTGGTAGAAATTGCTAAACCACAATTGATTACATAGTGGTTACTGTTTATTTTAAAGATAAAAACAGTTTATATTCAACAGATATTCAAGAAAATAAAACTGTAATGGAAGCAGCTCAAAAATTACAGTTGCCACATATACCAGCATTGTGTGGTGGAAACTGTGCATGTGCTACATGTCATATCAAAGTAGATGATTCATGGTTAGATAAAGTAACACCAATAGATGAAAAAACTACAGAAAGAGATTTACTTGAAATGAAAAATGATTATGACATAGAGAAAAGTAGATTAGCCTGTCAAATACACTTGACAAATAAACTAAATGGGATTATAATACACTTACTAGATGATGAACTTTTATAAGAATGTAATACAACACAAAGGCAAACTTCTTGTTAGAAGATTTGAACAAACAAATGACACTAACAGAGAAGTCATAGAAAAGATTGATTTCAGTCCTACTCTATACTCTTTGACAAGAGAAGATTCTAAATTCAAAACCTTACAAGGCCAGAACTTAAAACCAATAACTTTTAATTCTATTGGTGACGCTATGAAATTTAGAAAAGAAGTTGCAACAGCAAACTCACCTATCTTTGGTTTAGAAAGATATCATTATCAATATATTAACGAACAATGGCCAGACCAAATAGAATGGTCAAAAGAATTTATTAAAATATTTACCCTTGATATAGAGACAACTTGTGAAAATGGTTTTCCAGATGTAGAAAATCCACAAGAACAAATAATTTGTATCACAGTTAAAAATCAATCTAACAAACAAATACTAACATGGGGTGTTGGTCAATATCATACAGACAGAGAAGATGTAACTTATATTGATTGTGAAGATGAAAATCAATTGTTATTTGAATTTATTAAATTCTGGAAGTCAAACTATCCAGATGTTATTACAGGTTGGAATACAAAGTTTTTTGATTTACCATATTTGATGAATAGAATTAAAATGTTAGCTGGCGATAAAGTTGCTAACAAGATGTCTCCTTGGAATCTTATCAGACAGGAAGAAATATCTGTAAGAGGCCGACCACAAACAGTCTATACATTATTTGGTATTGTAATGTTAGATTATCTTGACTTATACAAATGGTTTATACCAACAAGACAAGAAAGTTATAAACTAGACCATATTGGTGAAGTTGAACTTGGTGAAAACAAAAATGAAAACCCATTTGATACATTCAAAGAATTTTATGAAAAAGATTTTCAAAAGTTTGTAGATTATAACATACAAGATGTTGAGATTGTAGATAAGCTAGAGGACAAATTAGGTCTTATTGATTTAGCATTGACTGTTGCATATGAATCAAAAGTTAATTATGATGATATCTTTTCACAAGTAAGAGTTTGGGATACATTGATTGCAAATCATTTGTTAAAGAAAAACATATGTGTACCACCAAGAGAAGAACATGCAAAAGAAACAAAATATGAAGGTGCATATGTAAAAGAACCAATAACAGGTATGCATGATTGGGTTGTGTCGTTTGATATTAACTCACTATATCCACATATCATTATACAATATAATATATCACCAGAAAAAATTATTGGTGTCAAATCAAATGGTATTTCTGTAAATAATTTTCTATATGGCAAATCTAAACTAGGTCATTTAAAAACAGAAGGTGCATGTATAACACCAAATGGTGCAATGTTCAAAAGTGATAATCAAGGGTTTTTACCTGAAATGATGGAGACAATGTACAATGAGCGTGTTATCTATAAAAAACGAATGTTAAAAGCAAAAAAAGAATATGAGAAAACAAAGAATCCTGAATTAGTAAAAGAAATTTCTAGATGTCATAATATACAATGGGCAAGAAAGATTGCATTAAACTCAGCTTATGGTGCAGTAGGTAATCAATACTTTAGATATTATGATGTAAGACAGGCAAGTGCTATTACAACAGCTGGTCAATTTATTATTAGATTTATAGAAAACAAAATGAATGAGTATCTAAATCAAGTATTACAAACACATGGCGAAAAAGATTATATTGTTGCCTCTGATACAGATTCTATCTATGTAAACTTGGGTATGTTAGTAGAAAAAACATGTGAAGGTAAATCAACACAAGAGACTATTGATTTTCTAGAAAAGGTTTGCATAAACAAATTAGAACCATATATAGAAAAATGTTTTGATGAACTATCTGATTATACTAATGCATTTAAAAATTGTATGGTAATGAAAAGAGAAGTTATTGCAAACAAAGGTATATGGGTTGCAAAGAAAAGATATATGTTAAATGTTTTAGATGATGAGGGTGTCAGACTATCAAAACCTAAACTAAAACTTATGGGTATCGAAGCCGTTAAATCTTCAACACCACAAGTTTGTAGAAGTAGAATTAAAGAAGCTATTAATATTATAATGTCAAAAGATGAAACAGAACTACAAAATTATATTAAAGATTTTAGAAAAGATTTTTATAATATGATACCTGAACAAATATCTTTTCCTAGGTCTTGTAATAATTTAAGAAAGTATAGAGATTCAGCAAACATATTTAAAAAAGGTACACCAATACATGTAAAGGGTGCATTGATATATAATCATAATATTCAAAAGTTTAAATTACAAAACAAGTATCCTTATATTCAAGAAGGTGATAAGATTAAATTTGTAAAACTTGTTGAAGCAAACCCATTTAAATTTGATGTGATTAGTTATGTTACAAAATTACCACCAGAATTTAATCTAAATAAATTTGTAGATTATGAAGTGCAATTTCAAAAAACATTCTTGGCACCTATGGAATTTATATTAGAAACCATTAATTGGAATGCTGAAGAACAAGCTAGTTTGGAGAGTTTTTTCGGATGAAAACATTAGAAAGAAAAGAAGCACTACATTGTGCAAATGTTATATCTGATTATTTCAAAAACTTTAATAGAGTTGATGAGTATATGTTAGAACAAAAACTTGAACAAATAAAACATATGCCTACTGCTCTACCTGGTATGGGTTTTGAAACAGATTTATTTTCAGATTTCACCATGTCTCCTGAAGATATGGATTTTGAGATATTAGAACCAGATAATAAAACATTTGATTCGTGTTTAAATATAATTTCAAGTCATACAAATATGACAAGTGTGCCTGGTAAAAATTTAAAATTAGGTATTAAAGAAACAAATACAGGTAAATGGTTAGGTTTTATTAGACTTGCTTCTCCTGTAATTAACATGAAACCTAGAAATGATTTATTAGGAAATGTTCCTGAATTATCATCATTTAACAAAACAGCAATTATGGGTTTTGTCATTGTGCCAGCACAACCTTTTGGTTTTAATTATCTAGGTGGTAAATTATTGGCAGCTTTATGTTGCAGTCATTGGGTTAGAGAAAGAATGAATGAAAAATATGATATGAATTTAGTTTATTTTGAAACAACAAGTTTATATGGTAGTAGTAAATCAACAAGTCAATATGATGGTATGAAACCTTTTCTAAAGAATAGAGGTTTAAGTGATAGTGATTTTGTACCATTAATGCACGGTGATAAATGGGCAAAACTTGTTGAGTATATTGAGAATAGAGTTGGTGAATTAGTACCAAGAGACGCTTCAAGTAAGAAGTTAAAACTAATGTCAGCAATACAAGGCTTAGTAAAAAGGTCTTTAGATGGAACAGATTTAGAGAATTTTAGAAACACTATAGAGGATGCTAAAAAACTTACAGAAAGAAAAAGGTATTATGTGTCTAACTATGGTATCAAAAACTACATAGATATCGTAAATGGTAAAACTGATGAAATCATCAAAGAAGAAAATTACGATAGATATGAAGTTGAAGAACTTATCAAATGGTGGAAAAAGAAAGCCACCAAAAGATATGAAAGTCTAAAATCAGACAACAGACTGAGAACAGAAATAGAAGTCTGGACAAACCAAACCAACATTGACATCATTAGATAAATGGTGTATAATCATTTTTATATTGAGGTAATTAATTATGAATGACTTTTTAAAAGATGTTATAAAACAAACCGGCAATGAGTATGCCACACTTGTAAGTGATGGTGTTGCTGGTGCAGATATAGATAGTTTCATTGACACAGGTTCGTACACCTTCAATGCATTACTATCAGGCGATATTTACGGTGGCCTTCCTGGTAATCGTATCACAGCAATAGCAGGTGAAGCTGCTACAGGTAAAACTTTCTTTGCATTAGGCATATGTAAAAGTTTCTTAGATAAAGACCCAAATGCTGGTGTTGTTTATTTTGAATCTGAAAATGCTATATCAAGAGAAATGGTAGAAGGTAGAGGTATGGATGCTAGCAGAGTTGTAGTAGTACCTGTTGCTACAGTACAAGAGTTTAGAACACAATCAATTAGAATACTAGACAAATACTTAGAACAAGATAAAGACAATAGACAACCTTTAATGTTTGTTCTTGATTCTCTTGGTATGTTATCAACCACAAAAGAAATGGAAGATACAGCAGAAGGTAAAGAAACAAGAGATATGACTAGAAGTCAAATAGTCAAATCAGCATTTAGAGTTTTAACTTTAAAACTAGGTCAGGCAAATGTGCCAATGATTATGACTAATCATACATATGATGTCATTGGTTCTATGTTCCCACAAAAAGAAATGGGTGGTGGTTCTGGTCTTAAATATGCAGCTTCAAGTATTGTCTATCTTGGTAAGAAAAAAGAAAAAGATGGTACAGAAGTAATTGGTAATATTATACATTGTAAAAATTACAAATCAAGAATCACAAAAGAAAATGCACAAGTAGATGTAAGATTAACATATAAACATGGTCTTGATAAGTTTTATGGTATATTAGATTTAGCTGAAGAGGCTGGTGTTATTAAAAAAGTATCTACTCGTATTGAATTGCCAGATGGTAGTAAACAGTATGCAAAAACTATCAATAGTGAACCTGAAAAATATTTCACAAAAGATATGTTAGATAAAGTTAATGAATATGTGAAAAAGAAATTTAGTTATGGCGAAGAATAAGTATGTGTTTGCACAAAAAGATGGTGCAGACCACTCATCTATAAAGATTGTAGATGAAAGATTTAAAGATGTTATTTTTGATTTTGGTTCAGTAGGTTTTGCTAAAGAAGAAAATGACAAAGGTGAACTGGCAATGAAATTTGATTACACAGTAGTTAAGAATCCTAATAATATTGATACTACTACTGATGAATTTGTAAATTTTATTGGAGATATATGTGTAGAACTTTTAGAGAAACAAATTAAAGATGGAAAACTTGACCTTAAATAATTCAGAAAGAATAGAGACAACGATACTTCGTAATCTATTCTTCAATGAAGACTTTACAAGAAAGGCTTTACCTTTTATAAAATCTCAATTTTTTAATAAAAGAGATGAAGCTATATTATTTTCTGAAGTAGAAAGTTTTGTTAACAAATATAAAAACTTACCAACAAAAGAATCTATTCTTATAGAACTTGGTCAAAGAAAAGACATAACAGAAGATGAACTAAAAGAAATTAAAGAAGTTGTAAAGACCTTAAATCCACAAGAAGATGATTTACAATGGTTGTTTGATACAACAGAAAAGTTTTGTAAAGACCGTGCAGTACACAATGCTGTATTAGATGGTATTAAAATTCTTGATGGCAAAGACAAACAAAAAACACCAGAAGCAATACCAAGTATTCTTGCAGAAGCCCTTGCAGTATCTTTTGACAATCATGTTGGTCATGATTACATAGAAGACGCTGACGCCAGATTTGAATACTATCATAGAAAAGAAAAAAGATTTAAGTTTGATTTAAATTATTTTAATCGTATCACCAAAGGCGGTGTCCCAAGTAAAACTTTAAACATTGCACTTGCAGGCACCGGCGTTGGTAAATCTTTATTCATGTGTCATTGTGCTTCATCATTCTTAACACAAGGTAAAAATGTTTTATATATTACTCTTGAAATGGCAGAAGAAAGAATTGCAGAAAGAATTGACGCTAACTTAATGGATGTAACAATAGATGATTTACATACCATGCCAAAAGATTTATATGATAATAAAATGAAAAAGTTAAATAGTAAAACATCAGGTCATTTAATTATCAAAGAATATCCTACAGCTTCTGCTCATAGTGGACATTTCAGAGCATTACTAAATGAATTATCATTAAAGAAAACTTTTAAACCAGATATAGTATTTGTTGATTACCTCAACATATGTGCGAGTAGCAGATTCAAGGGTGGAAATATCTCATCATATTTCTACATCAAGGCAATTGCAGAGGAATTAAGAGGACTTGCAGTTGAATTTGATTTACCTATCTTCTCTGCTACTCAAACTACAAGAAGTGGTTTTGTATCAACAGATATTGGTTTAGAAGACACATCAGAATCGTTTGGTTTACCTGCTACTGCTGACTTTATGTTTGCTCTAATGTCTAATGAAGAATTAGAAGCTCTAGGTCAAATGAAAGTAAAACAATTGAAAAACAGATATAATGACCCTTCAATGAATCGTGCATTTATTATAGGTGTTGATAGAGCAAAAATGAGACTGTATGATGTAGAGAACAATGCTCAAAACATAGTCGACAGTAATCAGACCGAAGAAACTGAAGACTATGTAACACCTGAACAGGCTTACGATAAATTCTCAGACTTTAAATTATAGCTTGACATAGTTTACCTTTCCTTTATTATAAATAGTATAAGGAGAGAATTATGGCATTTTTATCAGGTGGTCAACAGACAACAATTAATTCAACAATCACAGAATTGTATCCAGCCCTTTGTTTCAATAATAATAAAACATTTTCAGACCCTAAAGCATTAAACGATTATGTGTTAGGTCTTGTAGAAAAGAATAAACTATATACAGGCCAAAGTAAAAAGTCATTTGTTGACAAAGGTGATTCTGAAAGTGCTATGATACTCATAACAGATTCTTTAAAACTCAGACCGGAAATGAGAACTGAAAAATTAAAAAATGCAATAGGCATTTTAAAATACATATATGCACAAAATAAGATAAGACAAATAGATAGTGTGGTGTGGGGATATAGAGCCAAACCGAAAGGTGTTGCAAGTAATCATCCAGGTGATATATTTTTAATTTACAAAACTAATAGAAAACCAAAAATTATGGGCATAAGTTTAAAAGCAGGTACAGCTAAATCTGCCGAACCTAAATTAAATACATATGTCAGAACTACAATGAGAAAACCTTATTGGCAAAAATCATCACCTAATGCAGAAAATCAATTAAAAAATAAATTATGGAATAATGTTTATTCTAAATTATCTTACATGCCAAAATCAGTAACAAAAGATAATTGGATTAATATATCAAGTAATGTTGCAAAAGTAAACGAAGATGTCAAAGATACCGTTTTAAAAAACTTTATACAAAAAAACCAATTGTTTGAATCTTTATACATTGAACAAAATAAACAAAGTAGATTGCAATTAATTAATATGATTAATAAAGATTTTGACACAGCATTAGAATGGATAGAAAACGAATTTAGATTAGAAAAACCTAAAAGTGAAGTTGATGTACCTCTTGTATTAGTAAAAGCTATAGGCAGTACTGCTCAAGAACAGGGAGATAAACTAGCTAGAATATTTCCTAAAATTACAAAAATAAAAGCAAGATTAAATACATCATCCGTGCAAGAATGGTTTATAGATGTATTTGCCGGAAATGATAAATTAACTTTACTTATGACTATAAGAAGTGATAGTGAATATAGAGAGGAAAAACAAAAAGGTAAATTAGGTGCTTACATGCAACTAAAATTATTATACAGAGGCTATAGATAACATTAGTATATTATTATAAAGTGAAACATAAAAAATAGTTACCAACCAAGATTTCTAAACTACTAAATAATACCAGTTACTTGGATTGGTATGTAAATCGTCCCTCATTTAATGTCTCACACTTGACATTAATTGTTCCTTACGATATACTCCAAGTATAAAACATTTGATAGGAGGAAAAATCAAATGGGACAAATCTTACTTAATGCACGCTATCTATTAGCACCGATTCTTATAATCGTAGCTGGTGCTGGCGTTCTTTTGGGTGGTATCATGGCTTGGTTAGGAGTAGTATTGCTATTCGTAGGTTTGCTAGTAGATATCGCAACAAAATTTGAAACATCAGGTGTAGGTTATGATGAAAATGGCGAAACTTTAGGTTGGCCAACTTTCCAAAACCTAACAATGTATTTCATGTTACCTGTGTTCGTTCTTTTCCAATTAGTAATGGCATGGAGAGTTTACTCTTATATGTCTCTAGGTGGAGCTGAAGGTGCAGTAATCATGGAA
>Ga0070752_1002079_pt1 | contig 13232 bp, 18 predicted proteins | sample VirMetDEL_Aug_30_FD_77440 | JGI IMG/M metagenome (GOLD analysis project Ga0070752, IMG submission 77440) | Aqueous microbial communities from the Delaware River and Bay under freshwater to marine salinity gradient to study organic matter... | ecosystem: Environmental > Aquatic > Marine > Coastal...
CAGTGTTATGAAAGTGTATACTTGGACATTGACGGTGGCATTTATATCACAAACGCACCGATGAATATTACTATTGACGGTAACGAATATATTAGCCTAGGACAATTTTTAGGTTTTAGTAGTATCGAAGAGCAACGTCTGTTTACCACAAGTGAAATAACAGTTACACTTGCTGGCATTCCTGCTTTTGAGACAGGTGACAGTTTTGTTAGTCAAATACTACAGTTTGATTATGTGGACAAGGACATATGGATTTACCGTAGTTTCTTCGACCACGACACATATATCGATAGTTTCCTAATGTTTAAAGGTCGTATTGATAGCCCGGTAATCGAAGACGATCCAGGCGAAACAACTACTGTAGCAACCACTTGCTCAAGTCACTGGGTTGATTATGAGCGCACAAATGGCGTGATAACTAATGATAATAGACAACAAGCCTTATACAGTGGTGACTTAGGTTTCGAATACGCTAACCAAGTCATTAAAGATATACAATGGAAAGAATAACCCCTGGAGAAAACAAATGAAATTACAAGACAAATTTAAATTAGGAAATTACATTTCCAGCAAAACAGATGAGCCGTTTATTTGGAGTCATAATGATTGTAATACATTCTTTATCGAATTCCATGACATGATGTATGGCACTGACGATTTGAAAAGAATCAAAGATAAGTATCACGATCGCAGAGCAGCAATTAAGTTTCAAAAGACAATGGTATCACCGGCACAATGGCTACATTTAAAAGGATATGAAAAAATATCTGCTCCATATAACTGGCAAGATGGTGATGTTGCCGTAAATCAACACAAATACTATGCTAGTGGTTTTATCTACTTTGACGGTGCGTTTTGGACAGTCGTCGAAGGTAAAACATTAACAGGTTACGCACCTGAAGCAATGGAGCCACATATTACTAATGGTTGGCGCAAGATTGGTGCTCAAATTGACACTAACAAGTCTAATAAAAAAGCAGTTAAAGAAGAAGTTGACATAGCCATTGAAGAGTCAGTGGAATTTATTATAGAAGATCAGGAAGACTAAAAATGGGTAAGGCACTTAAAACCATTGCGATGATCGCAGTCGCGGTCTTTGCCCCATATGCCGCAGCCGCATTGGGCTTGAGTGGTTTTGCCGCAACCGCATTTAGTTTTGTGCTACAGGCTGCTGTTGGCGCGATCCTAGGACCAGACAAGCCAGGGGGAGGCGGTGGCGGTGTCCAAGACAGTGGAATGTTGGTTAACAAAACTAGCAACACCGCCGCCATACCAGTTGTATATGGACAAAGACGACTGGGTGGCACTCGTGTCTATGTGGAAACTACTAACAACGCTAACCCTGCCAGCGTTAGCGGAGGTGATGACTATCTACATATTGTGTTAGCAGTAGCACAGGGTGGCAACAGAGGCGCAAACGATGACGGCATCAAAGATATTACAGCTGTCCAATTTAACAATAAAGAAGTATGGAGTGGTAGTGCGGCAGGTAACACTGGTAGTCTCGATGGAGATTATAGCGGTAAACTTACATTAAGAATGTGGTTGGGTAATAATAGCCAAGACGGCACAAGTCCAGATTACACTATTGGTAGTTTCAACAGAAGTGAAGACTGGACATCAAGTCATAAAATGAATGGTGTTGCTTACATCTACGCTATCTTAAAATATGACAGAGATTTATATCCTGGTGCTCCTACTATTACAGTAAATGTCAAGGGTAAAAAGATCCAAGCAGTTAACGCACTGGGCACCTGGAGTAGTGATGACAGTGAATTAAGTAACCCAGCAAATATCCTATATGATTACCTAACAAATAGTCGTTATGGTAAAGGTATTGCGGCTGCTGACATTGATATTACAAGTTTCCAAACTGCTCGCACCTGGGCAACTAGTGCTGGTGTAGCGTTTAATGGCGCACTAAGCACAGCAGAAACAATTTACAATAACACACAAAGATTATTAAGTTGTGGTAACATTAACCTAGTTTACACCAATGGCAAATACAGCGTCCAACCAGTTAAACAGGAATCATTTACGGGTGCGTTTAATTTTAATACAGACAACATTATTGGTAAATGGACAATCAGTCTGGGCAACAAGAAAACACGCTTCAACCAGTTAAAGGTTAACTTCTTTAATCCAAATTTGGATTGGCAAGGCGATAGTGTGTTAATTGAAAATGCTACATACTTGAGCGAGGATAGCGGTATTGTAAATGAAAAGAGTTTTGACTTACCGCTTATTAGTGATAAAACACTAGCAACAAAGATTGGCACATATTATCTAAATATCAGCCGTTATCAGACTGTTGTTAGTTTTAAAGCAACGCACGAAGCACTTAAATTACAAGTAGGTGATCCAGTTACAATTACACATGATGTCCCGAATTGGACAAATGAAAGATTCCGTGTTAATAGTATTACACTACAACCAGACAGCACTGTTGACGTCGTCCTCGAAGGCTATGCTCCAGACAGTGTGTATTTAGAAAATAATTAAGGAGAATTGAATGTCAACTATTAGACTAGGCGCAGACGGCTCAATTAGTAGCAGTAGCCAAGGTGACGTAGCATCACTAAACACATCTATCAGCAATCTTGTTATTAATGATCTTGCCGATGTAGACACCACAGGTGTTACAACAAACAGTATTCTAAAATATAATGGTGCTAACTGGGTTATAGCCACCGATACAGATACAGGTATTACAGCAGTAGTTGAGGATACAAATCCACAACTGGGTGGTGACTTGGATGTTAATACTAACAGTATTATTTCAACAAGCAATGGCGATATTACACTAACACCTGATGGCACAGGTAATGTTGTATTAGGTAATTTAGTATTTGACGTAGATCAAACAGTAGGATCAGGACAAGACAACTATGTTTTAACTTATGATAACGCAACAGGGCTTATAAGTTTAGAAGCAAGTGCCGCTGGAATTACTGATATTGTAAACGACACAACACCTCAACTGGGTGGTGATTTAGACGCACAGACATTTGACATCAACAATGTAACTGACTTAGAAGTAGAAAATAGAATTTACATTAGAGACGGCAGTAGTGGTGCTGACAAATACTTTGAAGCACAGGACGCTGTTGCTGGCACTAATATTGACAAAATATTTACTAATACAAACTTTGCGGCGGCTGGATTTGAGAGTGATGGTGACATTGTTATAACAAATCTTGGTGGTGGTGATCTTGTGTTTGAGACATCAACCCCAGCATCTAATCCTCCAATTTATGGTGATACAACTACACTAACAGCCGCAGGCGGCGGCGATTATACACTTACGCTACCAGGTCAAACTGGCACACTAATGACAGATTTAGTTGATGATACAACTCCACAACTGGGTGGTGACCTAGACTTAAACACTAACAGCATTACTGGCACAGGTAGTATTGACATATCAACAGCAACAGGCTCAACAGACATTGGCGCTGTAATAGCAACAAACACACAGGGCTTGAGTGGTAATGCTCAGAATGCTGTAAGAAACCTAGTGCTAAACAAAATTACTAACAACACAACCCGTCGTGTAACACTTGCTTTTAAACATGAAACAACAGGTGGCACAGAAAACTGGTTGATTACTAACACAGCCAGAGACAATGGCACATATAAAGAGTTTGATATTAACGCAACAGATGACACTGGCGCAACTGTCACACAGTTAGCAAGTTTTAGAATGAGGCCCAGTGATAATAACATCTACAACTACATAAATGGTATAACAGAATTCCTAAATCCAGATGCTAGTTTTTATCAAAAGAATGTAATTATGAATGCTGTGCTTAATGGTGAAACAGCACACGCATTCTTCCAGAGCAGTCTAGATAATGGCGCCAGCACAGTGCCAGATGGTGTTGAAGGCAAATGGGAATTTGGTGTGCGTAGTGACAGTGAATCATATCTAATGGTTGGTAGAATCACATATGAATATGACACCACAGAAATTGACAATAGTATAGCACTGGATGTGCGTAGTCATGATGACACTACAAGATTAAATGAATTAAAGTTAACTGGAAAAGAGACTAGATCAGACAAACCCGTTGTGTTACCCAGTTACACAGTAAGCACACTACCCACAAATGTTAGCGCAGGTGCTACAGCGTATGTCACAGACGAAAGCACAGTAACCAGTGGTAAATGTCTAGTATTCTATGACGGCACTAACTGGAAGTTAAGCCACAGTCCAAATACAACAGCAAGTTAAGGTATAACAATGAGAAAGATAGTTTATAGACCCCCGAGCACAGCCGTGACTCTGACATATTTAAAAAACTTTTTAAATGCTAATTATCAGGGCAGAAATAGCCATCAAGCCTATAGATGGTTTTTTGCCACTAAAACAACAAAAGATTTACCAGTGGGTCGGGGCGGTGCTTTTATCGTGATGCCATTTGTATTAAGGGAATGTCACAAAGGCTGGTATCTAGTAGCAACAACTGCTACACACTCAGAATTAAAGGCTTGGAAACACTTTAGTGATTGTGTAAGTATAAGTGTAAACAAAGATTTTGCTGGTATCCGTGTCAGTGGTATTGAGCGTAAACTGGGACGTGATCCACGCAAGTGGCTTGAAGTAATGAGCAGTAAAAATCCGGAAGATTGGATTTACCAGCACGGAAGTGGTATAGGTAGGACTAACAAACCCGGTGCTGGTAGACCTAAAAAAAGTGTTGACAAATCAACAGTTTAGTGTATTATAAGAGTATAAATAGTTTAGTAACGCTGGTAACGTTATCCACTTTTCAAATGACGATCACGCCGCAAGGCAGTGAGCCACTGGGTGTATAGACAGCCCATATTCGGTAATTTACCTGAAACAAGGCCAGCCGAATATGGGACTCCTTAAAAAACACAGTCTTATGGACTCCATTGCTATACACGCTACCACTTTTACTAAATAATATTGAAGGGATTGTTACAAACTTCGCATCTCTATTCTCCGTTAAGTTTAGAGACTCTAATATAATCCAATATATTTTTTTCATGGCCGTAACAATCCCTTCACTTTAACCAAAACGTCTTGCTTTTTTGCTTGACAAGATAAATAAAAGTGTTATTATAGTAACACTAAAACTTTTTAAAAATAGGAGAAATACAATGGAAGTTTTTATTCTAGACATCAAAAAATCATCATCTCGCCATCACAGTGGCTTAATCTATGAAATCGAATTCATGGACTTTAATGGTAATGAATACAATACATATGTTGATCCAACGATGCGAAATTACACTAACTGGCAGTATATTGTTAAACGTAGTTTAGCAGGACATGGTTTTATTCTTAAAGATGTTAAACTAATGCCCAAGGACAAAACTCAAATACATGGTGATTCAATGCCAACAATTTTGACAGAAGTTGATGACAGGGATCAAATGTTAATTACTATCAATAGCCATATTAGGTATGACGCTAGAAGCGCAATTTTACATGACCTATTTGATTTTGGAGACAAATAATGACACAAAGAGAAGCCGTAATGAAGGCACTATACGAATATGACAAATACATTGAAGCAAACATTCCAGACGATCTAAAAGAGCGACTTGACTGGATCACAGTGGATAGTTTAGGCACCAAAGTAGAGATCGCTGACGAGTTAGAGAAATGTTAGTGTTGACATACTTTACATTCAGTATTATAATACTGATATTAGGCATTTTAATAGGCACTTACATAGGCTAATACAGGCAAATAGACAATGGCAAAATTTACTGGCAAAGATCGGGCATATAAAATAGCACAAGCAGGAATTCAACAATCAATTCCTGCTGTTATAAAATATGCTAACAAGGCAAAAAAAGAAACAAAACATGGCAAACAATTAGAAGCAAGGGCAAAAGCATTGGCACTAAAATATTATGGCACTGACAATCTAGGCAAATTAAAACAATACCAATTTGATAAACTAATGAATTGGGTATTCAAATCATCACATAAGGTTAGCGGGCCAGATAGTAATACCGCTGTGGAAAAAGCATCCGACGAGGAGCACACAAAAACGATGGTAGCACCTGTGGTAATAACAGATGTTAACCAGCGTAGCACTAATGATGAGGTGCCCTGGGACTAACCACCCAGGAATAAAGAAAGTGACCAGGCTCTATTGACACTAATAACCTGGAAGGAGTGTATGTTTTATACAGTAGGCATACACACCCTGCGTCCAAGTGTAGTCGTAAAAGGTGATAGCAAAACCTACCTAATCCCGTAAGGGTTGACTAATCTGTATTGACTGAGATGAGTGGTAATATTTCAGGTTACACTAAGCCAAATCAGGCTTAGTGTGACTAAAATTTCGTGGTAATATATAATCACTTCGATGTCTTAACAGACATCAAATAAATCATATGTTTTATATCTAATCGATTCGAAGTAAACTAAACACAACTGAAGATGTTAGAGCGATAGCGATAACAGATGAAGTTGATGTTTCCTCTAAACGAAGTTTGGAGGTTTAAGATGAAATAAATAAAACAAAAGGAGTAATCAGATGGTTATAGTTATAGGTAATCACCCAGATAGTTTAAATTGGCATCCACTTGACAATCACATATTGATTGGATGTAATAGGGCATATGAAAACTGGGATTTAGATCATTGTGTGATATTTGACAGAAAAGCACTACATTACATCAACAAACACAACACAACTAAAACAGATATCCCTTTCTGGACTAAGGACAGATATCTACAAAACAGACGAGCAGAGGAATTAAGGGATTACTGGCAAACATTACCCTGTGAATGGGGCAATGCCGGTGCCACTGCTATAGGACTAGCACATCACTTACACCCCGGTGAAGACATATATTGCGTTGGTTTTAATGGAATACTCAATCCTGAAGACGATACAGGTAATAATGTATATGACTATCCATTCCGTAAAAACAACAACGTCAGTAGAGCAAGCACACGAGGCAGTCACAGACAGGGCATAGAGCAAGCACTGGACAGCGTAAACACAGCCGTATTCTTTGTCACAGATAGAGTGGATACTGGACTTAACACAGTGACAAACAGTGAGTTTAAATACTCGATAAATACTACAACTAAAGGAGATTAACCAATGGCACACAGCGATAAACGCTTTCGCAAATGGTGGAAGTATGTTTCAACACACAAACAAGCGGAAAAACGAGAGGTTATCCTCAAATGGTTACGCTTTGCCTGTAAAACAGTGGCAACCAGAGGAGACATAGATCAACAAAGAATTGTATACACTATTAATACACGAGCAAAAAACAGTTTATATCCACTAGCACGTTATCAGGCTAGACGAGTATTTGATATTGTAAATAAAAAACAGATTAAGTTTAAACAGGAATTAAACGAATTAAAGCGACTAGAGCGCAAATTACAACCACTAACACACGACAAACCCGGTGTAGAAGTAGTAATCAAAAGACGCACTACACGCAAAACCATAGCAAGTGGAGGTGGTAATGTCACACGCAACTGAAGGATTCTGGGATAAACAGGAAAATTTCCAGTTTTACAATCCACAAAACGCAACTATAGTGATAACTGTTATTACTAAATTTAGAGATGCGCTTAAAACACTAGCAGATCAATATCCAAGTTTTGACGACATGATGGAGCATACTGGTATTGGAGACGCACTACTTGATCAGGCAAACTTTATGTATTGTTATGACATGTTACAGAGCATTGACACTGGCATCGATCGTAAACAGTATGATGCCTATGTCACACTAATGGAATTGTTTAGACATTTGAGTTATGAATTTGGTGTTATATGGGATAGCAGAGCAATCCTAATTGATCCGGGTGAGCCAATTGATTGGCTGGTAAAAAACAGTCTAGTTTTAGTCCAATTAGACAAAAACGGGGAGTGAGACGGACTCAACTCCCCGGAGCAACCCCAAATGTATAACCCCCCGGATACACTTGGATGCTCAACTATATTTAACTAAATACAGGGTAAACGACAATGAAAGAAAGTAACGAATACAATCAGATGATTACAATTAAACATATCCGCCATTGTGTGGTATTGTTAAACGCATTAATGAGTTTAGCATTTATTCACTATGCTGGATATCTGTTGTATAAAGTTTATACAGCAATATTTTAAACAGCCTACCCAAGGCGTGAGAGGGGAAGACAATGTCAGAAGAGACAGTAAAAAAGAAGAATCGAGGCGGACGCCCAAAAATTGAATTAGACAAAGATCAGATACGCAAACTGGCTGAGTTACATTGCTCACTAAAAGAAGTTGCGTATGTTATGGGTGTAAGCAGTGATACAATAGAGCGCAACTACAGAGACGTATACGAAGAAGGATTAGCCGGTGGTAAAATCAAATTACGCAGAGCAATGATGCGTAATGCTTGTGAAAAAGACAACGCTACCATTCAGATATGGTTATCAAAACAATTACTGGGCTACAGTGATAATCCAGTTAGTGATGATGATACAACTATTCTTCCCTGGGACGACAAGTAGTGTTTTGCGCTAATAAATAACAAAAAGAGTGCCAATGGGGGAAAACGATGGCTGATAAAAAATTAGAAGAGCGTGTTGAAGAAAACACTATGATGCTTAAAGTCATCGAAAGAGACATTGACACAATAAAAAACAATCACCTTTTTCACATTGAAAAAGATATGGACGGTATCCGCAAAACAGTGGATAAGATGGACACTAGAATGTGGGCCATCCTTCTCCTTCTTATTACAGCCAGTATAGGCAGTATATTTGGAGATAAAATAATCAGTCTGCTCTGATCAAGCAGATTTACAAAAGAAGAGGAATAACGTTATGCCTATGTCAGGAGGTCAACCAGTTACTACACTTCCAGCAGGTCTGGAATTAAGTGCTGGCAGAATTGACAAAATAGAATTAAAAGGCACCAGTGGCCTTAACCCAGCAGTGGGGACATCACTGGAAACAATCCACTATACAGGTGGTATTAGAAACATTCTAACAGCAGGTGAGATCCTAAAAGTTGTTAGTAGCAGTGCCAATGACACCAACACTGGCAGCGCACATGCCAGAAGAATCCGTATTAAAGGTTTAGATAATGATGGTCTTTATCTTGAAGAAGATGTAAACCTAAATGGCACCAGTGTAGTTGAAACTGTAAACGCATTTAAACACATCAATGATTTGCGTGTCCAAAAGGTTGGCACAGGTGGTGACTTTAATGATGGTCTTATCACTGTATATGCCAATGATGGCACAACTAAGTTATATGAAATTGGTGCTGGTGAAAACCAACAACAAACAGCGGCTTGGCACGTTGCTAGTAATCAATATGGTTACTTAACCAGTTTTGTTTGTAGTGCTACAGGTAATGCTCAAGTTAGTATTTGGGGTTGCCCAGTCCCAGGTAGCACACCATTCTTCCAGAAATTGACAGTTATTGTTGGTGCTGGTGGTCCAACACCTTATCAATTGCCAAATCCATTCCAGTTACAACGAGGCGGGATTATTGAATTCCGTGCTAAAAGTTTAACTGGTGGTGAAGTAGCAGTTGGTGCTGATTTCCAAGTATTGTTGGAGACAGACTAATGGCATACGGTAAGAAAGGTTATGGCAAACCTAAACCAAAGCAAAAGCCAAAGAAGAAATAATGCCAGTGGTTACAAAAACCATTGTCTAAGGGACGGGGTAAGACGGGCAGTGTGCTGTAAAGCCAGCCCGCACCCAAACCTATTATAGGAGAATTATAAATGAGTTATTCAGCAGGGCAACATGTCAATAATATCCACGGTGGTATTGCTATTGCTAAAGGACTAATTGGTGACCTTAGTGGTATACAAAAATTTGGATATGCGGCCAGTGTAGGCACCACATTCACAACAATATGGGAAGGTGTAACACCCTATCCATATATAACAACAGCAGGTGTCCTAACACTAACATCATCAAATAGTGCGGCTGACAATGGCACAACAGTAGCAGTATCAGGTTTAGATCAAAATTGGGACTTAGTAACAGAGACAGTCACAGTTGGTGGTGCGGCAAGCACAACCACATTCTTGCGTGTGTTTCGTATGGCAACCATCACTTGTAATACTGGCGCTGTTAATGTTGGTGATATATCAGCAACAGTTGGTGGCACAGTTAGAGCATATATTTTAGCAGATCAAGGTCAAAGTTTAATGGCAGTATACACAGTGCCTAGAAACTATCGTGCTTTCATACTGAGCATGTATGCCAGTCCAAGCAAGCAAAAAGAAATGACCTGTAGATTGATTACCAGACCATTTGACAATGGTGGTAGTTTCAATGTTAAAGTATTTGGCACCGCGTGGGGCGCACAGTTTGTTAGACACTATGAAGTTGTGGAAATGTTACAATCCAAAACAGATATCGAAGTCCAGTGTAAAGTTGATGCCACATCAGGTGTTAGTGCTGGCTTTGAATTGTTATTGGAAAAATATTAAACAATGACAAGTAAAATCCCCCTATATCGTGAATACCACAAACAGGATGTATATCCAGGTAACAGTTACAGACGCAATCACAGAGATGTTGTCCAGTTAGTCAGCAACTATGGCGTGACCAGTATGTTGGATTATGGTTGTGGTAAAGCCACACAGTGGCACGATAAACAATACTGGCAAAGTTGGGGATTCAAGCCTGATCTATATGATCCAGGTGTGCCAGAGTATGATACACTTCCAGATAAAAAGTTTGATGCCGTAATTAGCACAGATGTTTTAGAGCATATACCAGAAGAAGAGATTGACGGTGTGCTATACTGGATGTTTTTACATGCTACTAAGGTTATATTTTTAGGTATTGCTAACACACCAGCAAAAGCCATATTACCCAATGGTGAAAACGCACATTGCTCAGTTTACCCTCACAGTTGGTGGGAAAAGCGTATTAGAGAGTGTGCTACACATCCAATTCCAGTAATACTTAAAACATATCCACATCAACCTCAGAAGAGTTTGATATCAGACTATAGTATTACTAAACATGCCACTAACGACACCACAACAAACAATATTTGATGACAGTGCTCGCTTTCGTTGCGTTAGTGCTGGACGCCGTTTTGGTAAAAGTTTCTTATCAATCTGGGAGATAGCCAAGTTTGCTAGATTCCCCAATAGACGAATAATATATTGCGCCCCCAGTTACAGAATGGCCAAGGGAATCATCTGGGATATCCTAAAAGATCAGATGATCAGCAAACGCTGGGCTAAAAAGATCAATGAGAGTGAATTATCATTCACTCTAGTTAACAATACAAAAATAGAGTTACGCAGTGCTGACAACTATGACAGCATTCGTGGTATAAGTTGCGACTTTGCCGTGTTAGATGAATGTGCGTTTATGGACAAACGAGTATGGACAGATGTTATCCGTCCAACACTCAGTGACAAACGTGGACACGCCCTATTCATCTCAACACCACAGGGTATAGGCAACTGGTTTTACGATTTACATACTGAAGCAAAAATACTTGATGACTGGAATGCTCACAGTTATACAACTATACAAGGCGGTAATGTTAGTGCTGAAGAAATAGAAGCAGCCAAAAGAGACTTATCGCCCATTACATTTAAGCAAGAATATGAAGCCAGTTTTGAGACAAGTGGTAATTTAATCTACTACAGTTTTGATCCTGCTCAGAATGTTGCTGAATACAAGGGTGATATACCACCATTACTTCACATTGGACTTGATATGAATGTGAGTAAAATGGTGGCGCCCATCGCTATCAAGACCACCGGTGGACTCTACGTTGTTGATGAAATAGTGCTTGAAAACACTAACACAGACGAAATGAGTCAGGCTATAAAAGAGAGATATCCTGGCTCTCGCTTTATAGTTTATCCTGATCCTGCTGGTGCGGCTCGCAAAACAAGTGCGGCCGGTAAAACTGATCATACCATATTACAGCAATGGGGAATGACGGTCAAAGCCAGAAGAGGACATCCTGCTGTGAAAGATCGAATCAACAGTGTAAACAGACTGTTGTGTAACGCACTAAATGAGCGTAACCTATACATTGATCCACGATGTAAAACCATTATAGAAGCATTGTCCAAACATCAATACAAGCAGGGCACCACAATACCTGAGAAAGATGCTGTTGATGGTTATGATGGTGCTAATGATAGTTTGGGATATATGGTGGAGTATATGTATCCGCTCAGGCAGGAATATGCTGACAGAGAGCATAGAGCGTTTGGTCATTTCTAATAAATACAGTTGGACATAATGTCCGTCTAAAAGCCAAAATGAAACCCTGGGTAGTGTCGTTACCGCCCAGGGTTTTTTCTTTACTCTACGCCAATAACGCTGTCTCGAGCATATCCTTTCGCGCAAGTATGGCCTTCACTTGAGCGCAAAATCCATCGGCCGTCGCCTTCTGGACCATACCCAAGATCCTGGACCGCTGAAAAGATCTCCCACTGCTCAGGCTGTTGATCAAAACTCGAAATCTCATCATACGTGTGGTAACCATCTGGGCAATAACTTAGTGTAAACATAGTCCTAACTCCTGTTTTGTTTCTAACTATATGTATAGTATACAGTCGAATACGTCGAAGTCAATCGAATTCTGGCCACGTAAGTGTTTGATTTTAAACACAATTTAAAAAAAGTTTAACTTTTTTTAATAAGTCTGTAAAATCAATAACTTACACAACAACTAATAGCAAACTATTGTGCTTTTTTGCGTCATAAACACATCATATACTGTATTACAGTGTATAAAAGCGTCACATACAGTATTACAGTGTATAAACACATCAAAAACGCAGTTTTAAACGCATTTGACGCACGTTTTAGCAGATCTGCGTAAATACTATATACAATACACACACGCACAGCAATAAAACGTCTACAACTACAAAAAAAGCAAAAAAAAGTGTTAAAAACGTCTTGCTTTATTTGTAAAAGATGTTATAGTAGTAAAGTAAGTTAAAAAACTTACACAGTAGCAATAATGCTATTGTTAACTTTAAGAGAGAGAATCAGTGATGATTACAAAAACTAAACAAGACATCGACAACATTGTTGTCAAAGCACGTGACTACATAGAAGCACATGTAGCAACTGACTGGTCTAACTGGTCAGAAGACTATGTTAACACACTAACAGATGATGACGGCCTGCTAAAAGTTGCTATTTTAGATCAATTTTTACGCAGTTACGAAGGCGAGCATATTATTAAATTTGGCTCAGACGAGTATGTTTGGCCGTTTACAGTTGACAA
>Ga0070752_1002082_pt1 | contig 13226 bp, 9 predicted proteins | sample VirMetDEL_Aug_30_FD_77440 | JGI IMG/M metagenome (GOLD analysis project Ga0070752, IMG submission 77440) | Aqueous microbial communities from the Delaware River and Bay under freshwater to marine salinity gradient to study organic matter... | ecosystem: Environmental > Aquatic > Marine > Coastal ...
ACGAAGAATGCCTAAGTTGTGATGGCTAAAATCAAAAAAGGGGACCACGTAAGTGATCCCCTTCTTCGGTTACAGGAACTTTTGGGTATGGTACGCCCAGTTTATTTTGTTCCTAACATTTCCATCTACGTCTAGCAGCTCTACCTCTTTCTCCAGTCCAACCTTTAGATCTTGCGCAAAATGATTTTCTTCGTTTAGCTGCTTTACTACCAGGTTCTACATCGCTTGTTACTGCAGTTTGTAAATTGCTACCTGGATTTTCTTTTTTATACTCTTTAACGCCTTTTTCAGTCATACCAGCGCCTTCTTCCTCTGTTCTAAAAGTTCTATTTTCACCTTTAGTAGTTTTTCTCATTAACGTTGGTGATTCTAATTGATATGGTAACTTAAATTTGCCCATTATTTTATTATTTTATATACTGTTTTGCCAAATTCTTTTTCAGCGAGCAGTTTTCTGTTTCTATTTTTATCTACACTTATATAACTAACATGTATCCATGCTGGATTTTTGTCATCACCAAATTCCCATATGATTTGATCAAAATTACAATGATCACATATCCACTCATACATCTCTGCATTAGTTTTATGCCCATAGACGTCATCTAAATCCATTGCCATACCTTTACAATGCTGAGAACTAGAAGCTCCTCCTATGGCTTTGTTTAATTCTTCAGAACGAAACATACTATTGATTTTTATTGGTCCACCAACCCATAATCTTAGTGGTTCAAAAATCTTTTCAGCTAACATTTTCATGTTATTAGTTTGTTCTTCATTAGGTAAATTATCTATACCACATCTTTTAGCTGTGTTTGAGTGTATTGCTTCAGCTAAAGTAATATGTTCGCTTATTTTACTCATTTTCTTTTATTGCTTTTAGAATCTCTTCTTCAGTAATTATAAGTTTAAAACTTATATCAGCATTCCATTGTGCGATCTTATTATTATCTTTATATAATATAGCTATTGGAACTGACTTTATTTTTTTTCTAAAAGCTGGTGTTTGTTCCTCTAAATAAGCTATTCTATATTCTACATTTTTAATCTTATCTATTTTAGCAGAGTTTCTTAAGTTCCATTCAGAGTTAATTTCCAATAAAACGTATTTTTGCGCGTAAATATTGCTAGCTAAAAATATAGCTATTAAGGTTAAAATGTTTTTCATAGTTTTATTTTTTAATGATCTGATAAAGCTTTTCGTCTATCTTATCTAACTTATCACTGTTTTCTTCTACTTTATCTTGCGTATTCATTATAGTTTCCCTGATTAATTGATCTTTTAAATCATATTCAGTTCTACTAACCTCTGGTTTAGGTAACTCTTTAGCAAGGTCTATGTCTTTCTGAAGAGCAAACCACATGCCTACTACGGTTACAACAAAAGCTACAATTATTATTAGTGTTTTTAAATCTAACGTTAATTCAGTGTTTTCCGAAATCTTATTGCTCATTTTATTTTTTTATTTTAAAGTTTTTATCTCTTGTTTTTGACACGTTGTAGTCGCCACCTATTAAATAACCATCTTTAGAGCCTAAAGATTTTCCTATAACAGCTGGTTTAAAAAATTTATTATTAGCTGGTCTAATAGTATCGCCTGATTTTAAACCTGCCTGTGTCTCATCCATAACTAAAGAATATTCTCCTTTGTTATCTTTTTTTATTTCACTTGTATTTTCACCTGTAAGCCTTTGTTTTTTAGCAGGGCTTTTCATGTCGTCTATATGTCCTTGTATTTCTTTAGATTGTTTTAAGTGCATTTCAGAAGCGCCTTTTAATTCTGCTACAATTTCTTTTAGTCTACCTTTTTTCATGATTTTTTAGATTCACATTCGCATTCGTAATTCTTAAACATTAATTTGTACATTAATGAGTTCCAAAGTTTTTTAATTTTTACCATAATTATATTTTTACGCAATCATTAACAGTTTCTCCAGTTCCGCTTGGTGATTTTTTAGTACCTACTTTTTTATAACCATCCCAACATGAGGAGTTAGAAGAATTAGCTCCTTTAAAATCTAAAGGACTAGTCATTTTGTAAGGACTTTTACATTTTAATTTATCTAAAGGTGTTTCTTTTATTTTTTTGCCTTTTTCAGATATAGTTGTTCCTTTTGTATAATATCCTCTTTCTCTTCTTCTAGACTCTTCGTCCATCATGTCATCTACTCCTTCAGCAAATGGATCATTTTTTATTACACTATCCATGTACTTTTTAGCCTCGGCACCTTCTGATCTAGCAAAATCATTATAGCCTTCCATTACTTTTGTGTGTTTTACTCCTTTGTGCATTTTTTTTAGTTTTTAATATAAGGTGGTTTATTAGTTAATTCGTATATTTTTCTTACTCTATTGTCTTCGTATTTTAGTTTTAGTATTTCTTTTTTAGTTAATCCTAAGTCTAATAACGTTTGTTTTTGTTCTTTAGTAGTAGTTTCTTTTTTCATAACACTTATCTCTTCTTCCATTTTCATTTCAGGAGTCATAACTATTTTATCATCAACACCATAATAAGGTAAGCCTACATCCCATGTTGACCAACCTAAAAGTACAGCTACTTTTTGCCATTTTTCAGAACTATCACTATACACTGCTCTTAAACCATTTACTTTCATAAGAGCTTCATCAATTGGTATATTACTAGTAGCTGATATTATTTGAGCAACTGCTAAATAAGCTGGGTTATTAATATGAATTCCATTTTCTTTCATTTCTTTAGCGTTCCAAGAAAAAGTGTTAGCAGCACTATTTAATTTTCTTAACTTAGATTGTATAGGTGGAGATATTGAAAATAAATCATCTACCGCTTTTTTATATTCAGGAGATTTTTTATCCATTTCTTCAGCTATAGTCATTAAAGTATTTTTAAGAGTAACTGCTATAGCTCCTTGAATACCTAAACCTCTAATTTGAGAATCAAACATACCATTTAAAGTTCTTTGTATTCTTTGTTCTCTTTTAGCTTGAGTAGTTCCTTCTTTGTCTTCATCATCTCCATCAAATAATAAAAATTGTATACCTTGTGTTAATGCGTTAAACATTAAGTTTTGAATAGTAGAATAATAAACTAGTTTAGATAAATTTTCCTTATCATTACCTCTTCTATTTATAAGATCTTGAATAGCTCTTTTTTGTATTCTAGCATACTGCATTTGTGTGTTACCAAAAGAAAGTATTAATCTACCTGCTGAAGATCTTTGTTGATCACTTACTTTAGCTGCGTTACTTGATTGTTGACTAGTTTCCGCAATAGCATAAAAATCCTCAAACGCTTGTTTTTCAGCAGCTTTTTGATCCATGCCTGATTTAAGTAAATCATTTAATCTATTTCTATAATATGTTGCTCCACCTGTTGCTATTGCAAAACTATCAGCGTATCTTGTAAAAACAAAACCTTTATTTAATGCTAAAGCAATAAACGCTTGTGTTTTGCTTCCTTTAGTTTTAGCTAAGTCAGCTATTTCTGATTCACTAATGTTTATTTTTAACCCAACTCTTCTGTCTTTTAAGTAATGAGAGTTCATTAAAAAAGTTACATCTTTCCAGTATTGAGGTTGATTAGCAAAAGCTTTGGCTGCTTTTAAAGGATTATTATCACTCCAGTTAATAAAGTTAACATTAGATATCATTTGCAGTATTGCAGTTCTTGTATTTAAAAACATTACTACACCTACTGAGTTATTTATCCAATCATACCAATCGGTAGTAATAGAATCACTAGAAGAGCTTCTGTTACTTCCACGTTGCATTGAAGATAAAGTACTTTTTAAAGCTTTGATATAATTATTACCAAAAGCTGCTTGAAGTTTGTTCATAATTTCTTCAGAAAATATAATATCTACATTTTCTTGCCACTCTTGTAAATACTCTTTTCTATTTATTTTGTTTATACCGTTTATAATATCAGTACTTATAGTTCCAGCAACCCAACCTTTTGAAGGACTAGGATATGGTTTTCCTTTTTGTAATAATATTAATTCGTCTGAAAAAACTTTAAGCTCAGGGTTTAATTTTACAAAATCAACTAATCTTTTTTGATCTTTTATAGATAACTCAGGTACTTTAATGCCTTGAGAATTCCATATATAAGTTCTTATAGCATGTTGATAGTCAAACAACCCAACACCTGTTTGTGTTTTTAAACTTGTAGGAAGCGTAGGAAACCTAGATTTTAAAGCATTAAAATCAGCTGATATAGCATTTTTAGCTGCAGATATTTCTATTTCAGCTCTGTTATATGGATCTATTAAATTGTCTTTAAAAAACGCCATTTGTGCGTCACCTACAGATCCTTTACCAAGCATTTTATATAATAGCCCAGTGAAATCTTCAGCTGAAGGTGGTATGTACCAATTATACTTTCCTTTTGTAGCTCCAATTGTTTGAGCTTTAGCAGCGGAATAAGTTTTGTAAGACTCAATACCAGTTTTGTTTTCTATTATATCATTAATAATAGTAGTAAAATTAGCTTGCTTGCTACGTAAAGCCACTACAGTTTTTCCTTTAATATCTAAAGCGTCTAAAACTTGTTTTACAGCGTTTACGTTTTTAATAGCATCGTCTGCAAAATAAAAATCATTATAACCTTCAGCTGCTTTGCTTACTATCCAGTTAGCTTTAGCTTGCGGCGCTCCGTTTTCTAATCCTATTATGTTATTTTCTAATAAAACTATGCCTTCAGACTTTAACCAAGCATGTATAGCTGGTGCTGCTGCTTGAGGTCTAGCTGTTAATATAAATACATTTTTATTTCCAAATTTATCTACAGCTTTTTTAAGCTTATCAAATAACGGTCCTTTTTTACCACCTACAACTCTGTTAAATTGAGTAAAATTAAATTTAGCACCTATATCTAGTAAAGCTTCATGTTTTAATGCAAAGTCTGCAGCGTTTATTTTTATAATCTCGCCACCAGGCATTGTTACTACTATTTTACTATTAGTTATACCAACTGTATCGTCAAAATCTAAAACACTTATACCTTGCGGTTCAGCGTTAGGGTCTTTAGCATTTCTACTAGCAATATCATAATTGTTTAATATTTCAATTCGTTCAGCTATAGAAGTTCCTTCACCAACTTTGTTTCCAAAGGTGTTTTCTAAATTTATAAACGCATCAACCTTGTCATTAACTAAGTTTTGGTATATTTTAAACTGAGCTTTAGCATCTTTTAGGCTTAAATCTCCACTTAATATACTAGTTATTAATTCGTTTGCTTTTATTTTATTTATTTCAATTCCAATTAACTTAGACCTTCCTGTTAACGTGTTTAAAGAAGTAGGTTTACCTACAAAATATTCACCAATAGTTTCTTGTTTACCTGCTACTTTTAAAGCAAAAGGATTTATTACGTTGTTAGTTGTATATCTTATTATTGATGCATAACCATCAGGTAAAAAATCTAACTTACCATCAAGTATAGCTTGTACTGTTTTATCCCAATAAACATCTGGCATATCGTACTCTAAATTAAATTTTGCTAAATCTAAATCGTCAGATCTTAGTAAACCTCCTTGCATGTAAGACTTTCTAACAACTTTAAAAACTGTATCAACTTCACCTACTTTAGCAGCTGCAAATAATATTCTACCCACTTGAACAGCTGGCATACTGTGTTCTTCTGTGTTAGGTAGTCTTGATATTTTTCCAGTAACTGGATCTATAGAATAAAAACCAAACGGTGCTAAAAACCTTAAAGGATGATTTTGATCTTGTGAACCATTTCTTAACCACTCTTCAAATATGTATTCTTTTCCTTTACCTTTTTTTGAAGCTAAGAAAGATTGTATGTCTAAAAATATTTGTTTTAAAGCTAAAAGTTTTGCTTCATTTTTTAATTCTAAACCTTGAATAGCAGATGATATTAGTATTCTATCTCCTGTGTATGATGTTCTTGGAATAGGATTTTTATAATCAAAACCTGGAAACAATCTTTTAAAAGTAGGAACTTTACCAAAAGTATGAGTTGATTCTGTTCCAGTCATACCTGTTTTAAACCAAGCAGAATTTAAAGGATACGCTTCAAGAAAAGATGTTATATCTTTTACTAAACTTATTGATTTAGGTTTGTTTTCATCAAACCTTTTTCTTACTTGAATATTACCATTACTTTTACGATAATCAAAACTAGAATTAATATCTTCACGTGATATAAAGTTAATTCCTTCTTGTGCAATTTTTTTAATATCAGCAGCGCTACGCATACTTCTTGAAGAACCAGCTTTTGCAGCATCTATAATACTAGCACCTTCTCCAGGTTGTATTACACCTTCTTCAATTTTGTTTTCTACTATAGCACCTACGGCATCTATAGTAAGGTATCTACTATACATGTCTAAAAAACCTTTTATATTTTGAGCAGTAACACTTGTAGCATCTAAAACTCTTCCACTTTCTAGTATACCAAAAAATTTTTTTATATCTTCTGGAGTTATATCATCTCTTAGTTTGTACTGTATGCTGTTTTTTTTCTTGCCAGTTTTAATATAAAAAGCATCTTGAAAATTTCTTGGTAATTTTAAACCTTGTCCACCGTCTTTTAAAGGTCTATTACCTTCGCTTATCATTTTTATTATAGTATTGATGTTACCAGCTGATCCTGCCCATAATTGAAACGGTGTTAAGTCTCCACTTAAATTATTAGCTGGCTCAGTTATTTGATCTAATCTAAATCCAAATTTATTTGCTAAAAATTGTGCAGCAATTTCAGAGTAAGGTTTTATATTACTAAGATTTAAGTCAGATAGTTTTATGCCTTCTTTGTTAATAAATTTTTCTAAAGCATAGACTACAGCTTTTTCAGTTCCTTTATCTAATAACTTATATGGGTTTAACGTACCTGTTCTAGCCTCAAAACCAGAAGGAGTTTGAGTTTCATCAGCTATGTCTTGATAATTGTTTGAGTCACTTTCATTTTGAACAGCAGTAGAGGTTCTTTCTTTTATAGCTAAATCAATTTCAGGCTTTCTTTTTCTAAACGTTTCTGTTAAATAAGTACTTACTTGTGCAGAAGCAGTATCGCCTTGCGGATCTAAAGAAAAACTAGTAACCGGGCTTGTAATTCTTGGCGAATATTTACCATTACCTGAACCTTCAAATTGTCCTAATAATTGATCAATTACAATTTCCTTAGCAATATTCATTTCTATTTCAGAATTTATATTTAAAGACTTGCTTATTAAAGGCCAGTTTTTTTCTGTAAGAGCTTGAGCTATTGCAAACCGTTGATCTGTTTTATTTTGTATAGCGTCGTTTAAGCCTTGTTGTAACATGTCGTTATCTAACTCCATGTAAGCTTCTGTGTCTTCTGGAATTATTGTTTTAGATCTTTTTGCAGTAACAACAACTTCTTCATTAACAAAAGCTTCACCATCCCAAACATCAGAACTAGTCATGTCTTTAATGTCTTCTACAGTAATAGTGCCATCTTTATACTTAGCAGCCAAACCTTCAAGATATTTTATTATATCTGTTTCTCCTCTAAAATTAAATGGCTTTACATCTAATTTACCAGCTTCAATAACACCGTCATTAAGATTTAATCCTAACACGCCTAAAAGACCTGTTTTTTTGTAGTTAGATAAATCTATTCTACCTTCTGCTACTTCTTCTAAAAACACAGTCAAAACCTCATCAGGCGTTTGATTGTTTGTTCTTGTTAATATTCTATTGTAAGCATCTACATCAAAATCTCTTAAAAAACTCATTACAGTATTAGCAAAAGGCTTAAACGCTTGTGGATTAATTCCAAACGCTTCGCTAAATATAGTATGACCTAAAGCTTCGTGAATACCTGTGTTTGGTAATAAGTTATTGGTAGCGTTTTCTATAGAAACTACTACATCAAAAACTTTTACGCCATCTTGAAAGCTTACAAAATTACTACCATTTATAGTTCCATCTTTTATTCCTTTTGCAAAATCTTCAATCTCTTGATTTCCTGTTTCTTCTGTAGTGCTATTTTTTGGATCATCAATTCTTGCTTGAATAATTTTAGTATATTCTTGTATTAGTTTTGAATTATTACTAGCAGTTGTATAAGTGGTACTTATTCCAGACGCGTTTAGTTTATTTACAATTAGCAAATCTCTTTGCATGTTTTGCTCTAAAAGTTCTCTAGCTCTTATTTTTTTTGCTTTATCAATTACTTGAGAGTCACTTGGGCTTTGTTTACCTTCAAATTTTAGTTCAGATAAAGCTATTTTTTCTAATCTATTTTTTTCATCTTCTTCTAGTAGCCCATAAGTAGACGTAAATGATTTTTTATATATATTTCTAGCGTCAGCTAGTTTATCAAATTCTATTCTTATTTTTGCTAAAAGCGATTTTATTTCTTTTGTTTGCTCTAGCTTTAATAAACTATCATATTGATCTCTTAAATTTTCTTGTCTAGTTGTAGCTTTCATAAAAAGTGACCAACCTAATGGGTCTATATTGTTCGCTACATCAGATTCTATTTCTTTTAAAATCTCTATGTTTTTTTTAGTTATTTCTCCAAATCTTTTTTTATAAGCGTTAACTTGTTCTTGAGAAAGAATATCAATAGAATATCCAGTAAGTTTGCCTTGAGCAAAAAGCTCTTGATTGTAATCATAGGCTTCTAAAGCTTTAGTAATATTTTTTAATTCTGCATTTCCATCAGTAAATTTTTTATATTTAACTTTGTCTGATAAAGCGGCCATAGCAGCTCCATATTGCAAAGGCGCGCCAGCAAAAGTAACGCCAAACATTCCAGACGTAAAAGCAACTTCTAAAGTGTTTTCAAACATAGGTCTATCGGCTATAATGTTTTGACCCCATTGCGTTATTGCTGTTTCTCCAATTATTTCATTTCTAACATTTTGCATAAAAAGCGGAGTACCTTCTTTTAATTGTTGAAAATATTCTCTTATACCACTGCCTATTTTTCTTCTAGCCTCTCCACCAGAGCCTCTATATTGCCTAAGTATTTTAAGAGTTGGAAGTATACCACCAACATATTCTAAACCTGAAAAACCAATAGCTTGTAACAGCATAAAATCACTAACAGGTCTTCCACCATTTATTTCTTCTAATTCTCTTTGAGTCATGTAATCTCCACCAGAAGAAGTAGCAGCTAAATACCAACCTAATGGACCACCAAATCCTATTGAAGCAAAGAAAGGTAGTTGAGTTGTTCCTGTGTCAGCAAGCCAATAACCAAAAGTCTCAAAAGAATTAATGCTTTCAAAGTCTATTGCTTTAGCAAAAAGACTTGTTCTTTTTTCAACAATTTTTTGATTTGCTTGTAAACCTTCTTTAAGAAATTTAGTTACAGAACTTTCGTTTTTAATTTCTTTGCCATCAGAATCAACTAAAGTAGCGCTAGCTAGCTTATCTAATAACGTTGAGGTAAAATAAGCTGACTTACCTAATAAACCCATAATACCTTGCTGAAGAGTACCGTACCTTTTAGTCTTGTCAATACTAGATAAATCTCCAAAAATTTTATCAAACAAACTATAATTTCTTTTTAAAAAATCTAGAGAAGCTTCTGCGTTTTCATAATCTTCTTTATCGCTTATATAATCTTTAATTTTTATTTGTAAATTTGCTTTTTTTATATCAAAATTTTGCTTGTTAGTATTTACAAAATCAACTTTATCATTATATAACTTAAGTTTATTGTTATATAAATCTACATTATTTTCTTTTTTTAATTTCTCTAATTCTTTAGCATCTGTTAATAAAGAAGTTTCATAAGCGTTAATGTTTTTAACTTCTTGACCATTGTTTAATTTAAATATTTGAGACATAAAATCAATTTCTTGATTTTCCCACTCGTAACTATCTCTTATTTTTAAAGCATGATTAAAAAGTTCTTTAACTTTTTTCTTTGGTAAATTTTTTAAATAATCTTTATTTTTTTTATTTAATATAGGATTAATTAATTCTTGCTCATATATAATTCTAGCAACTCCTTGTAGTTGTTCTTTAGTTGTTGCCGAAGTATCTCCTTTTAATTTTTTTTCTTTATCAATTATTTGTTTAGCCTTTTTTAATTCTTCTTTAAAAGGCTGTATAGTTACTTGTCTACTTGTAGGTGAAGATATACCAGTTAATGAGCTTCCACCTGTAGATTTAATAGTTTCTTGATAAGGAGTAAAGTCCATATCATTAACAGTATTATTTATATTAATTTCTTCTTCAGGAGTAAGTTTAGTTGCGTTTAAATAATTATCATAATCTTGATTAATGCTACCTTCGTAAGAGTCTATAACCTCAGCTTTATCTCCCCATTTTTCAACATACTCTTGTACGGTTTTTATTTCTTCAAAACCTAACGCATTAGTATCTATTTTTTGTTTTATTTGATCACTAGTAACAATTTGATTGTTAATTTTTATAACTGAATTATTTTTAATAGGTGTAAGAACAACCTCTGGCAAAATCTCTCTTCCTTCTTCATCTACCTCGTAAGTAAAATCATCTGTTGGAAAATTTATAGGAATTGTTTCTTCTTTAAATCTTTCATTATAAAAACCTAGTCTATTTTCTATCATAGCCTCTTGTTCAGATCCTATAGGAGCTTGCGTCCATTCTGTTGAACCTATAGTTTTAGAAAAAAATACTGGGTTATTTTCAATATCTACATCATACTTGTAATTAGTATCTCCAAACGCAACACTAGTTCCTTGACTTACTGGTTGTGCTTTATTTAAAACAATAGCTTGACCTGTTTCAGTGTTAAAAAAGTTTTCATCTACACTTGCTAAATCCGAAGAACCATTTTCCGAAACTGATTCCAAATTTTCGTTGGGCACATTTTCTTGGTTCGTTGTTACAGCTGCACCCTTCGGATCCGCAACAACGTCTATCTTTACTTCTTTGTCATCTAGTTTTCTTTGTTTAACTAGTCTTTTTATTTCAGTTTCATCAACTCCTTGGTCTTGTAAACTAATTACGTATTCTAAGTTTGTCATTTAATTTAATTTAAATCATTATCATCCATGAATTTTTGTGCTTTTGCTTTTTTAGACTCAGCTAAATCAAACACGGCTGCGTCAGCTTCTACAGTTGGTATTTGGTTTTTAGTAAATTGTTTTAAATAATTATTCATAAAATATTCTTTATATTTTTTTTCAAATAAAACTTTATTATTTTGGCTTAATGGTAAATCTTTTTCATAAGACCAGCTTTTACTACCAGCGTTAGCATTTTGAACCATTTGATCATCTTCTTCTACGCTAGAACCTTGAGCTATATAAACGTTCCAAGCAGCTACTGCTGATTGCTCTGAGCTAAATAACCCTGCTACTTCAGCATTTATAAAAGGTGTTGCTTTTTTTTGTATTTTATCTAAATCATACTTCAAAACATTTCTACCTTTACCATTACCTAAATCAACAACCTCGTATTCATAATTTCCTTCAGCATCTTTTATTACAAAAATTTCACTTATTTTAGCTGAAGATTTTAACGCGCCTTTTTCATCAAACATTTCAGGATCAAAAACACCAATGTCCTTAAGTAATTCTGACATGTCTTGATTTATATCTGGCGTAGATGCTACTAGAGCTGTACCTGATTCAGTTAAAGATTTTAAAGCAGTATTGTTTATAGTAAAATTACCTGGTATTCCAGGACCGCTAAACACTAATTCTTGACCTCCATTTTCTAGTAAATTCAATGAAATATCATAACCATCGCTTTTGCTAAAACCAGGTTTTTCAGAAAATATAGAACTTATAACTGTGTAAACAAAATTATTATTAGGATCAAAGTTTGGTTCATTAGTTACTGAAACCTCACCTATTAAGTTTGATAAAAAATCTAAAGAATCTTGAGGGTAAGCTTCTAGTTGAGATATTTTTTTTAACTCATACTCACAATTATCATCAATACATTCATTGTTTTGAATGGCTAACTTTAATTTAGCATACGCAACGCCAGTATATTGATAAGCTCTGTTTAATATGCTAAACTCTGTATCAATTGGTGAGGCTAAATAATCTAAATTATAAGCCATCACATCACTTTCGTTTATTTGTTTTACTAAAAGGTTGTTAATTGTATTTTTGTTTTCCATCTTATATATTTTACACTCCAAAAGCTTCGATAGCACCACCAACCATACCAGTTAAAGCAGATGTTGTATCGCTAGCAGCTTGTGCTTCTAAATTTTGTTGGTTTACTAATTGACTAGATACTCTATCCAACTGAGCAACTTGTCTTTGTTCTGTTTGATTAAATACAAATGATTTACCAGCAACTTCAGCACCTTGTATTCTCTGTGCTTCTGCCATTTTTTGACGTTGTAGCGTTTGTTCCCCTTGCGCTCTTAGTTTTTCGTTTTGAGCTTCTTGAGCTTCTATACTTGCTGCAACACCTTTTTTACTTTGTAACGCCGCTTGGGCTAAAGCAGTGGCGCCACCAGCGCTTGCACCAGTAGCTCGCAAGGTATCAAGAGTGTTTGCCAAAGAAATATCAGCTTGTTCTATTTTCATTTCAGCGGCCTGTGTTGCTACACCTAAGCTAGCAAAAGGATTACTTATCATACCACTCAAACTTTCTACGTCTTCATATGGATTTATAATATCTTGTCTACTATTTTCTAAATCATTTAATTTAGTTTGTAGCTTTATTCTTCTTCTTTTAGCGTCTTTTCTTTTTTTGTTAGCACTTGCGGCACCAAAAATACCACTGGCAACGCTTAGAACTCCGCCTAATACTCCGCTCATAATTTTTTTATTTTAATTTTAATATCCATTGTTAGCAACATATTCTGATCCAACGCTAAACAATTCTTTTTCTGATCCATAATTTGTAACTGTGTCTGTACTTATTTTAACAGTTGCAATAAATCCTTTTATACCACTCATATCAGGACCAAATAAAACTTCTCCTGTTGCTGCTGTACTACTGTTAACTAAATTAGCTACATATTTGTTTTCTTTTCTATCAAAACCTGCATAATAAAAAGGAGTTATAACAGCAGAAGTTCCAGTGTTTGATGGAACAGCAGAGTCATACTTACCTTCTGTATAGCTATAAACAGCTGGTGTTGCAGGGTTTGTATTGGGTACTGTTGTGTCTTGATAAACAGCCCAATCAGTATTAGACTTAAAAGCATCTTCACCTGTAACATCTGACAAAATGCTATTTATTTGCCAACCATTACTTCCTTCGTAGTTTATTGTTTTAAAGTTTTTTGATCTGTTGACTTGTGGGTTAAAAACAAAAGTTACAGAAGAAGGATAATTAACAT
>Ga0070752_1002095_pt1 | contig 13184 bp, 11 predicted proteins | sample VirMetDEL_Aug_30_FD_77440 | JGI IMG/M metagenome (GOLD analysis project Ga0070752, IMG submission 77440) | Aqueous microbial communities from the Delaware River and Bay under freshwater to marine salinity gradient to study organic matter... | ecosystem: Environmental > Aquatic > Marine > Coastal...
GGACATCTCCAAGCAGATCCCGGCCTGGTCGCTGCTCACCTCGGCCTACCTGTTCCGCGACGCCAACCACCTCACGCAGTTTTTCGCCAGCGACATGGGCTTGCAGATGAAGAAGATGGTGGAGGACCAGCTCAAGGTGAAGATCCTCGGCCCTACCTTCTTCGGCACAAGGCAGGTGGGCCTCAAGACCAAGAAGAAAATCAACGTGCCGGCCGATCTGGCGGGCGTGAAGCTTCGCATGCCGCCGGGTGACAGTTGGCAATTGCTGGGCCGCTCGATCGGCGCAAACCCCACGCCTATGGCCTACGCCGAAACCTACACCGGCTTGCAGACCGGTTCCATTGACGGCCAGGACAACCCGTTACCGAACGTGCAGAACATGAAGTTTTACGAGGTGATGTCGCAGATCGTCATGACCTCGCACCTGGTGGGCTACGATCTGCTCACCGTCAACATGAAGACTTGGCAGAGCATGACGCCCGCGAAGCAACAGGCCTTCCAGGCCGCTGCCGACAAGGCCATCGCCTGGAGCACGGCCGAGCACCTGAAGCGCGAGGCCGAGCTGGCCGAGGGCTTCAAGCGCCAGGGTCTGGACATTTACACCCCCAACGTGGCGGCCTTCCGTGAGCACGCGCAGAAGATCTATCTGGCCTCGGACGAAGCCAAGAACTGGCCCACCGGCATGCTCGACAAGATCAACTCAATGAAGTGAAGCGGTTGAAGTTCGGCACCCTCGCGTCGTCACTGCGCCGCTTTGCCAACGTGGTGGCCGCCGGCTTGCTGGCGGTCATCTTCGTGGCCTTCATCCTCCAGATCGTTCTGCGCTACGTGTTCAACTGGCCGGTGGGATGGACGACGGAGCTCTCCCTGCTGGCCTGGCTCTGGCTGGTGCTGTGGGGCGCGGCCTTCGTGCTGCGGGACCATGAAGAGATCCGCATCGACTTCATCACCGCCAACGTCGGTCGGCGTGCGCGAATGGTCCTCGGGCTGGTGGGGTCGGTCTGCGTGGTGGTGCTCTTCGGCATGCAGCTCCCCGCGGCTTACGACTACGTGAGCTTCATGAAGGTCGAGAAGAGCTCTTACCTGAACACCCGTTTCGACGTGCTGTTCTCCATCTACATCGTCTTTTCGGTGGCGGTCATTGCGCGCAACCTCTGGAACATCGTGCAGTTGTGCCGGGGCAGAGACCCCGCCGCCGACACAACCCTCACGCCCGGGTCTGCACTGTGAACTTCACCAGTCCGTTTTCCCTCGCGCTGGGCACCATCATTGCGCTCAGCCTGCTGGGCGTGCCGGTGGGACACGCCATGATCGGGGGGTCGGTGCTGTACCTGTACCTCAAGGGCATGGACATGGGCACCGTCGCCGAGCAATTGCTCAACGGCACATACCAGAGCTTCCTGCTGCTGGCGATCCCGCTCTTCATCCTCGCCGCCACCATCATGAGTTCGGGCAGCGTGCTCGACCGGCTGATGAGGTTCTGCAATGCCATCGTCGGCCGTTTTCCCGGTGGCCTTGCGCAGGTCAACGTGCTGCAGAGCATCGTGTTCGCCAGCATGTCCGGCTCGGCGCTGGCCGATGCGGCCGGTTCGGGCAAGCTGATGCAAGTGATGATGACCAAGGACGGCAAGTACACCAAGGGATTCGCCGCCGCGCTCACCGCCTCTTCATCCGTGATCGGCCCCATCCTGCCGCCTTCGATCCCTCTGGTGCTGTATGCCCTGGTGTCAGGCACGTCCGTTGGCTATCTGTTCATCGCCGGGGTGCTGCCTGGCCTGCTGCTGGGTGGCGTGCTCTTGGGCCTCGTCTATTTCCTGGCCAAGCGGCGCAAGTTTCCCGTCGAAGCCAAGGTGCCGTTGCGCGAGATGCCGCGCATCACGCGCGATGCTTTCCCGGCTTTGATGTTGCCGGTGGTGCTCCTGGGGTGCCTCTATTCCGGCATCACCACGCCGACCGAAGCGGCGGGCCTCGCCGCAGCCTATGCCCTGCTGATCTCGGTGGTGCTCTACCGCAGCATCGGCTGGGGCGACATCTACGATTCGCTGATCTCCAGCGCACGCGTCAGCATCTCGATCGGCATGCTGATCGCAGGGGCACTGGTTTTCAACTACGTGATCACGGTGGAGAACATCCCCGCCACCCTCAGCACCTTGCTCAAGACCCTCGATCTCTCGCCACTGGGTTTCCTGCTGCTGGTGAACCTGCTGCTGCTGTTGCTGGGCTGCTTTCTCGAAGGCTCCACCATCATCCTGGTGATCCTGCCGGTGCTGCTGCCCACGGCGGTGGCGCTGGGTGTGGACCCGGTGCACTTCGGCGTGGTGGCGGTGCTCAACATCATGATCGGTCTTGTGACGCCACCGTATGGCCTGCTGCTGTTCATGATGACCAAGATCGCCGATATTTCGCTGACCGAGCTGGTCCGCGAGATGGTGCCGTTCCTGGCGGTGATGGCCGGGGCGCTGGCCATCGTCACGCTGTGGCCGGATATGGTGCTGTTTCTTCCGAGGCTGGCGGGCTACTCGGGTTAGCCACTCAACGGTATTGCGCGGCCGAGATGAACTCCTTGAAGGTCTCGCACCACACCACCACGGTGTTGTAGGCCGCCAGGTCCACGCCCACCGGCAGCGGCACGACGAAGTGCTCGAAAGTCTTCACGTCGCCCACGCGCAGCATCCGCTCTTTCAGCGGCAGGAACTCGGCCTCGGTCTGCACGAAAGCGGGTGAGAGGTAGAGCTTGTAGTCCGGTCCCGGTGCCAGTCGTCCCATCAGCGACACCGCTTCAGGCCCGACCGACACCGTTCCCTCGCCCCAATGCAACGCGTCACTGCCGGCCAGGTCGCGCCGGAAATGGCCGGTGAAACGCGCTTGCGTGGCCAGGGCACTGACTTCGCTGACTTTGGGTGCCGGCGGCGCGATGAGGATGGGAAGAAAGTAAACGCCGGCGGCAAATCCGACGACAGCCACCAGGCCGTGCGATGCGAGCAGGAGCAGGGCTTTTTTCATTCGCGCGTTTTACACCAGAGCTGTCTGGGTTGCACAGACGGAAATCCTAGAATGGCGCATTTCACCAAATCCCGCATGCTGCGCTACCTCACAGTTCCCGTCACCGCCTTCGCCCAGAATTGCTCGCTCGTGTGGTGCGACGAGACCATGGACGCTGCGGTGATCGACCCGGGCGGTGACCTCGATCTTCTGCTGGCCGAAGTGAAACGCCTGGATCTGAACCTGAAGGCCATCTGGCAGACGCATGCGCACATCGACCACGCGGGCGGCACCGCCGAACTGGCGCGCCGATGCGACCTGCCCATCATCGGCCCACACCCGGGCGACCAGTTCTGGATCACGGGCCTGCCGCAGCAGGGCGCGATGTTCGGTTTTCCGCCCGCAGAGGCTTTCACGCCCACGCGCTGGCTTGGAGATGGCGACACGGTGCAGATCGGCCACTGCGTGCTGGATGTGCGGCACTGCCCGGGGCACACGCCGGGTCATGTCGTGTTCCATTCACCGGAGGCCAGGCGAGCTTTTGTGGGCGACGTGCTTTTCGCAGGAAGCATCGGCCGCACCGACTTTCCGCAGGGCAACCATCAACAGCTGCTCGACAGCATCAAGGAGCGTTTGTGGCCCATGGGGGATGACACCGTGTTCATTCCCGGCCATGGGCCGGAGAGCAGTTTTGGCGAGGAACGCAGGAACAACCCTTACGTGAGGGATGTCCGTTCCTAGCTCTTGCGGGCCTGCTCGTACAACCCCTGCACGCGCGGTACGTTGGCTTCCAGTTGGCGAATGCGGTCGGGACCGCTGGGGTGTGTCGAGAGAAAGCTCGCGCCCGAAGCACCGCTGTTGGCCGCCATCTTCTGCCAAAGGCTCACGCTGGCCCGCGGCTGGTAGCCGGAGCGGGCGGCGAGTTCCAGGCCCACCAGGTCGGCCTCGGTCTCGTCTTCACGGCTGAACTTCAGCGTGAGCAATTGCGTGCCCAGGTTGGCCGCGATGTCGCCGAGCTGGCCCAGCCCGAACAATTGCGCTGCGATGGACAACCCGATGCCGGTGGCGTTGCTCTTGGCCACCCGGGCACGTGCATGTTCGCGCAATGCATGGGCCATCTCGTGGCCCATGATCATGGCGGTCTCGTCGTCGGTGAGGCTGAGTTTTTCCAGAATGCCGGTGTAGAAGGCGATCTTGCCGCCGGGCATGCAGAAGGCATTGACCTGCGCGCTCTGGATCAGGTTGACTTCCCAGCGCCACGACGTGGCGCGCTTGTTCCACTGCGGCGAATGCGGGATGAGGCGACGCGCAATGGTGCGCAGCCGCTGCACCTGTGGGTGGCCGTCGGGCAGGAGCAGCTTCTTGGCGCTGGCCTCGCCCATCATCTGTGAATACTGCTTGCTGGCGGCGCTTTCCAGCTCTTCGGCTGGCACGAGATTGCGCAGCGCCGAGGCCTGGCCCACATCCACCTGCGCGGCAACGGGCAGTGCGGCACCGGCGGCGGCAGCCCCACCAGCGAGCAGGAAGGCGCGCCGCGCCGACCACAGGTGGTCAGGGCGCTCGGTGGACGCGTGGGAATTCTTGAAGTCGCAGATGAAGCACATGCGTGAATAATAGTCAAAGCCGGGCGATTGCGCCCGCCCGAGCAAAACCTGTCCTTGCCGCACCCCCTGCACATGCCATCACCTTCCACCGGCCAAGCCACAGCCGACAACGAACCGCCGCCGGCACGGCCCACCTGGGGCGAAACCCTGCGCGTGTACCTGGAGCCGGCCAGCCTGCGCATGTTCGCGCTGGGCTTCTCCGCCGGCCTGCCGCTGCTGCTGGTGCTGGGCACGCTGAGTTTTCGTCTGCGCGAGGCCGGGCTGGACCGCACCACCATCGGCTACCTGAGCTGGGTGGGTCTGGCCTACGGATTCAAGTGGTGCTGGGCGCCGCTGGTGGACCGTCTGCCAATCCCGCTGCTCACCCGCTGGATGGGGCGGCGGCGCAGCTGGCTGCTGTTGTCGCAGGTGCTGATCATGGTCTCGCTGGGGGGCATGGCCATGGCCGACCCGCGCACCGAACTCACGCTGGTGGTGTGGTGCGCACTGGTGGTGGCGTTTGCATCCGCCACACAGGACATCGCCCTGGACGCCTACCGCATCGAGTCGGCCGACGTCCGCCATCAGGGTGCACTGGCCGCCACGTACCAGACCGGCTACCGGCTGGCCATGATCTGGGCGGGTGCCGGCGTGTTGTGGATCGCTGCGCGTGCGGAGGTGGCGCCGGTGGCCGCTGCTGGCGCGGCGCCCGGCGTGCTCTACCAGCAGGCGGCCTGGAGCTCCGCCTACCTGGTGATGGCCGCGAGCATGCTGGTGGGTGTGCTCACCGTGCTGTTCTCGCGCGAGCCTGCCCGGGTGGCGCTGCCCCCGGCCCGCAACGCCGCCGAGTGGCTTCAGAGTGCGCTGGTCGAGCCCTTCGCCGATTTCCTCAAGCGTTACGGCAAGCAGGCACTCCTTATCCTGGCGTTGATCGGCGTCTACCGCATCAGCGATGTGGTGATGGGCATCATGGCCAACCCCTTCTATGTGGACATGGGCTACACCAAGGACGAAGTGGCAGCGGTCACGAAGATCTATGGCGTCATCATGACGCTGGTGGGCGCGTTCATCGGGGGAGCGCTATCGCTCAAGCTGGGTGTGATGCGCGTGCTGATGCTGGGTGCGATCCTCTCGGCCGCGAGCAACTTGCTGTTCGCCTGGCTGGCGGGGCACGGCCACGACGTGGTGGCGCTGATCTTTGTGATCTCGGCCGACAACCTGAGCGCCGGTGTGGCCTCGGCCGCTTTCATTGCCTACCTGTCGGGGCTCACCAATGTGCAGTACTCGGCCACGCAGTACGCGCTGTTCAGTTCCATGATGCTGCTCGCCCCCAAGTGGCTGGCGGGTTATTCCGGCGTGTTCGTGGACACGTACGACTACCCCACCTTCTTCATCGCCACCGCCTGCCTGGGCGTGCCGGTCTTGTTGCTGATCTGGTTGGCCACGCGCATGGTCCCGGTGGAGAAGTCGCCCTGAAAGAACTCAGCTTGCGGACGCAGCGAGCATGGCTTTGAGCTCCGGCTTCTGCACCTTGCCCAGTGCGGTTTTTGGTAGCGCCTCGACGCGGTGCCAGCGGCGCGGCCATTTGTAGCGCGCCAGTCGTCCGTCCAGGAACGCCTGCAAAGCCTGCGCCCATTCCTCTTGCGCAAGATCTCGAAGCACCACCACCGCCACCACCACTTCGCCCCAGCGCGCATCGTCCTGGCCGACCACCGCACATTCGGCCACCAGCGGATGCTGCACCAGCAAGTTCTCGATTTCGCCAGGGTAGATGTTCTCGCCACCGGAGATCACCATGTCCTTGGCCCGACCCACCACGGTGTAGCTGCCGTCTGGCGCTTGCAGAGCCAGGTCGCCGGAATGGAAAAAGCCCTCGGTGTCGCAGGCAGGCAGGTCGGGCCAGTAGGACCTGACGACGTTGGGCCCGCGCACCAGGATCTCGCCCACCTCACCTTGCGCCACGGTTTCACCGTTGCCGTGCTGCAGCCGCACGCCCACACCCGGCGCGGGCCAGCCGCAGGAGCCGATGTGATCGAGGGCGTGCGCGCGGGACAGCGCGATGGAGAAGGGGCCGGTTTCGGTGCTGCCGTACACGTTGCACACCGGCACACCGCGTTCATGGCAGGCCTTGACCAGCGGCACCGGCAGCAGGCTCGATCCCGCCCAGATGGCGCGCAGGCCCGAAAGGTCGGTGTGCACCCATTCCGGGTGATGGACCAGCGCCTGCAGCGTGGCGGGCACCTGGAGCGTGAGCGAGGGCCGCTCCTGTGAAAGGCACGCCAGTGTGGCCGGGGCGTCGAAGCGCGTGAACAGCAACACCTGCGCACCCACCGACAGCGCGGGCAGGGTCTGGATGCACAGCCCGCCGACGTGGAACAGCGGGAGCACGGTGAGCACGGTATCGGTGGGCGTCATGGCCTGCACCTCTGCCGCGATGGCCATGTTGGCCAGCAGGTTGCCCTGGGTGTGCACGGCGCCTTTGGGGCGGCCTGTGGTGCCGGAGGTGTAGACCAGCAGCACGGCCTGGCATTCCGCCTGAGCGAGAACAGGGATCGCGGTGGCGCCTGCGTGTTCCTCCATGGCGGACACCGGCAGCGCGCGAACGGCAAGCGCCTTGGCGGCATCTGCGAAGTGCGCGTCGTGCACCAGCAGGTCAGGACGGCAATCGTCGAGCAGCGACTGCCATTCGACCGGGGACAACCGGTGGTTCATGGGCACCAGCACCCCGCCCAGCCGCGCCAGCGCCATCAACAGCGCGACCTGGGCCGGGTGATTCAGGCCCAGCCACGCCACGCGATCGCCCGCCTGCACGCCGGCGCGAAGCAGACCGGCAGCGACAGTTTCGACACACCGGGCCAGCGCAGGGCCGCTCAGGCTGCCCCAGTGCGCGTCGGCCACCGGGCCGCCGGGCTCGAACCACCGCAACACCGGACGTTCAGGCGATTGCCCATTCAGCTGGTGAAGCAGGGCGTCGAATGAGGGGGTGGGTGGCGGCGTCATTCACATTACTTTACGTGAGTCCTCAGCAAGGTTCACACAGAGGTGCCAGCATGTCTGGCTCCCCTCGACATCGCTACACTGAACCCATGACATCTCCCCTGCTTATGATTGAAGACGATGCGCGCCTGGCGCAGATGGTGATCGAGTACCTGAGTCAGTCGGGCTTTGCCGTCACCCACGCCACCGACGGCGAGCAGGGCCTGGAGCAGCTGCAACTGGTTCAGCCCGAGCTGGTGATCCTCGATCTCATGATGCCGGGCATCGACGGGCTCGAGGTCTGCCGTCGCATCCGCGCGCTGCCCGGGCAGGCGTCTCGCGTGCCGGTCCTGATGCTCACTGCGAAGGGCGACCCCATGGATCGCGTGATCGGGCTGGAGATCGGCGCAGACGATTACCTGCCCAAACCGTTCGAGCCGCGTGAACTGTTGGCGCGCGTGCGGGCCGTGCTGCGTCGTCGCAGCGACCCGGGCCAGGCCAGCGCCTCGCGCACCACGCCCGTGCTGCGCTTCGGCTCGCTCGATATCGATCGCGATGCCCGCACCGTGCAGGTGGCCGGCAAGACGTGCGAACTCACGTCCTACCAGTTCGATCTGCTGGTGGCGATGGCCGAGCGCGCCGGTCGCGTGCTCACACGCGACCAGATCATGGAGGCTGTGCGCGGTCGCGAGCTCGAAGCGTTCGACCGTTCGATCGACGTGCACATCGGCCGCATCCGCAACGCTATCGAGATCGACAGCAAAGACCCCAAGCGCATATTGACGGTGCGTGGCGTGGGCTACGTGTTCGCCAAGCAGCAGGACTGATGGGCAGCCTTTTCGGCTCCAGGCTGTACGTCCGCATCTGGCTGGCGGTGGTGTCGGCCGTGACCGTGCTCACGCTGGTGGTGGGCTGGCTGTGGCAGCAGGCGCTGGAGCAGGACCGGGCCGAGCGCGACGCGCGCGTGATGCGCACGGTGGTGGTGAGGGATGGCGCGCGAGACGTGGTGGGCGAAGCCCCGGCGCGGGCGGTGCGCATTCCTGGCGAGGGCTGGGAGTTCGAGGTGCTCATGAAGGACGGGCGCACGCTGTATGTGCTGATTCCACGACCCAACCAGGCGCAGAACAACCCAGGCCGGCGCGCCCCCGAATGGCTTCAGACTCCCACTGGTTTCGCCTGGCTGCTCGGGCTGGTGGCACTGGCTGTGGCGCTCGGCGCGTACCCCATCGTGCGCCGCCTCACCAAGCGACTCGAAATCTTGCAGAAGGGCGTGGAGCGCTGGGGCGCTGGCGACCTTTCCACGCGGCTGCCGGTGCAGGGCCAGGACGAAGTGGCTTTCCTCGCCAGCCGTTTCAACGCCGCAGCCCAGCGCGTGCAGACCCTGTTGCAGTCGCACAAGAGTCTGCTGGCCAATGCCTCGCACGAGTTGCGTTCACCGCTGGCCCGCATTCGGATGGGTCTGGAACTGCTGGGCCAGGGAAACGAAAACCAGAGTCAGCGCGCGGAGATCGCCCGCAGCATCGACGAGCTGGACCAGCTGATCGACGAGATCCTGCTGGCCAGCCGCCTGGACCTGCGCGACGCCAGCGATGCGTCTGCTCTGGGTCCCAAGGAAGAGGTCGACCTCGTGGGTCTGGCCGCCGAAGAATGCGCGCGCACGGGCGCCGATCTGGATATCGCGCCAGGCGCAACGCCCGCGCTGGTGCACGGCCACGCCAGGCTGCTGCGCCGGGTGCTTCGCAACCTCCTGGAAAACGCCCGGCGTTACGGAAAACCCGTTGCCGCCGGCCACGACAGCGAGCCCGATGTGCGCCTGTGCATTGCCGCCGCCGAGGCCCGTGCGCCCGGGCGCGTGTTGTTCTGGGTGGAAGACCGGGGACCAGGTGTGCCGGCTGAACTGCGCGAGCGAATTTTCGAGCCGTTCTACCGGTTGCCCGGAGCGAGCGAGCGCGAAGGCGGTGTCGGACTCGGGCTCTCGCTGGTCAGGACCATCGTGGAACGCCATGGCGGCCAGGTGCGCTGTGAGGACCGACCTGGCGGCGGCGCCCGCTTCGTGGTGGAACTTCCCGTTTGAGCACTCGCCGCTTGTCCACGAAATCCTGCCGTCCGCCGGACTGCCAGCCTCAAGCAATCCGCGCAAAGCCTTGAAATTGCAAGGATCGTCGGGTTTTATTGCCCATGCAAATGCGGCGTAATCCTACAAATGGGGGATGTTCGAAATGCATGTGGCAGCGCACAATCACACCGTTGCTGTCACAACTTTTCATGCGACGCTTGGGCCTGCAGGCATGTGTGCCGGGCCCCGCGTTCGAATCAGGTCTCCCAACGACGTCCCTTCAAGGACTTTCAAAGCCACCGCAAGGTGGCTTTTTTTTTGTTTCAGACGGCGTGTTCGCGCAAGGGCGCGGGCGAAGACGACTGCACCCAGTCCATCACTTCCCCGGTGGGCTCATAGCCGTGCACGCAGGCTTGCAGCAGTGAGCGAAGCGCGGCCGCGTCGTTGGCTGACATCGCCTCATCGAGCGTCTTCAGCACGGCCTGCAACTCGGGCCAGGGCAGGCTGTCTTCCAGCGCCCGCATGATGCGCGTGTGCTCGGTGGCCTGAGGGTTGTCGCCGATCAGAAGCTCTTCGTAAAGCTTCTCGCCCGGCCGCAGCCCCGTGATCTGGATCTCGATGTCGCCGCTGGGATTCTGCTCATCCTTCAAGCGCAGGCCAGACAGCTCGACCATGCGCCGCGCCAGATCCATGATGCGCACCGGTTCACCCATGTCGAGCACGAACACATCGCCACCGTGTGCCATGGCACCGGCCTGGATCACCAACTGTGCCGCTTCGGGAATGGTCATGAAGTAGCGGGTGATCTCCGGGTGGGTGAGGGTGATCGGGCCCCCGTTTCGGATTTGCTCCCGGAACAGGGGAACGACCGAGCCGCTGGAGCCCAGCACATTGCCGAAACGCACCATGGCGAAGGTGGTGGTCTGGCCCGGCTCTGCCGACAAGGCCTGCAGCACCATCTCCGCGAGGCGTTTGCTCGCCCCCATCACATTGGTGGGGCGCACCGCCTTGTCGGTGCTGATCAGCACGAAATGGCGGGTGCCGGCGGCCTGGGCAGCGCGGGCGCATACCCAGGTCCCCCAGACGTTGTTGCGCAGTCCCTGCACCGGGTTGTACTCCACGAGGGGCACGTGTTTGTAGGCCGCCGCGTGGTACACCGTGTCAGGCGGCCAGGTCTGCATGATCTGCGTCATGCGCGCCTCGTCCTGCACCGAGGCCAGCAGCGGAACCAGCACCAGGCCCGGGTGAGCCGTCACCAGCTCCCGGTGAATCTGGTACAGCGCGAACTCGGTGTTTTCCACCAGCAGCATCGAGCGGGGACCGCAGGCTGCGATCTGGCGGCACAACTCGCTGCCGATGCTGCCTCCCGCGCCGGTCACCATCACCACCTTGCTGTGGATCAAGCGGTCGAGCAGCGCCTCGTCGGGGGAGACGGGATCGCGACCCAGCAAGTCTTCGATGTCGAGTTCGCGCACGTCGCTCATCGTCACGCGCCCGGCGGCCAGATCGGCCATGCCCGGCAGTGTGCGCACGTGCACGGGCAAGGGGGTCAATCCCGCGAGAATTTCCTTGCGTTCATCGCGCGTGATCGACGGGAGCGCCAGCAGCACATCGGTCACGCCCAGTTCCTTGACCAGGTATTCCAGTTCGCCAGGGGCGTACACCATCCGCCCATCCAGGCTGTTGCCTTGCAGTTTCGCGTCGTCGTCCAGGAAGCCCAGCAGCCGGTATTCACTGCTGCGCGCCAGGGCGGCGGCGAGTTGTCTGCCGGCCTGGCCAGCCCCGTAGATCAGCACGCCCGGCATGCGCGAGCGTTGCAGGATGGTGCGGTACAGGCCGCCCAGCCAGTAGCGCACCACGACCCGGCTGAATCCCACACTCACCAGCAGCAGCAGCGGCTGAATCACGCCGACGGTGCGGGGGACGCCCGGCACGCTCACCACGGTGAAGATAGTGGCGTAGAAGATGGTGTAGAGCGCCATGGCCTGGGCGAGGCTGACCATGGCGTTCCAGCCAGAAAAGCGGAAGATGGCGCGGTAAAGGCCGAACCGCACGAACAACGGCAGCGCGATGGCGATGGCGCCGAAGATGGCCCACCAATGTTCCGGTTGCAGTCTCACCCAGTGTTCGAGACGAAGGCAGAGTGCCAACCAGACGGTCAGCACGCACAAGGCGACGTCAACCACCAGGGCCATCAGACGTTTGGCCTCGCGCGGCATGTCTAGCAGCGTGAGTGCCGCGATTCCCCGGGATTCCCTTTGGTCCATTTTTTTAATGGGCCACGCCATCGCGGCGCAGCACTTTTGCCAATGTCAAGAAGAGTATGCGCAGATCAAATGCGAGACTTTGTTTCTGAATGTATTCAGCGTCCAGCGCCACTTTCTGCGGGATCGGCAGCTCATCGCGCCCGTTCACCTGCGCCCAGCCGGTGAGGCCGGGCAGCAGTTCATGCACGCCAAGCTGTGTGCGCAACGCCACCAGATCGTCCTGATTGAACAGCGCCGGACGCGGCCCCACAAAACTCATGTCGCCCCGAAGGATGCTCCAGAGTTGCGGCAGTTCGTCCAGGCTGCTCTTGCGCAGAAAGGGCCCGATGGGCGTGAGGTATTTGCCCGGCTCCTTGAGAAGGTGCGTGGCCACCGCCGGTGTGTCCACCCTCATGCTGCGGAACTTGGGCATGCGGAAGATGCGGTTGTGGCGACCCACGCGGTCGCTCCAGTAGAGCGCAGGGCCTCTGGAGGTGAGCCGCACGGCCAGCGCCACCAGCAGGATCGGCAACAGCAACACGAGGCAGGCACACAGGGCCAGCGTCAGATCGAAAAACCGCTTCATGGCGCCATGCCTGCGACCGCGCGCCGCAGTCCTTCGTCGACCGTGATCGGTGGCGTCCAGCCAAGGGTTTGGCGGGTGTGGGTGATGTCGACCTGCAGGCTGCCGAGCAGGCGTTGGGCGATGTCGGCCTTGCCCAGGGCGGTCGCCCCCCAACGGAGCAATGCCGGCGGCACCGGGAGCAGGCGCGCGGGCTTGCCCAGGGCCTGCCCCATTCGCCGAAGCAGTTCCGTGGTGGAAAGGTCCTCGCCATCGCTTGCCAGAAAAGTCTGGCTGGCCGCGGCGGGGTGATCCACGCAGGTGAGCAGCAGGTCGGCCAGGTTGTCCACCGCCACCAGGCTGCGGCGGTTGTCGTGCACGGCACCCAGGGGCAGGGGCCAGCCCTTGCTCAGCCACCGCAACAGGCTGCCAAAGTTGGCCTTGACCCCGGGCCCATAGACCAGCGGGGGCCGCACGATGACCATTTCCATGCCGGTCTCGGTGGACAACGCCTGCAGAGCCTGTTCGGCCTCCAGCTTGGAGATGCCATACGGGTCCAGGGGGGCGGGCGCGTCGGCGGCTGTCAATGGACGACCCGCCAGACTGTGTTCGCCGTTGACCTTGACCGAACTCACGAAGATGAAACGCCGCACGCCGGCATCGGCCGCCTGGCGGGCGAGCTGGCGCGTGCCGTTCACGTTCACGCGGCGGAACTCGGCCATGGGGTCGCTTGCGTTCTCGCTCATCACATGGACGCGCGCCGCCAGATGCAGGACGAC
>Ga0070752_1002103_pt1 | contig 13130 bp, 14 predicted proteins | sample VirMetDEL_Aug_30_FD_77440 | JGI IMG/M metagenome (GOLD analysis project Ga0070752, IMG submission 77440) | Aqueous microbial communities from the Delaware River and Bay under freshwater to marine salinity gradient to study organic matter... | ecosystem: Environmental > Aquatic > Marine > Coastal...
CGTAAATATGTTTGGAAATTCCATTCCACGGGGTTTCTTGCTGTATTAAAGCGTTGAACACTTCTATCTGGGTCAAGACCTGATTCTAATGATGTAATATCTTGAACCGCAGAATCAGCAGAAAGTGCGTACCCAGCTAAAACCTCAACTCTCCAAGTATTTTGAGGGGTAAGGTCGGTAGCTGCGGTGGCACTAAGACTTAGATCTTCTACAGAGTAGAAGACTTTAGTATTTCTTTGTAGGTTTAGCTGAGTACCTGCCATTTTTAACTCCTTAGTTTTCTATATCTAATTCATAATCAATTAAGATTTCTATTTCGGCTATTCCGTAGGGTTTTACTAATCCCTCATCAGTATCAACGCTCGAAATAATTATATCACGAATACTGTATACACCAGTATCCAAGTTATATATAATATGTTCTATGTCTTGAATCAAACTATCTAGACTACCAGATGACTCTTCATCATTGACATAAAGTCTAAGAGTTAGAGGTATTAAACCCGTGGTATTACCTGAAGTGTTATATACTCTAACTTCTTCTCCAACTTGAAAAAATATTGATGGAAAATCATTTACTTCATCTAAAAATTTTATTTTTCTAAATACATTATCAAAGATATTATTTTGAAACGTATAAGAAGAGTTTAGTGAAGAAATAGATCCATCTATAAGTTTTAAATTTGTAAGAATATGATTTATTATGTTTCTTCTTTGATTCGACATTATTAGTATAACACCTTAAACTTGTTCTGGCAAATTAAAATTTTTCAAGTCTTAATTATTCTAAACTGTCTTCCAAATAATTCTTGAACAGTTTTTCTTATAGTAGGTCGTATTAGTCTTTGTCCTACTGCATATGGACGACTATGAAATTTATCAAAATATTCAGATACAGGAGGATTTGCAAAATATGAAATTAATTGCTTTTTATAATCTATTGTAAACTGTAAAGAATTTACAAAACGTCCTGTTCTATACTTTAATCCCTCAGTAGGGTTAGCCGGGCCAAATTTTGGCATTTTATTTTCTATTCTATTTTGTAATATAGTAGTAAGTTGAGCTGAAGATATCAGTCTAGTAGTAGATTCCTTATCTTCTTTTTCTTTTCTTACGTAATTACCTCTTTTTACTTTACCAGTCACTCTAGGTATAGAACCTCCAGTAGGAACACCAAATTGAAGTTCATAGTCTAAAGGAGGAGCCGATGCAAAATCTACTCTTCCTAGTTTTTTTCGACCACTAATACTATCTAAGATTTTTGTAAACTCTTCAACATTATTAGTTACTATAGGAGGGCCTGTTTCTTCTAGTCTTTTAATTAAAGTACTCTCAAAAGAATCACTTAATTTATATCTAATAGAACTTCCCTTGCCTAGTTCTGAAATAAAAGGAGGAGACTGAAAGTCTTTAAAAGGAAAAAATATATTTACAGCTTTTATACCAGTTACTTTACCTTTTATAATAATTGCTTCAGTTATTAACAGGTTTTTTGCCTTATTATAAAAAGCTTTATGTAGGTCAGGATCATATTTAGCAACTAGATTAAAAAATCCTGATCCACCTATTTTTGCTCTAACTGCTCTCAATACTTCTGCAGGATTATTTACATCATAAGTATCTATACCTTTACCGCCAAAATCTTTGCTTTTTGCTAACAACCCTTCTTCTTCTGATTGTCTAGCCATTAACTTTAGCTGATCTAAAAATCCTTGAGAAAATACAGAAGCAGACCTCTGTCCTATTGTAGTATCTGAAGATCCTCCTCTTCTATATTTTGCTTCAACATCTACTACATCTTCTATATCAGCCCCAAAAGACTTAGCAAGAGCCTGCGCTATTCTTGGGGAATCTATGCTTAAGTCTGGGACTAAGGCTGCATTTTTTGCGGCAGCTGGATTAGTAGTAGCTTTATAATACCTAGATAAAGATCTTTCTACCATGTTTTCCATATAGGTTAATTTATTTGCTTGTTTTTTACTTGCTTTTTGTGCTTCTTCCATATAACGAGCATAGTTTTTTATTAGTTCCGGCTCTGTAATTGTAATAGAAAAAGCTACTACAGCCATTACATTACCACACGATACATTTCAAGAACTCTACGAATATGTGGAGGAAAGTTAGCACTTAATCCATGAGATTTACCACTTTCTCCTTGTAAAGAGAATCCAGCGTTTTCTTGTGTTTGTTTATGTAATATTTTAATATAGTCTAAAGTCGCTACTTTGATATCACGAGGTATAATAGTAAATCCTGCATCATAAGTAACTTTTACACCTCTAGGAAAGTTTCTGAATGTAGTTTCAGGAATAACAGATATATCTGTTACACCTTGTACTCCTGCATTATATCTTCTAATACCTCCAGTTTCTGAATTCCATATATATTCTGGAGTAGTTCTAGAGTCGTCTTTTAATGTTGAATTATTATTTTTTCCATTAAAATGTAATAATAATACTGTATTTTCGTCTGTCGCATTAGGAGTAGTCGGAGCTGTAAAAGTACTAGTATATTTAGCATCTATAGTTACTCTAAATTCATCCATATATCCTTTAAAATAGTTTTCGCTACCTGTTACTCCAGTTTTACCTAAATGTAGTGGGGTGCTCACAGAAATTGACGGAAGAGAGTTAGATGTAGATTGTGTCTTAACAAGTGTTCCATCTATAAATAGACGTATATCATTATTTTCTCTACTTAAAGCATAGTGACTAAAAGAATTTGCTTTTGGTACATAATAGCTTGAAGTAGAAGAAGTACTAGTAAAATGATGTACATTAGCTACTTCAGTGTCTGAGTTTAAAGCTCTAAAATTTACTCCTAGATAAGGGCTGTAACTTAATTCTATTTTAGTATTTGCATCTCCTCTTGAGACCATTGCTTTAGTGTTAGATAAATCTTCAAATCTAAACCATCCTTCAATAGTAAAATCATCACTTTGAAAATCAAATTTAGGATTACCAGTTTCTGGATCGTTTGCAGAAATAAAAGCACTCCCATTAAAATATACAGAGCTTTCTCCAAACTTTTTTCTTCGAGTTTTTAGTATCGCAGTAGATGTAATTGTAGAAGTATCAAAATCTCCACTAACAAAAGACCCATCAGAACTAGGACCTATTAACGTTTTATGAGTGCTACCATCATACTCTGTAATTGATTTTACACTATTTAAAGGTAGTCTAGAAACAAATACCTGAGAAGTTCCTCCATTATAAAGCTCAGTATAAACATTATTCTTAATTTCTCTACCTACATAACTCTCTACAACTGAGCAAGCATAGGAAATTAAATTACTTATTCTAGTGTCATAAGTATTACTATTTATCTGTAAATACTCTTTAACTTCTCCTAAAGATACATAAGGAACTGTTACAGGTTGTGCCATTTTTTACTCCTCTTCAGAAGTATCAGGTACTGAGGTTTCTGTTACTACTTTTTTAGTAGAAAACATTGACTGCATACTCCTATTTGTTGTAGAAGATTCAGGTTTTGCTTTAGGCTGTCTTCTTTCTTTCCATTGATTTTTTATAGCATCAGAGTCTACATTATAAGATCTTAATTTTAATAAGAACTCTTGATAATTATCAATAGAAAGTAATCTTTCTATAGGATCTTTTTTAGCCATTATAAATTCTCCTTTTAGTAAAATAGGGCAGGCGTTGTTTACACCTGCCCTGTTGCATTAACGCCTTTTACGCTATATGACTAATTTTAATATTAGCCAGCTGCGATATTACACGCGAATGAGTAGGTTGAGCTCAATGTAGGAGCTGAAGCTGTTCCAGCAGTAGTCAATGCTTTAAAGTCAAAACGTGTTGACATGTACATTGCAGTTACCTGCTGACGTGGTTCATACTCACTCTCAATCTCCATTCCGCGTCTCTCACCAATAACGAATCCTGGCTTGTAAACAAGAGTTCCAAGAGTGTTCCATGAAGTGCCTACGTTATCCATAAATTCAGAGATAACAACAGGAATTCCATAAATAGCTCCAAGAGCACCTGTTAAATAAGTAGCGTTAGGCCCGAACTTATCTACAGTACGGAAGTCTGTTTCAGCTACAAGTGAGTTATACCCTTCAACACCAGTAATATAAACAAGTTGATCACCTAACTGAAGTCCATATTTACCAAGAGTTGCACGAGCATCAGCAATTTCAGCAGGTGCAGCCTTAGCAGATGCAGAACCAGTTTGCTGTTCAAGAGCAGCAGCGTTAGCAAGCTTAGTAATACCAGTAATTACAGAAGCAAAACCAGTACCAGCGGTAACAGCAGCAGCATTAGAGGTAAACCCTGATGACGCTCCAGTACCACGAAGAATTGACTTGTCAATTGCGCGAGCAATACGACGAGTTGTTGAAGCGCGTAAGAAGTCAATAAGAGGAAGAATTGTATCTTCTTCTTCGTCTTTTGCAAGATGAGTTGAAGTCATAAATTTATGAGGAGTCAAATCAACTGACTTAATTACGTTCTGATAAGATTCAGGAACATTAGTACTATCTCCAATACCTGTTGCGTAAGTTCCACTTTCAAACTGTGCAACACCGTCAGATGATGATGAGAAACCATCGTCTTCATCAGCTACTGGGATGCGGAAAGTTTTTGCGTCAACCTGTACACGATTAAACATTGGAGCAACAACTAACTGCTGCTGCATTTCTTCGTAGATGTTGGTCGAAAAGTTAGAAATAAAGTTTTCGCCATGTCCTGACTGAACAATAGCTTTGATTTTATTACCATATTTTGTATCCATTACATCACGTCTATTAAGAGCATAACCGAGCATAACAGCGTTTGCCATTTCTTTAGCAGAATATGGGTTTTCTTTACGCTGTGACTCTTGCCATACCATTTTGCTGTTCTGAAGAGCAGCAATTTCTTCGCGGTATTTTTCCATTTGAGCTTTAAGTTCTGCAACAGCCTCATTTTCACGTGGTGTATAAGCTGCTTTTTCCTCAACTAACTCTTGTCTATCGCGAGCATCAGCTTGTCGCATGATAGCTTCGCCTGTTTTTTCAACTAATTCAGCCACTCTAGGCTCATGTACCTCTACAGTGGCGGCTTTAGCTTCTGCTTGTTTATTTTCGGCTGCACCAGTATTGATAGTTAGTACATCGCCTGCAGTTTGAGTAGCCATATCGTCTTTCTCCTTTGTTTCGATAATCATTTGCCCGTGTAATTTTAGGGCTAGATCTCTTTGATCATTTGGGTTCATCTTATTCAATTCTTGAATAATATTATTTAAGTAGTTTGCAAAGACATAATCAGAATCTGACCAATCTTCACCGTTTGATTTTAGATTTAAAATTTTATTTAGTTTTTCTTGTAACTCTGAACTGTTAGTAATATTTTCATCTGTTTTTAAAGAGAATAAATATTGTTCTGTCGCTGTATTAGAGTTCTGATACTTTGATTTAATTTCTTCTCTTACAGAGTCAGATAATCTTGGTGTTTTAGTATTAATTACATGAATATCATATTTTGTACCAATATCCCAAGTATTCACAACAGCAATTTCCTCTGCCGGAACTGTACCTATATTATCTACTGTTTTTCCGTTTACGTCAACCTCTAAAAATTTAAAATTTGGAGATTCGGCAGTAGCAATCTTAGTAATTTTAAATCTTTTTCCTTCGTATTTTACAAAGGTATCTGTACTCAATGAAGAAGTTTCAGCAGATAAAAGATTTACAAAAGGAATTGGATCCATAGGATTAATTTCTTCAAAGTCATCTTCTTCAGAAAGCTCTAAAGATGTTTCTTCAATAACATTTTTAGTTTCCTCTGTAAGCTCTACTGTGGTTTCTTCAGCGAGATCTTCGTTTGAAGAATCTTCATCAGCTTTTTCTTCAACTTCAATCGCTTCTGCAGTTTCTACAGTTTCAACAACATCTGTTTCAGAAATGGCTTCAGATTTTTCTTCAACAACAATTTGTTCTGTTTCCATTTCTTCCTCGCTTTCTTCGGTTTTAAAGCTTTTTACAAACTCTTCATAGTCTGAGTCTCCTTCAAAGCTTTTTCTAATACTGAATAAAGAATTTTGATTAGCAGGAACACTAACCACACTGATTTCTAATAACTCTACATCTGTAATAGTCATACAATCAGTCTTTTCATCATATCTACCGTCTTTAACACGAAAACCTACTGAAAAACTTTTTAAAGCTCCGTCTTTAATTAAAGTTTGAACTCCATGTAATTTTTCAGCAGCATCGCTGACCATAGCATCAACAAAAATTCCTTTTCTATCAACAGTTACTTTATCTACCTTTCCAATAGGTTGATCATGTTTATGTTGATATAATAAAACAGGGTTTTTTCTATAATTAGCAACTCCTTTTGCCCATGCTTCAGCAGTTACTATATCTCCGACCCTGTCTTTGTCCGTAGTATTCGCATAGCCAGCAATTTTTAAACCTTTAGAGTTTTTAAGTCTTTTAGTTTCAAAATTACTGTTCAGATAAAATGTTTTTTCCATTTTTTATTCCTTTTTACTCGCTTGTACCGGAATCAGAAGACTCAGGTCTGCCTCCTATTGCTGGATTAACAGCACTTCCAGTTATGTTTTGAGGTATTCTTATTTGATTATTTTCATCACCTTCTAAAATTTCAAACCCAAGACCGTCTCTAGCCTCATTAACTGTTATAATACCTGTATTAACTAGTGTTGAATAATACATAGCCTGAGTTTTATTATCTGGTTGTAGTGCTGTTATAGATGTTTTATCAGGTTTGATAATAACACCCCCATTAAAATAATGAGAAAAGGCACTACAAAACATATTTAAAAGAGGTAATACAGTATGATTATAGAATAATACTTCGTTTGCATGAATATTTGCATTATTACCACTTTTTAATAATACATAAGGCACCCCAATAGATTTAGCAATATCTTGTTGGATTCTTTCAATAGAGTTTTCAAAATCTAATTCTGTAAAATTAATATTTGAAAACCTGTCTATTTTTAATCCGCCATCTAAAATTGCTGGATTTCTAGCGCCTTTAAATAAAGAAGAATAATTAGATCTCCACGCTTCTAATAGTCTTTCTTTTACTTTAGGACTTAAAACATTATCCGTCTGTAAAACTAAACCTGGAACTGCATTATTCTTAAAAAATAATCTTTGAAACTCTGTCATTTGATAATAGAGTTCAAAAAGTCTTTCTAAATTTTTTAACTTACTAACACCTCTAAAAATACTATCTTCATTATCAGCTTTTACATGAATAATTTCATCAGGAGTAAAAGTAATTTTTTCTTGTTTAGTGCTCTGTCTTTGACCGAACCCAAAATAATCTGTTGTTGCATTATGGATTAGATAATTATAATGACTTACAAATGTTTTTGAATCAGCAACTACTTCAACATCGTTAGCAGGTAGTAAATATAATCCACCGTTCTCTTTATCATAATAGAAAAACGCATTACCGTCAAGATAAAAATCTAAAATTGCCCTTCTAAATAAACGAGTTCTATCCTCAAAAGGATTAGGTTTGGCGTTCATAATTTTATGAATTTTTTTAGCTGCACCACCCTCAACCGTTAAAGGAACACTAACAGCCGCATTGACAATAACTTCTATCGATCTATGAACAATCTCTATTTCACGATACGCAGACTCGTACTCTACAATTGTTTCTGGTAAATTGTAGGGGTCTTTAGACGCTATAAAAGACTGAGCAGGATTTAATTTCTCTACAGTTAGCTTTTCTATTAACCAATCTCTAATTGCCATTATTGTTTTTCTCTTTTTGAATGTTTATCCAATTTATTATTTTACTTGCAAAAGAAATAGGATAAACTTGACCATATAAATTATGTAACAAGTCATGATGAAACTTACATAATGTAAAAAGGTTTTTACTGCTTAAATATTCATCATAATCTTTTTTAAATTTAATTCTTATTTCTTTAATGTACTCTACATCTTCTATTTTGTCAATTTTATTTTCTTTACACCAGCGTTGAAACAGTTCAGAAATAGAATAGACATGATGAAGTTCTAACTTATCTTTAGATCCACATATATAACAACAAGTATCATATTTATATTCTTTTTTTATATAATCACGTATATATTTTATAGGAATTCTCTTAAGCATATATACTAACTTGTCCTCTTAAATTAGAATATATAGCATATCTAATCGCATCACAACAATGAGATGTCCAATCATGTACTGGTTTTTGTTTTTCTGTTCTTTCATTCCATCTATAAGCGGCCATTGAATCAAAAGAATGTCTTGCGTTATCAATGTCAAAAACTAGTTTATCATTATCAACTAAATTTTGAATTGCTAAAATACCATCATTGACACTTTTTTGAGCGTTTTCACAATATATATCGTAGTCATAGGCTAAATCAGCCTTAGTTTGTTGAGCTGCTGAGTCAATATAAATAGTATCAATATCCCATTTTTCTGCTATTTCTTTTATATATATTGCGTGAGTAGAGGTTGTGCCTTCTTTTGCTACATATTCGTCTACCACATAAAAGTTTTCTTCTGAATCTTTAGCTAAAACAACAAAAGCGGTCTCATCTCGATAGCCAATATCAAGACCTCCTAAAAATTCATATCTATAATCGCCTGGATTAATTTCTTCTATTTGACGTAAATGTTTGTTTTCATCAATATTAAAAATTTTACCTTCGAGAGTAATCCAATCACATTCATATTCTTGTCCAAACAGATTTTTGCTCATACTTTTACGAGCTTCATCAATATCTATTTGATTTAATAAAGGATTAGCTCTCCAAGTAAATCTAGCACTACCCCAATTATCAAACTCAGGATCTTGTCCTCTTAGATAATATTCATAAAGATAGTTTCCTTTACCTCTAGGAGTAGATATCCACAAGCAGCGAGAATCTGGAAAAGTAGAAAGGGCAGGACGTAAATCTCTTGTAAAATACTCATCATTTGGAATAATAGCTGCCTCATCTACTATCAATAAATTGGCAGCTCTACCAATTAAACTGTCTCTATTATTGGCAGACAATAATCTGAAAGTACTGCCGTTTACTAGTCTAATTACTTTGTCTTTCTGATTAAATCTTTCAGTTTCTAAAGCTAGGTCTCTGATTATCTGAGTTGTGTAATCCCAAATAATTGAAGATAAAGAAAAATTCGGAGCAACAACCATAACTTGTGTTCCCGGTTCTAAAAGCTTAGCAAAAGCTAATATAGCTGCTGCATAAGATTTACCAGTACGTCTCGCAGATATGTGTACCCAAAAACGATTGTTCTCAAGACCTTCTAGCATACCCCACTGGCTTTCGTTCAACTTTAATTCAAGTTGATTTACCATAGGGATTTTTTGTAATAGTTTTTCTAAGTTTATCTTAAAAAATTTATCGTTATTGCTCATCTAAAAATACTAAGTGCAGTATAAATAAAACCAACTAACCCAGCAATAAACATTCCTATGAATACTAAAGTTTTAAGACTTGATTTTCCTTGTGTAGCAAGATTTTTTAGATCTTGAACTTCTTCAAAAGTATACTGTATTTGTTCTTGAAGTCTTTCAAAATTTTCCATTATCTTCTCATATCTTGCAGCACAAACAGCCTCATGAGTAGCAAACTCTGACTTAGTAAGTTGAGTTCGTTCGTGAAGAGTTTCTATGTCTTTTTGAATTTGATCAAGTTCTCGTTCTGTACTCATTGACTTTCTCCAAAACTCCCCCTCAAGTTTTATCTAATAATTAATTATTTATCAGCAGTAAATGAATCCCACCAAGAACCCATTGCTGTTATAAGCTCTTCATCTGTATAAGCAACTAGTTCTGCATCAATATCTACAACACCAGTTTCTTCTTCTGCAGGAGCTTTATATAAAGGGTGAGTAGCGTGAATAGTTTGCATACGAGAAATAAAAGAATCTCTAGTAAGCTCTTTTAGAGAAGAGGGTACGTAGTATTCTACAGCATCCCTAATATAACCAACATAAGTATGGTTAATTGAATTATACCAATACCCCCCATCATCAATCCAAATAGGGGTTTTCTTTGCATCAGAACGGGCTCTTACTTTTTCTAATTTATATTCTACAATCGTTGTTAATTCTCCTGTGAATTAGTTTCAGACTTTTTAGGGAGAAATATAGCGTCATCGTCATAATGATTTCGTAGTCCTTGAAGCTGCATACGAACCTCATCTACTTTTAACTGATCAAGAAGTTTTACGCACATATCATCTAGAAATTCATACATAGGTCTTACAGTATAGTCATCTATTTTTTGTTCATAATCTAAAAAGGCAAGCATATCTAAAGTAATTTTTCCAGGATTAACACCTATTTGTTCTAAATATTCTTGTTCTCCTTTAGTGATTCTACCGCTTTGCCTAACATCTCTTAAACACTGTACTAAACTTCTCTTTAAATGAGATCTTGCTTCTTCTTTTTCAAAATCTTCTTCATTATAATCACTATATTTTTCTTTTAAGTCATCATAAAGGTTAGAAAGAGTCAATACATCTTTCATTGCTCCTTCAACATATTTCATTCCATTAGCCATCCCACTTTTTAATTGGGCTATATCTATCTCAATTAATTGTGCTTTTAAAGAATCTTTCTCTTTGGCTAATCTATCTTCTTTTTGTTTTAATTTAATCTCATTCTTCATATAGTTCCACTTAGCTTCTTCTAGTGCTTCTCTTTTTCTTGTCATTTCAGCACTAACTTGTCTAAGATTTTTCATAGGAGCAGCATAACTTAAATTAATGTGTCTCCAAGTCCACTGAGAATGAGAACGATTCCAAATTCTTTCAGTTTCAGCTACGTTAGCAATAGCTAAATCTACTTTTTTAGCATTTTCAGCTAGTGTTAATCCGCCAAAACTTTTTACTTCTGCTAAATTTGTTGCACTAAACACTTCAGCAATCGATTTACCTCTTGCTTGTTCAGCAACATCTACTAAATCTCTATTTTTTTGATCTACTGTTGTTAAATCAGACATATTTTCCCCTCATTCTATGTTAAAACTGATTGATATTCTGTCTTGAGTATTTTTATTCGGTTCAACATAATGCTCTAACCATGATGGAAATAGTATACATGAACCTGGTTCTGGTGTCAAACCATAATTTTTTATTCTAATCCTACTGGCCTCTGATCTACCAGCCGGGTTTACTAAAACTAATTTTCCAGAATTTTCAGGTGTTGATATCCAGTATACACCGCTTAAAGTACCACTATGTATATGATGAGCATTGTAAGAATATTGAGAATTAATATTTGCCCACATAGAATCAATAAAAACTTCTTTGTTAATTCTTTCACTAAAATCTTTAGCAATACTATTGCTCATATTTAAAAGAGGCTCTATTAACGGATTTAAAAAATCTCCATAATCTTGATAAATATAATCATTACTTTGCCATCCTAAAAAATTAGATCTTTTTTTTCCTTCTGTATTATCTCGTAACCAATAAACAAAATCAAGCAGCTCTTCATTAAAAGAGCTACTATTTGGTAATTTAAATCCCCATACTGGAACCGATAGAATTTCTTGTTTAAATTCTAAATTATTCATTATCTAAAATGTGTATAGCCTTGTACCCAAATAACTAAAGACCAACGAGTTCCTCTAGTTACTGGGGTCACTCTATGTCTCATATAACTTGGAAATAGAATTACACTCCCTCTCTCTTTAGGCATAACAACTTCTGAACCTTCATCTACTTGAAGATCACCTCCATCATAATCTGCCGGATCTGACAATTGTACCACCATAGAGATCTTACGCCCATAAGAACTCCCTCCTCCAACGTCTATATGCCAGCCATAGTGTTGTTTTGTTTCATTACTTGTATACTCTAAAAGTTGAAGTCCGTGCATAATACCCGCTATCTCAAAATCAAAATGATGCTGGTTTGTAACATCGGCAATAAACATCATTTTTTCAAATAAACCGTTTGTTTCTTCATTTAAGAAAATATTTCTTACATAAACATCACGAATTTCTCGACGAATCTCTCCTCCATTTTCTCCTACAGAAGCAAATTGAGGATATTCTTTATTACCATAATTAATTACCCAATCACATTCGTCAGGTGTAAAGTATAATTCTCTTTTTGAGTGTTCTTGAGTATGTACAACAAAACCAGGAGTTCTGGGTTTTTGTCTTGGAGCCATAAATTTTGCCATTATTCACCTACCTTAAATTCGAAGTTTTTTGGAAGAGGACGACCTGAAGGTCTAGAGCTTATCATAGTTTCTTCTTGAGTTTTTAACCATGGTTTTTGTAATTTTTGTTCGTTATTTTGATTTTGCATATCTTTTTCATAATTATTTTGCTGTTGCTTCATAGCAATTTGTTGAGTTTTTGGGATGCCTAGCGCAGGTCTACCATCAAATTTACATTCTTCTGCATAAGGACCATTAGCATCAACATAATGTACAAATACTTGAGCTTGCCACTCTCCTTTATAAACAGGTCTCCAATGAGGCACATCACACCCTCTGTATAATAACATTTCTCCAACATCAAGATCAATTTGGTTACCTATTGTATCATTTTCATTTCTGCCTACATATATAGGCCAAATAGGTTCTCCTTGTTTTCTTCCAAGAGTTAGAGTACCTGAAATTTCACAAGAAGGTCTGTCTTTGTGATATTTCAACTCTTCTCCAGTTTGGTAAATTCTAGAATAAGTATAAGCCGGAACAAGCTCTACCCCTATCAAATTACTTAATTGAGGTGCGAGTCTTGCTAGTAGAGTATCAAAAAGTGGATCTCCATAAATCGACCAAGATAATGGACACTGGTTATCATCTCCTCCCATAGCTACAGGAGGTACTAATAATCCTGCATCTCTTTTTACAAATAAATAATCAGTCATAAGATTTGCCATCTCACGACTGATTACATCATTAAATACTACATATTTTTGATTTTTAAACATCTCTGGTATTGAACTCATAATTTCCCCTCCTATTTTAGAGTATATAAATAATTATATACTAAATTTTATAAGGAGTCAAGTACAATTATGATTTAACCAACTGCTGGTAGATGACGTACTGAAACTACAGTACTAGCTTCAATAGGGGAAGTATTATTAAGAGTAAGTGTGGTACTTGCAACTGAATAGTTATTGGCAGGAGCACCGGGAGATTGAAGAA
>Ga0070752_1002105_pt1 | contig 13122 bp, 12 predicted proteins | sample VirMetDEL_Aug_30_FD_77440 | JGI IMG/M metagenome (GOLD analysis project Ga0070752, IMG submission 77440) | Aqueous microbial communities from the Delaware River and Bay under freshwater to marine salinity gradient to study organic matter... | ecosystem: Environmental > Aquatic > Marine > Coastal...
CATACGTCGCGGCCATCACCACGCTCGGCTATGTGTTATCGACCGTGTTGTTCATGGGCGTGGCGCTGTTGCTGATCCGTACTGTCTCGATGCGCTTCGCGATGATCGGCACGGTGGTGCTGGTGGCAGTGGTATGCCTGGTGTTCGTGCAGTTTCTGGGACTTCCCATACCGCTGTTGCCATCGGCGATCGCCTGATCGCTCCCTTCCATTTTCGACGAGGCTTTTTCCGTGGAAAGTTCGATCGTCATGACAGGGTTGGTCAACGTACTGACCCTGGCTAACTTCGCTGCCATTTTTGGCGGCATCCTGCTTGGGCTGTTTGTCGGCGCCATGCCGGGACTTTCCGCCACCATGGCGCTGGCCCTGCTATTGCCGCTGACCTTCAGCATGGATACCGCGACCGGCCTGAGCATGCTCGCCTCGCTCTATGTCGGCGCCTCGTACGGCGGCTCTATCGCTGCGATCCTGTTGCGCACGCCGGGCACTCCCTCGGCCGCCGCGACGGTGCTCGACGGCTATCCGATGTCGCAGCAGGGCCAGGCGGGCAAGGCACTGGGGATTTCCCTGTTCGCCTCCTTTATCGGCGGCACCATCAGCGGCATCGCGTTGCTGATGGCGGCTCCGCTGCTTGGCAGCATCGTGGTCGAGTTCGGCCCGATCGAGCTGTTCTCCATTGCCGTGCTTGGCATCACCATCATTGGCTCGCTGGCGCAGGGATCGGTGATCAACGGACTGTTTTCCGGTGCTGTCGGGTTGCTGGTGAGCACCGTGGGGATGGACCTGATGACCGGCACGCCGCGCATGGCGTTCGGCAACATCAATCTGTTCTCCGGTATCAGCTTTACTGTGGCGTTGATCGGCCTGTTCTCGATACCCCAGGCGCTGTCGCTGATCGAGAACTCACACGGCGCCGCCAAGGTCGCCAGCCGCATCACCGACCGGCTGATTCCCAAGCTTTCGGAACTGAAGACGTTGATGCCCAACATCCTCCGTTCCAGCGGAATCGGCATCGTGGTCGGCCTGATCCCAGGCACCGGCGGTGATACCGCAAGCTGGTTCGCCTACAACGAGGCCAAGCGCTTCGCCAAGGATAAGAGTCGTTTCGGCAATGGCGATCCGGCCGGGGTCGCGGCGCCCGAGGCGGCGAACAACGCGGTAGTCGGTGGGGCGCTGATTCCTACCATCGCCCTGGGTATTCCCGGCAGTTCCGCCACCGCGATCCTGCTCGGGGCGCTGATGGTGCAGGGCATCCTGCCCGGCCCGAATCTGCTGAGCGATTACGGCGATGTCACCTACACCCTGATCTGGGCTGTGATCTTCGCCAACATCGGCCTGCTCGGCGTTGGCCTGATGTTCACTAAGGCCAGCGTGGCGGTCACCCGTATCCCGGATGGCTTCGTCGCGTGCGCGATCATCGCGTTGTGCATCATCGGCGCCTATGCGCTCAACAACAGCCTGTTCGAGGTGGGCTTGATGCTCGGCTTCGGGCTGTTCGGCTACTGGCTGGCCAAGGCCGGCGTATCGCCGGCACCGATGGTCATCGGATTGATCCTCGGGCCCGTGATGGAAAACGCCTTCCATCAATCGATGCTCATCGGCAACGGCGATTACCGCATCTTCCTGACCAGCCCGATCGCCGTGGTGCTGCTGTCCATCGCGTTGCTCTCGATATTGCAGGCGACGCCGGTATTCCGCTGGCTACTTGCACCCCTGCGCCGGCGTACCCGGCTGGCCTGAAATCACACCGGCAGCCCGCTTGGGCTGCCGAAATACCTGAACAGAAAGGAAAAACCATGAGCCAAACCATGGGTCGTGTCTGGTCCCCGGTGATCACACCCTTCACGGCGGAGCTCGCGCCTGATGGGGAACGCTTCGTTGCACAGTGCCGCTGGCTGCTCGACAACGACGTCGGGCTGGCGGTGTTCGGTACCAACTCGGAGGCCAACTCGCTTTCGGTCGAGGAGAAGATTGGGTTACTCGATTTTCTGATCGAGAACGGTATTCCGGCCGAGCGTCTGATGCCGGGCACTGGCGCCTGCGCGCTGCCCGATACGGTGGCGCAGACTCGTCATGCGGTCGCCAAGGGCGTGGAAGGCGTGCTGATGCTGCCGCCGTTCTACTACAAGGGCGTTTCCGACGAAGGTTTGTTCCGCTATTTCAGCGAGGTGATCGAGCGAGTCGGCGATGACCGCCTGCGCATCTACCTCTATCACATCCCACCGGTCTCTCAGGTACCGCTCTCGCTGGCGTTGATCGAGCGCCTGCTCAAGGCCTATCCGAACAACGTGGTCGGGGTGAAAGACAGTTCCGGTGATTGGTCCAACACGCTGGCGATGATCGACAGCTTCAGCGCCGACGGTTTCCAGGTCTATGCCGGCAGCGAGCACTTTCTGCTACAGACCCTGCGTGCCGGCGGTGCCGGGTGCATCAGCGCCACCGCCAACGTCAATCCGGGGCCGATCGCCGCGCTTGCAAAGACCTGGCACGCGGCGAATGCCGACGATCAGCAGGCCGAGCTGACAGGCACTCGAAAGCTGTTCGAGCGTTTCCCGATGATTCCGGCTCTCAAGGCCGCTACCGCACGCTACAGTGACGTCGAGCAATGGTCTCGGCTGCGCCCGCCACTGGTAGAACTCAACGAACAGCAGCGTGATGAGCTTTTCGCGCTGCTCGACGACGCCAGCTTCGACATGCCCGGCCTCAAGCAAAGCTGACCATGGAGTTACAGATGCCCAAGAAACGAATCGTTGCCCTGCGCCGCTTGAAGGAGGCGCACCTGCAACGCTTGCGCGAAGCTTTCGATGTCGCCTACTTCGAAGAGCCGGAGCTTCAGCCCGACGCGGTCGCCGCCGCGCTGCGCCAGGCGCATGGTCTGATCGGCGGCAAGTTGCAAGTCACCTCGGCACTACTCGACGAGGCACCGGAGCTGGAAGCCATCGCCACTATCTCGGTGGGCTACGACAACCTGCCGGTGGCCGAGTTGAGTCGTCGCGGCATCCTGCTGACCAATACCCCGGATGTGCTTACCGAAACCACCGCGGACACCGGATTCATGCTGATCATGGCCAGCGCCCGGCGCCTGGTCGAGCTGGCCAATATGGTGCGCGAGGGCCGCTGGACACAGCACGTGGGCGAGCCGCATTTTGGTCACGACGTGCATGGCAAGACCCTCGGCCTGGTCGGGCTCGGGCGCATCGGCCGAGCCATCGCTCGTCGCGCGCTTGGCTTCAACATGCGCGTGCTGTACAGCAATGCGTCGCCCAAGCCCGAACTGGAAACCGAGTGGGGCCTTCAGCACCGCACTTTCGAACAGTTGCTGGCCGAGTCGGACTTCGTCTGCCTCACAGTGCCACTCACCGAGCAGACCAAACACCTGGTCGGCTACGAGCAGTGCCGGGCGATGAAACGTTCGGCCTTTCTGATCAACGTCGCCCGCGGGCAGGTGGTCGACGAGGCGGGTCTGATCCAGGCGCTCGAGGCGGGCCTGATCGCCGGAGCTGGGCTCGATGTTTTCGAGCAGGAACCAGTCTCTGCCCACTCGCCGCTGCTGCGTATGAATAACGTGGTGACCCTGCCGCACATCGGCTCGGCCACGCATGAGACCCGTGAAGCCATGGCCAACTGCGCGGTAGAGAATATCTGTCAGGCCTTGTATGGCGAACGACCCCGGGATCTGGTCAATCCGGAGGCCCGCCCGAGCGGGTTTCCACAACCACAGCAGGAACAACCCGTACATGCCAAGTAACCCTTCGCGACGCTTGGCGTCGATCTTGAACCTGCACGACCTCGACCGCGCGGCGAAACGCCATCTACCGCGGCCGATCTATGGATACATCGCCAATGTGGCCGAAGACGGTCACACCGCCAGGGCCAATCGCAGCGCCTTCGACGCCTATTCGCTTCTGCCGCGTGCACTGGTTGACGTCTCGAACATTTCGCTCGAAACCGAACTGTTCGGCCAGCGCTACGCCTTGCCGATCGGCATCGCGCCGATGGGCATCAGCGCGCTGTCGGCCTACCGCGGCGACCTGGTTCAGGCGCAGGCGGCGGCCAAGGCGGGCATCCCGATGATCCTCAGTGGCAGCTCGCTGATCCCCATGGAAGATGTGCTCAACAATGGCAAGACGGACTGGTTCCAGGCCTACCTGCCCGGTGATCACGCCAGCATCGAGGCGCTGATCGAACGCATCCGCAATGCCGGCTTCGACAAGCTTGTAATCACCGTCGATTACCCCGTACCGCCAAACAGCGATAACAACACCCGCTCGGGCTTCTGTTCGCCGCTGCGTCCCAGCCTCCGTCTCGCCTATGACGGGTTGATACGACCCCGCTGGTTGTTCGGAACCTTTCTGCGCACGCTGATGAACCACGGAATGCCACATTTCGAAAACAACTACGCAACGCGCGGCATCGCGATAATTTCACGTAACGTGAAGCGTGATTTTTCTGGCCGTACCCACCTCAACTGGAGCTATCTTGAACTTGTTCGGAGGCTTTGGCCGGGCAAGCTGGTGGTCAAGGGGATTCTCCATCCGGACGATGCGCGCAAGGCCCGCGACATTGGAGCCGATGCGCTCATTGTGTCCAACCACGGCGGGCGTCAACTCGACGGCACCCTCTCGGCGCTGGAAGCGTTGCCTGGTGTTGTCGAGGCGGTAAATGGTCTTCCCGTGATGGTCGATAGCGGCTTCCGGCGCGGGACGGATGTGTTGAAAGCATTGGCGCTGGGGGCGCGCATGGTGTTCATTGGTCGGCCGTTCAATTACGCCGCGGCCTATGCGGGCGAGGCGGGTGTATCCCATGCAATCGAGCTGCTAGGTGCCGAATTGCAGCGTGACATGGCGTTGCTGGGGCTGACGCGGATCGAGGACGTAACCCAGCACTGCCTGGTGAATAACAAAAATAAAAGCTAGATCGGTATCGGAGGGCTTATGGGACGCGGATTCCTGTCAGGGCTGTGGGACGTGGAGGCCGCCATTTACGCGGGGCCTCCTCCCGTGGAGGACCGTTACCAGCTCGGTGCGCATGGAGCTGAAGTCGTATTGAGCGCCGCGCGCGCCGAGGCTGAACGTAATGGGTGGGCGGTATCGATCGCTATCGTCGATTCAACGGGAGAGCCGCTCGGGCTTGTTAAGCTGGACGGCAGCCCGCCGGACAGTGCCCGATGCGCGATTAAAAAGGCCCAACAAGTCACGGCTGTCGAGCAATGCGGCCTGATGGACGATGCACGACTGACGACTCATCCGCAGCACCTGAAAGCTTCCACAGAAGCCATACCCCTCTACGTCGATGACCGATGCATCGGTGCGGTTGGCGTCCACGGAGCCCATCGGAGCGAGGCTGCGCAAGTGGCCTATGCAGGTGCGAAGGCGGCTGAATAGGAATGTTGGGTATGAAGCTCCGGCTCAACCCAGCGCCCCTTGCGCATCCCTTTCAAGCCTCTCGCATCCTCGGATGTATGAAGAACCAGACCGCCAGCGGCGCGGCGATGGTGATGACGCATAGGCCCAGTATCGTTATCGCAGTGGGTAGCCCGTAATGGTCGGCGATCCAGCCGACGGCGATCAGAGGAAGAATGCTGCCGACATAACCGCATACCAGATAAGTCGAGATCAGCCCTGACCGTTGTGTCGGGCTGGCGATGCGGTTGACCATGCTTATGCCCGCCAACAGACACATGCCATGACTCGCCGCCGCCGCGCAAACGCCGATCATGAAGATGCCTGGCGAGCCGATCCTGAAGTTGAAAAGCAGCATGGCGTTGCTCATGACAACCGCCAGCAGACCGAGAAGGCCGCACCAACGCACACTCATTTTCGCGGACAGCAGCTGCACCATCGCCGAAGCCAGCAAGATGACGCCGATCGCCGTGCCGCTCACGATCGGTCCGTGCCAGGGCACCATTGTGTCGAGGAACAGCGGGGCCATCGAAGCGTAGATTCCAAAGACGCCAAACGCGAAAAACGGGCAGGCACAAGTCAGCACGAAAGCCAACGAATCGCGGCGGGCAGCCCAGGTCAGGCGCGGCATGAATGCGCGCCATTTGTTCGGCGCGACAGCATTGCTGGAGTCGTTGCTCACCTTGATCCGCATCAGCGCATAAGCGGCGAGAACGCCTAGCAACAACGAAGGTATATAGGTGACGACCAGTGGATAGGGCAGCCACTGCCCGATGATTCCGCCGGTTATCGGACCCAGGCCAAAACCGAAGGCGAGCAGGAAGCTGGTGATCATCGATATCCGCTGAGAAGCGCCGTCGCGAGAGATCTGTACCAGCCCCACCGAAGCACTGGTGACAATCAAACTGGAAGACAGACCGACAGCAAAGCGGCCGATATCCAAAATCGGCAGATTCCAGGCGATCATCGTCAGCAGTGTGCCGCCCCATCCGAGCAGCAACCCCGTCATCATCACCGGACGAAAACCCAGCGTATCCGACAGACGCCCCATGAACAGCAACCCGAACAGCGCCCCCAGCATATACACGACGTAGATCATTGAAATATCGCTGGTACGCAGCTGCCAGGCTTGCTGATAGAGGGGGTACAGCGGTGATATCAGGGCCGTGCCCATCACGCCCACGCACATGGCGAAGCACACCCAGGGAAACGGGGCCCACGTCTCTTTCATTTCAAATGCCTGTACTGGATAGGGTGTTGCGGCTCATGAAGCCTGCAACCGATAGCTGCCTACTGTATCGGCTTGCAGTCATGTGTCGCAATTTGCGCCGTGATTACCTGCCCATAAACGCGGGTTGTATGCCTTGGCTGTGCTTAACGTGGAGCCAGCTGGTCGCTACGTGGTAATAAATTGGGATTGGCGCGACGGCGGTGGCGCTTGTGATGGGTTTGCTGTGTGCCGTGCTGATCACTCAGATGATCGTCGGCCCGCTGCAGCGCGTGGTCTCCCTTGCGCGTCGTGTGGCCGAAGGGGATCTGTCCGAGAACCTCACGGTTGATCGCCGTGACGAGCTGGGTCAGTTGATGCAGGCCATGCAGCAAATGACCGAGAATCTACGCGCGCTGATGACCCGGCTCTCGGATGGCATCGCCCAGCTTGCCACTGCTGCGGAGGAAATGTCCGCGGTGACCGAACAGACCAGTGTCGGCGTGGGGCAGCAGAAGCTCGAGACCGATCAGGTGGCTACCGCGATGAACGAAATGACGGCTACGGTCCAGGACGTTGCGCGCAATGCCGAGTCGGCAGCGCATTCGGCAGCCTCGGCTGATGTCCAGGCACAACAGGGGCACTCGGTGGTTCGGCAGACCATTGAACGCATCGAGGAGCTGGCCCGTTCCATCGAGAACTCGGCCGAATCGATCGAGCGGCTGAAACACGACAGCAGCGGCATCGGAAGCGTGCTGGGTGTGATCAAAAGTATCGCCGACCAGACCAACCTGCTCGCACTAAACGCCGCCATCGAGGCGGCCCGTGCAGGCGAGGCTGGCCGAGGCTTCGCAGTAGTGGCTGACGAAGTGCGTGCACTGGCGCGACGCACCCAGGAATCCATATTGGAAATCGAACAACTGATCGGGGCGCTGCAGAATGGCGCCGAAAGCGCGGTTGAGGTCATGGGCAAGAGCTGTGGCCTGGCAGACCAGACGGTCGAGGCGGCGCAATTGGCCGGAGAAGCGCTCAATGCGATCAATGCCGCGGTATCGAGCATCCAGCAGATGAACCAGCAGATTGCGACCGCTTCGGAGCAGCAGAGCGCCGTTGCGGAGGAAATCAATCGCAGCGTTTCGAACATTCGCGACGTGGCCGATCAATCTGCTGCTGCCACTGAGCAGACGTCCGCGGCCAGCGCCGACCTCGCTCGGTTGGGCAGCGAATTGCAGTCGCAGGTCGGCCGGTTCCGCCTCGTCTGAAGTGCTGGTCGGCACAGCCAAGGCGCCGGTGATCCAGACCGTGTGAAAACGTAGCGAGCGAAGGTTAGGCAAGGCAAAAACAGGCGAGGAAGCGGACTGGGCTCGCATCCGAGCCTGTTTTTAACGCGGCATAACCGAGCGCAGTAATTTTTCACACAGTCTGGATCGGCGCCTTTTTTTATTCCGGCAAGTGCGGCGCGCTTACCTCGGTTGCCCCCTCGCTGTAATGCAACGCGGCCTTCGGGTCGCGTTTTTTATCCCTACGACAGACCAGCTATCGCACACGCCGAACTCCAATACCCGCAAGTGCCTCAGATTCAGCACGACCCGTGTTTCATGAGGATTTGCCGATGCCCCAATTGTTAGAACCCGTCCAACTGAAGCAGCTGCGTCTGCGCAACCGCGCCGTGCTCGCACCGATGACGCGTGTCAGTGCTGAATCGAACGGCTGCCCCAATGAGTTGATGCGCGACTATTACCAGGCGTTCGCACGGGGCGGCTTCGGGCTACTGATCACCGAAGGTACTTACACCGATACGGCATACAGCCAGGGCTATTTCAATCAACCCGGGCTGGCGACAGAAGACCAGCGCGACAGCTGGGTGCCCATTGTCAGCGCCGTACACGAAGACGGCGCCGCGATCATCGCGCAGCTGATGCACGGTGGCGCGCAGACTCAGGGCAACATCCACCATGCGCGCCATGTCGCGCCTTCCGCTGTTCAGCCCGGCGGCCGGCAGCTGAGTTTCTACGGCGGCGAGGGACCCTACGCGACACCGGCGGAAATGACCGAGACCGAAATTCAGGAAGCCATTGCCGGGTTCGTCCAGGCTGCGCGACACGCGCATGATGCCGGGTTCGATGGTGTCGAACTGCACGCTGCCAATGGCTATCTTTTGCATGAATTCATCACCGCCGAATTCAATAAGCGCACCGATCGCTGGGGTGGCGATTTCAAGGCCCGGCTGGCCTTGCCGCTTGAGGTCATTCGCGTCGTGCGAGAGGCCGTTGGCGCGGATTTCGTCGTTGGCATGCGGCTGTCGCAGGGAATGGTCACTGACAGCCGATTGAAGTGGGACGGTGGCGTCGATGCGGCGCGTTATCGGCTCTCGACGCTGGCTTCGGCCGGCCTGGACTACCTCCACGTCACTGAATACGACGCCAGCGCACCTGCTTTCGACGAGGGGGCGAGCCTGGCCGCCATTGCGAAGAGCAGCGTGACCATTCCGGTCATGGTCAACGGCGGCATCGGCACCGAGGCGCAGGCTCGAGCGTTGCTGGATAACGGCGAGGCGGATCTGTTGGTGATCGGCAAGGCAGCGCTTGCCAACCACGATTGGCCGATCCGCATTCAGCAAGGCGTAGAGTTGACGGAATTCAATTACGACATGTTCTCGCCGATGGCAACGCTCACCAATGAGCTCGGCTGGCGTGGCACCCACGGCCGTTCGGCTACTCGGCAACCCTGACAGGCGGTCGCGAGCTTCTGTTACGCGGCGTTGCGGGCAACGACGATGAGGCACTACCAACGCGGAGCGCTGTCTCCTTCCAAAGTACCATTCCGCTTTTGGTGGACCGGGGTGCTTAATGGGTCGTCGGAATATTTCCGTCGCATATAGAGAGAGGAATTTATCCATGTGGACTAAACCCGCTTTTACCGACCTGCGCATTGGTTTCGAAGTCACCATGTACTTTGCCAATCGCTGATTGATCTGCCCCGGCCCTACGGCCGGGGTTTCGTTTTTCGGAGCTGCCCATGTTCATCCAGATTCTCGGTTCGGCTGCTGGCGGCGGCTTCCCTCAGTGGAACTGCAATTGCGCTAACTGCGCCGGGCTACGTGCCGGCACGCTGCTCGCCCAACCACGCACCCAGTCGTCCATCGCCATCAGCGACAACGGCGAGGATTGGATTCTGTGCAACGCATCGCCGGACATCCGTGCCCAGCTGGAATCCGTTCCGAAGCTACAGCCGGCTCGCGGACCGCGCGACACCGCGATTGGCGCCATCATCTTGCTGGACAGCCAGATCGACCACACCACCGGGTTGCTGACCCTGCGTGAAGGTTGCCCGCATGAGGTCTGGTGTACGGAGATGGTTCATCAGGATCTCAGTACTGGCTTCCCGCTGTTCAACATGCTCAAGCACTGGAACGGTGGCCTGCGCTGGAACCCCATTGCGCTGGAAGGCAGTTTCACGATCCCGACGTGTCCCAACCTGAACATCACGCCGATCCCGTTGCGCAGCTCGGCACCCCCTTATTCACCACACCGCAACGATCCGCATCCGGGCGATAACATTGGCCTGCTGATCGAGGATCGCAGTACCGGAGGCAAGCTGTTCTACGCGCCAGGGCTGGGCAAGGTTAGCCCTGAACTGCTGGAACTGATGCGCGGCGCCGACTGCCTGTTGGTCGATGGAACGCTCTGGCGTGATGACGAAATGCGCGTGCGGGAGGTCGGGACCAAGCTCGGTTCAGAGATGGGCCATCTTTCGCAAAGCGGACCTGGCGGCATGATCGAGGTGCTCGACGGCCTCCCTGAGGCACGCAAGATCCTCATCCACATCAATAACACCAATCCGATCCTCGACGAGGATTCTGCCGAGCGCGGCATTCTCGATGCGCGTGGCATTGAGGTGGCGTTCGATGGCATGAGCATCGAGTTGTAAGCCTGCGTGCTTTGCGAGATGCGCGCAGCGTATCGAAACAATCGGCGACCAGGCCGCTCGATGAGCCGCATACAGACAATCGCACCACACCGTAAGGAAGCCCCATGTCACTGTCAGCCATGTGCCCCGCCGAGTTCGAGCAGGCGCTGCGCGCCAAGGGCGACTGCTACCATATCCATCATCCGTTCCATCGGGCGATGTACGAAGGGCGGGCTACCCGCGAGCAAATCCAGGGCTGGGTGGCGAACCGTTTCTACTACCAGGTCTGCATTCCGCTGAAAGATGCCGCGATCATGGCCAACTGCCCGGACCGCGAGGCGCGTCGCGAGTGGGTACAGCGCATCATCGATCATGACGGTACGCCGGGCGAGGAGGGCGGTATAGAGGCCTGGCTGCGACTGGCCGAAGCGGTGGGGCTGGATCGTGAGCAGGTGCTTTCGCAGGAATTGGTACTGCCCGGCGTGCGCTTCGCCGTCGACGCCTACGTTAACTTCGCCCGTCGTGCCGTCTGGCAAGAGGCGGCCAGCAGCTCGCTGACCGAGTTGTTTGCGCCAACCATTCACCAGTCACGACTTGAGGCGTGGCCGCAGCATTACAGCTGGATCGATGTGTCCGGCTACGACTATTTCCGCAAGCGCCTGAAAGAAGCGCGCCGCGATGTGGAACATGGCCTGCGCATCACCCTCGATCACTACACTACGCGCGAAGCCCAGGAACGCATGCTCAACATTCTCCAGTTCAAACTGGACGTGCTCTGGAGCATGCTGGATGCCATGAGCATGGCCTACGAACTGGATCGCCCGCCGTACCACACGGTTACCCGTGAACGCGTTTGGCACAAAGGCATCACCTTCTAAGGTGGACTAAAACGGATTTGGTAGGGTCGGGCGGCCCTCCGCTTCAGCCCACCAGCCCTCTACAAACGAAAAGCAGTAGGGTGGGCTTCAGCCCACCAACTCACCAAACTACCGATGATGTTTCACTGGCGAGAAAGGACCATGACCGACCGACTGCTCCAGATCCCGGCATTGCGCCGCGGCTTTCGCTTCCAGTGGGAGCCGGCGCAGAACTGCCACGTTCTGCTCTACCCCGAAGGCATGATCAAGCTCAACGAAAGTGCCGCGGCGGTACTGGCTGAAGTTGATGGGGCTCGCACCGTCGGCGCCATCGTCGCCGATCTGCAGGCGCGCTTCCCGGATGCGGAAGGGATCGAGGAAGACATCGTCGCGTTTCTGGAGGTGGCCGTTGAACGGTTCTGGATCGAGCTTCGCTAAGCCTGGCTTCGAGCCCGGTCCGCCGCTCTGGCTACTGGCCGAGCTGACCTACCGTTGCCCGCTGCAATGCCCGTACTGCTCCAATCCGCTGGATTTCGCCCGCAGTCACGATGAGCTGAGCACTGGCGAATGGATCGAAGTGTTCCGTCAGGCACGCGAGATGGGCGCGGCGCAGTTGGGCTTTTCCGGTGGCGAGCCGCTGGTCCGGCAGGATCTCGCTGAACTGATCAAGGCGGCGCGGGATCTGGGCTACTACACCAACCTGATCACTTCCGGCATTGGGCTTACTGAAGAGAAGATCGCCTCGTTCGCCGACGCCGGGCTCGATCACATCCAGATCAGCTTCCAGGCGGCTGATGAAGAGGTAAACAATCTACTCGCCGGTTCAAAAAAAGCCTTCGCGCAGAAGCTCGCCATGGCCCGCGCGGTGAAAGCCCACGGTTATCCGATGGTGCTCAACTTCGTCACCCACCGGCACAACATCGACAATATCGAGCGCATCATCCAACTTTGCCTGGAGCTGGAAGCCGACTTCGTCGAACTCGCCACGTGCCAGTTCTACGGCTGGGCGGAGCTCAACCGTGCCGGCTTGCTGCCGAGCAAAGAGCAATTGGTGCGTGCCGAGCGCATCACCAATGAATGGCGCGACAAGCTCGCCGCCGAGAACCATCCCTGCAAGCTGATCTTCGTCACGCCCGACTATTACGAAGAGCGCCCCAAGGGCTGCATGAACGGGTGGGGCAATCTGTTTCTCGATATCACGCCCGACGGCACGGCATTGCCTTGCCACAGCGCGCGGCAACTGCCAATCAGCTTTCCCAACGTGCGTGAGCAGAGCATCGAGCAGATCTGGAAGCACTCCTTTGGCTTCAACAAGTTTCGCGGTTTCGACTGGATGCCCGAGCCTTGCCAATCCTGCAACGAGAAGGAAAAGGACTTCGGCGGCTGCCGCTGCCAGGCTTTCATGCTCACTGGCGACGCGGCCAATGCCGATCCGGTGTGCAGCAAGTCCGCACATCACGGCAAGATTCTGGCCGCCCGCACCGAGGCCGAAGAAGCGCCGCGCGGGCTTGATGAGCTGACCTTCCGTAACGAGAAGGCATCGAAGCTGATCCTCAGGGTGTAAGGTCGGCTCAAACCTGACTGACCGGAGTCGATCGGATGACCAAGACCGCAACCCCCTATGGCTTCTGGCCCAGCGACTGGACTGCCGAACATGCCGCCTCTGCAAGTTGTGACTTTGCCGAGCTTCGCGCTGGCCATGGGGGCGTGTTCTGGGTTCAGTACGATCCGGCCGATGCGCGTTCCAC
>Ga0070752_1002111_pt1 | contig 13097 bp, 12 predicted proteins | sample VirMetDEL_Aug_30_FD_77440 | JGI IMG/M metagenome (GOLD analysis project Ga0070752, IMG submission 77440) | Aqueous microbial communities from the Delaware River and Bay under freshwater to marine salinity gradient to study organic matter... | ecosystem: Environmental > Aquatic > Marine > Coastal...
CAATCCCATTTTGGTTCTTTTGGATTTTGGAATCTTATACATTTCAAACATCTTTTCACTCAATTCCACCACATCTACTTTATCATCCCAAATATAAGGAGTTGGAACTGAACCTGCAAGTGTTTGGACTCTACTCCAAATAGGAATTACCCACTCACCCCACTTCAACTTACCTTCCCACACTCGACAATTATGTAATGAACCAAATTCCACGTAATCGGTTTGGGTTAAAAATTCACCATCAAATTCAAAACCACATTGGTCTTGTAAACCACCAGTTACATTTACAATAATTGGAGTTCCAGCCATTACCGATTCTGCGGTTGTTAAACCAAATCCTTCATTACCCGCGATATTGATAGTGCAATCCACCATATTGTAAAGTAAATTTAATTGCTCAACCGGTCTTTTTTTATCCGAAAATATGATATTACAATCGGGTGCAATCGCCTTTACTACCGCAGGTAAATCAGTTCCGTTTTCATCAACTGGATTTGTGTGCATTACAAGTGCAACCTTATCCCCTTTCTTACCTAATTTATCACAAAATAACTTAAATGCATAAATTACATCCGATGGTTGTTTTCTACGAATGTTCCGGTTTGACCAGAAAAAGATAAAATCAAATTCCCCATCTCCCAAAATTTCTTCTCTAAATTCATTTGGAACATCCACTGGTTTGTAAACCTCTGAATTGATTCCGTGTGGTATGTAGTTCAAAAATATCTTTTTCTCACTACCATTATTTCCATTTGCATCTCCTACCAACTTAAATTCATCACCAAAACTCTCAGTTAAAACTCTATGATTGATACCATACGTTTGTTTTGAAATTGAAAAAAGGGCATCACAGGATGCATAATAGTTTTTATTATACATCGGGTCTGGCAAATCATCCCAAATATTATAGTAAAGGATAGGAACGTTCTCTCTAATCTCGTGTTCTATATCATACAACCATGTCCAATATCTTGGGTCTGTGAAGTGTAGAATTGCATCTGGTTTTTCAGAATTCAATAACTGCCGAATTAAATCTGCGTTTCCATAGCCATTCCAAGGTAAAACTTTAACCGAAGCATCCTCTACACCGGTCTTTTGCTGAACATCTTCAGATAAATCCAAAATTTTACCTACTTCAGGGTGTTTTATAGCAGCTCCTACATTAAACCAATCAAAGGTATCTACTGTACCCATTACAATTTCTTTGGCCATTGTGGCAATACCACTAGCCATTCTTATATCATCAGAGAGTAATAGAATTTTTTTCTTTTTCATATGTAACTTATTTTTTAATTAAAACTTTGAACCACTACTTTGTAGTTCTAAATACTCATTTAATCCTTTTCTGTATTCGTTATCTTTAATGTATTGATGTATAGTTCTATTTACTAATTTTTGTAGAGTAAAATCGGAATCTAACGATATATGCTTAAATTCAGAATACATACTTTTAATTATTTTTACGGTTGTTAACTTTGTTTCTATTTTCATATATACTTATATATTTTTATATATATAAATATACGAAAAAATAATTTTACGATTCGATTCCATCGCATATTTTTCTGTGATAGAATTCACAAAATTTACAATTTTTTTTCCGTTCACCTGGTTGTTTTGGGAATTCAATATCCTTAAACTCTCCCCCATCTTCAAATACATCATCTACAAATTCCATAAATTCTTTGTAAACCCGATTTACCGTTGGTTTACCACTTGCGGGGACGTGTTTTGAAATACGAGGAATTGGGAATGGTGCACTCTCATACAACTTTCGTTTCATAATATGATATTCAACTTTTATCTTATCCAAAGGAATATCAAACAATTCTGAATAGTATTTTTTATACAAAACGATTTGCGAGTTTTTATACTTATCTCTTTTTTGGTATTTATTCCATCCCCTTGTAGATGTTTTTAAATCAATAATGATAATAGAGTTATCGGATAAATCCTTTAACACAATATCAATAAAACCGATGAAATGAACCCCCTCTTTTACTTTGGCGTTTAGGGGCATTTCAATAGCTACTAACTCAAATCCAGTTTTGGTATAAAACTTAGTTACCTTTTTCTTAAACCATTCCAAAATACGTCTGCCATCACCATAAAATTCTTCCAACTCATTTTGAGTGCAAATTGTTCCTTCTGTCAATTTTTCCGTTTCTTTGGTAAACTCTTTTCTCATCCACTCCAATAGAAGTGCATCCAAATCTAATTCCATAGCCTGTTTTTTGGAAACACCATACATCACCGAAAGGAAATGTTGAATCGTTTCGTGTATGGAAGAGCCGAAAATTGTGTGAATGTTGGCTGAACTCTCACCCAATTTATCTATATATTGGAGTTTATACTTTCGTGGACAGGTATTGTAGGTTTGATATTGTGAAAAACTAACTTTTGCCATACTTTGGGTTTTTGGTTATACTATAATATAATGAATTTTTCGGTAAAAATCAAGTGTTCAATTTCAATTTTTTGATTTGCTTTGGTTCTACCCCATATTTCTCTAAAATTTCTGTAAGGGATTTCTTACCCCTTTGGGTTGCATAAAAAATTGTGAGGTAATCTGCAGCTTCCTTTGGTGAAACTTCATAGTGATTTCTGATAATATCTACCAACCACCCTTCCCATTTTTCACTACCACTTCCCCCAATATATTTTAGAAATGAATTACTTTTTGGTAGCAAATCACTATATACCTTATACACCATTTCTTTTGAAAGATTTTGTGTATAAGGTTGTAGTTGAGCAATGATATCCAACCATTCCATATTCATAGAAAGGTATCGGTGTATCATATAATTATCAAAGGTTTTTTTATCTTCAAATGATAATGTATCCCAATAGTTAGGATTCTTAACCTTTGTAATTTGATTCAAATGATCAAATAATGTTTTTTTCTTTATAGAATTAGTTTTCTTCTTTGGCATTATCCATTCGGTATAGTTCTTTGATTTGTTCCGGCAACAACTCTTGGATAACTGTTCCACAATCACCACAAAGTAAAACATCAATTGGTAGAATCATATCTTGTGGTGAACCAGTTAAGAGTTTGCTAATTTTTCTGGCCTTTACTCCACTAATAAAAGTATCGTAACCACACTTCTCACACAAAATTGGTTTGGAAGTAGATAAATCAATTTGGACTTGTTGTGGTTGTGGTTGTTGGTTTGGATTCAGTTCGTGTATTTTCATATTATTTAATTTTTGTTAGAATTTCAATTAAAGCGGCCATCGTTGGTATTTCTTTATCAATACTCAATGATGCCCTGTATTGCGCTTCTGAAAGAGTTAGGATAACTCCTGAAGTATTGTTTGGTGCATACTCATCCACTTTTTCATATAAGAATGAATACAAATCTGAAAAATCGGTTACCCTACTATCTTTTAGAGTAGTTCTGATTTCAGTATATTTTTGTTTTGCGTTTTTATCAGATTTCAGTATATCAAATATCTTTTGTTTGTAATCGTTTTCGATAATACTATCTACATCTACTTTCAATTCACCATCAATTGAATTGAGTTGACAGGTATTGATAATCTTTCTAATGTCTGGATATGAACTATCAATAATCGGAACAATTTGTTTTGGTTCAAAAGAAACACCTTCATTCCCTAAAATTGAACTGATATGGACTGCAATTTCTTTTTTGGATGGTGGTATGATATGAAAGGTTTGACATCTGCTTTGAATGGCATCAATAATCCGTTCTGGAAAATTACAAGTCAAAATAAACCTACAATGATTTGAGAAGGTTTCCATCACATTTCTCAAACTTGCTTGTCCATCCGCAGTTACATAATCTGCTTCATCCAAAATAATTACTTTCAACTTCTTAAACCCAACCGTAGATGCAAAACCTCTAACCTTATCTCTAATCGTGTCAATGCCCCGTTCTGCGGATGCGTTGATTATCATATAATCACATTCAATAGAGTTTACAATCAATTTTGCAAGAGTGGTTTTACCACCACCGGCCTTTCCGTGAAACAATAAATGTGGTATATCGTTTGTTTTTATGAACGTTTGCACTTTTGATTTTAGATGTTCATTACCTACATAGTTATCTAATTCTTTGGGTCTGTAATGTTCCACCCATAGTGAATTATCTGTTGTTTCGTTGTTTGTTTTTTCAAAAAAGTTTGACATTTGTTTTGTATATTTTAAGGTTTTCGGAAAACGAATATAGGTTCATATTTATACACTTTTCCGTTATGTTCAACCGAATTTTTTATTCCTGTTTTTGATGGGTCTAATCCAACCATTCTGGTCATTAAAAGTTTTAACTTTCCCTTATACTCACATCCTAACTCTTTTAGAATATCAATAGAATCTTGTTCCAGGGGATAGTAAATTGTTTTACCAATCTTTATGTCCGCTATGTTCCATAATATAAAACGGTCATTTTTCAGATATTCATATATAGTAGTTAAGGTTGGTCTAAGAAAATTATCCCGCCAATCTTCATACTCACCATATGCTTTGAAAGATTGATTTTCATCTTGTGAATATTGTTCCCTATTAAAGTAAGGTGGTGAAGTAAATGCAATATCTAACTTACCCTTATACTTTTGAAACCGGGGATTATTATGAATCAACTCTGAACCATCTTGGAATAACTCATAAGTATTTCCCTGTCTTTCTACTTCAAAAAAATTGGTTAATGCATCTGAATAATCATCCACACAATTATCGTTGTAAAACTTGGCAACATATTCATATCTTGATATACCCAATTCAGGAATAAATGTATCTGGATTTGGGTCAGTTCCTACATAGTGGATTTTTTTACGAGAACTCATTGCTCCAATAATTCTACCACCCCACCCACTTGATGAATCGTAAATATGAAGTGGTTCGGTTTGTTTAATGTGTTTTGTATAGTTTTCGTAAATCCATTTTGCAGTAAGTGCAGGAAAGTTTACCGCGGGTTGGCCGCAACTTAATCTGAATACTTGTAGTATCTTTGGGAAGATTCCATCAGTTTTATCATACCAACGAATTAGATATTGATATGTTTTCTTTGTACCATCTGCAAGTTCATACCCATCTTCAATATCACCTAAATTAGAAAGTTGTGTGTTATTTAAATACCCCCTATCACGTAACTCGCGAACCTGTTCTCCTGAAAGATATAAATTACCAAATCCTACATATTCTGCATTAAAAGTTCCATAATTACCTAATGTATCTTCTTTTACTTTAGCAAGTACGATATCATAATCTGAGTATTTACCAACGAACACTTTTCCTTCATAAACTTCTTTAATGAAATCGTATCCCGATTGACCATTCCAAAAGGGATTTTCATCTCGTTTGTTGACTATAGAACGTGACCAAGAATACATAGAATCTCGTTTAACTGCCCGTTTCATAATCTTTACAAACTTATCTTCAAGCTCAGAATCACCAAAATGGTCATAAATTGATAACCCACCATCCGCAGATTTACCAACCGATATTTTGGTTTTTAACATCGTTGGGAAAAATTGATTTACAACCGAAGCATCTTTATTAAAGTTTTTAATAATACCCAATGATTCATCATCTCCACTTAAATCCTTTTCCCAATAATCGGCAGGGTTGGCTTTCAGTTTTTTGAAGGATTTGATAATACCACTTTCGTTCTTTCCAATTACTGGCGGAACACCCCTTTCATCCCATTGCTGGGTAACTTCTTTACGGAGTAATTTCGCCCAATCCACAAACTCATCATCAGTCATTGAAAGTAACTGATGATAAGTTGTGTTTGATGTAAACTCGGAAAATTTGCTTCTTTCGTAAAAATACTTCTTCATATTATATTTGTGTCTCCACCAAATAATAATCGGCTTCGTATTCATCAATAGTAAAGTGAATATGGGCCAATCCTTCTGATGAAATATGTAGGGTTGCATCAGTTGCCTCTTTATTTGCAACCAAAATTTCTTTCAAGTAGGTTGCAGAGAATGAAATTGGGTCAACATCACCTTCACATTCACATTCTACATCAATCGTAATTCGGTTTGTGTTGATGTTGGAATATCCCAAAACAATCTGTGATTTACCACCCTTACTAACAAAAGTAAAATTATTTTCATCTGGTAACGCTGATTTTGCTCCAATGAATCTGCTAATAAACTTAGCATCCAATTTGATAACAATATCAAAATCGGGTAATTTCTTCAAATCCGGTACACTTGGAATTACGGATAAATCTGCCAACATATAATTTACAGATGTAGTTGCATCTTTCATTTTTAGAGAAACAGATTTACCACTAACATTATCAACTGAAAAGTTAGTTGATGAATCCAATACACCCATCATTTTCAGTAATTTGGAAGTATCGTAAATACCCAAAACGGTATCATCATACTGAAAGTCTGAATAACTAACGCTACCCAAAACAGATTTATCATCTGAAATAAAAGAAGTAGATAAAGTATTATCGTTTACTTCCCATTTAACGGACTCTACTAATCCAGATAAATGATATTTTTGAATAAAACGATTTATGTTTGTTTTTTCCATAGTTTATTTATTAGTTTATAGTTTATAGTTTAATATACGAATTATTTTCATCAAAATCAAATTAAAATGAAAAAAACTTCTCCGCATTTCGTTGCTCACTTATGATATCTCCCCATCCAACTGCATCATAAAAATCTTGAAGTTTGTTTTTTAGTTCTCTTTCAAAGATTCTATCATAATCAATATAACTTTGAATGAATTCTTCTATTTCCGGTGGGTCATTATACCCATTCAATGCCACTCCATCAATATTCATAGGATTATTTTTAAGATATACCCATTTAATTTTATCACCATCACGCATCGGTGAATACTTGTAAGGACTTTTGTAATGTTGTAATAAATCGTTATATATAATTGCAGCCTTTACGTGGGCAGGAGTTCCTTTTTGAATTTCAAATGGTTTTCTACGTTTACCCATATACTTTGATAAATTCTTAACCGATGAATTTTTAGCAATATCCACTACTGATAGTTTGGATAAATTATTCTTAAAATCCATAACCATATCTGTTATTTCCAATTCATCCTTTCCTTTCAATATATCTATAAGCACATTGGACATAATCTTTTGGAATGATTTTGGAAATGAACTTCGTTTGATATCTAAACCCTTTACATCCAACTTATCCACAGGCACACCATTATCTGAAATAATCCATTGTGCATATCTTTTTTTGGCTATCCAAAGTCCTGCCTTTGCAACATACTCTTTTTTAATTTCTAATCTATGTTTATCCTTTGGAACGTTTAGAATTCGTTCTGAAAATATATCATAAAATTGATTTAGATAATCTTGGACTTCTTCTGCAATTTCATTTACATAACCAGCAATTTCGTTTTGTGTTTTATCCTCCCAACCTGGTTTCCGTTTATCTAATATGGGGACTGCACTGAAAAATATTGAGTCAGTCAAGTATCGATATAGATATTGTAGTCAATCAGACCATTTTTATCTATATCGATATTGACGTCCTCCAACCGCCTAATTTTTTTAATTTTCATAATTAAATGTTTTTATGTTATTGTTTTCACCTATTCTATAAAATTTACATTTTAAGATATTACCTATAATATCTTGGCGTTTCTTATCTAATATCTGTTGTTCTTCTTTCAGATGGTATTTTTCATCAAACTCAACTACTACATTTTTTTCTTTATCATAACCATCCACAAAAAAAGTAGTTCCTGGAACTTGAAACTCACCACCATTTTCAGCGTGTTGAAAATTATACCCGTTTTCCTTTCCGAAATTTTCAATAATAGGTATTGAATCTGGATTATACCCAACCGCAGTTCCCTGCCGAATAACCCTTTTTATTGCAGATTTTCTCATCTTCTCTTTACTTTTATCAGTATGATTTCTACCAGTCCAAGGATGGCCGTATTTTTTGTAATAGTTACGTGTGGATTCTGATATTTTTTTTATTACTGAATCATCATAAATTCCAACTTTATCTTTATTCCAGGGAATATTCCCAATTAAAGAATCTGAAATTTTTTTTCTTTCATTTTCATCTTCAAATCGTTTTGTTGATAAAAATGATAATAATTGTTTTGTTTCATCTGTATGTTTCCTACCCTTAAATGAATTATCATTTGTAAGATGCCATTTTTTCCTAATTTCACTTACTTTTTTTCTCAATTTCGGATCTTTATATTTATCAGATACAATTTTACTTATTTTCTTTTTTGTCTTATCTGTATGTTTTCTGTTGTAAAAGGGGTTATTTTCACCGCTAACATCTGCATGATTTTTACTTAAATTCATTTTATGTTCTTCTGAAAATTCTCTTCCCTTTAATGAACAAGAACCACACATCTTATTTTCTGATACTGCTTTCTTAAAATAGTATTTATTTTTTGTTTCTAATATCTTATCACATTTAGGACAATTTCTTTTATATACTTTTTCACTCATTTTTAATTTAATTTGTGTTCATATATAAATATAAGAAATTAAATTTTTTGTATGGTGTTTTAGTGATTTATTTACTAACAAAGTCATCTCCTTCTTTTAATTCACTTACCAATATTTTCTGTATGATACCATCTCTATTAACAGAAACTGTTTGATTTGGATATAACTTTATCTCACTACCATCTTCCAACTCAATTAGAATTGGTCTACCACCCAATTCTTTATTATATTTCACATTGACCATATCAGCAGTTGATTTAATAACTTCTTGTCCTGTTGTAGTCACAGCTTCAGCATTTTCTCTGTCATGAAAACGAAAACTTGGGAGGCCCAATACTCCGTAAAGTGAATTGAGCAGAATTTTCTGAACCAACTGTCTTTTTTTGTAAAACTCATACTTTTCAGTATCACCCGATTTTCCCCACCGTTTCATCTCATCTTTGTATTCAACCCGTTTCTTAAACCATAAGTCCAAAATACCTGGAATACAACCTACATTATCCAAACTGTAAATAACCCCATTTGATGAAATTGAAACATTTCTTTCATCCAATAGACTTTTTAAGTTTTCTCGTTTAATAATACCCCCACCTTCAGTATGGTATTGTTCTCTACCGCCTTTTAGAAATTCTTGTGAATTCCAATCCGATAATTTTTCAATCTTGCTTTCGGGTGATATATTAAGGGTCATAATAATTGAAGGATATAGTGAAGTTAAATCTAAATCGTATATCCACTCATACTTTCCTACAATGGGCGGTTTAACATACGCTCCAATAAATTTTTCTTCACCCTTTTCCTTTAATTCTTCTAATCTCTTTTTTCTATCTTGTGGTTTGTTCGGTGCTACTAAATCTCTACGTTTCAAATAAGTTAAAAGAGCTCCTTCCAAATATTTTGATGAATAAACAAAATCTTCATACGGCACGTGTCCTGCGTGACAGATGGCTTGACATAATTCAATGAATTGTAATTTTCTGTCTAACTCTACTACAATCTCTACATCCACTAAGTTATATTCAATAAACTTTTCTAAATCTGTTTTGAATAACTCATCCAAATTCCCATCGTATTCAACTTTACCTTTATCTAATTCTATTCTTCCAATCGTATCCAATCTGTAATTTGGAAGTTCTGTATAGTTATAGTTTCTATACAAACGAATGTAATCCAAGTAAGAAACCCCCGCTGCGTAATAACGTTGGCGGTATGGTGACCAAAAACATTCTCCAATTGGTGATAATCGGTTTGCATGGGATTGTCCAAACAAATTCTTTAACCGATTATATAGATAAGGAGTATCAAATGAATCAATGTTCCAACCAGTTACAATCGTTGGATTTATAGTTTCATATATAGTTAAAAACTCTTGTAACAATTCCCTTTCACTATCAAATCGTAATATCGTTGCCTTTTCGGTTTTTTTGTTATCAACGATTCTATCTTTATCCACCACCAATACAAAATAATCATCTGTTGCAGAATCATGCATTGCAATAGAAGTGATTTCATTTTGGGCGGTTTCAGTATCCGGTAAACCAGATAACATCTCTACTTCAATATCATAAGTAAGAATTGTATGGCCAGTAGAAACTTCATCACTATCCGTATATAAATCCACAAGAACTCGTGTGGTTTCAGCAACATCGGATTCAAACAAATCAGGGTCATCCTTACTGAATTTGTAAATCTTTGTTAAACTATCTCCATAGATAGAAGTGAACATTCCGTGTTCTGATTTCTCATACGCATACCTTGTATATGGAAATGAGCGGTAGCCCAAAACATCATCCCACAAATGTATAAGGTTTTTTTCTCTTTGAAAATATATATTTTGATACATAATTTATTTTATTTTTTCCATATCCAAATTGGTTCACCGAAAGCTATATCTTTTTTTTCTTCCGTTGTTTCCTTCAGATGTTCTTTAAAATACTCACTTTTTGCATTTCCGGCACCACCTGAATTAAATCTTTTTGTCATTTCCATTCCTATACAACCATAGTAACTCAATCCTTGTGATTCTAAAAATTCATTCATTGGATTGCAAATATCAAAGTAATCCTTATCTTTTGCAGGATAAACATCTGCAATATTCACTGCAAGAATTCCATCTTTCTTCATTGTAGGTATTATCTTACGGAGAGTTTTATGTAAAAATTCAGTATTCCACCTATCAATATCCTTATACCTCACCCAACTTTGAGTATCTTCATCTGAATAACGTTCTACATCAAAATATGGTGGTGAAGTGAATATAGTATCAAAATGGTTTTCGTATTGAGAATAATCCACATCTTCTGCGGGTGAACAAATCATATCTACCTTTTTTGGTTCCTCAAAGAACGTTTGGTTCCTTTCATAAAATTCAATTTGTTTTTGATAATTAGGATGGTTCAATGTGTTTGGATCAATACCAACATAATGTTTGGTAGTTTCACCACAATAAAAACCTGCTAATCTATCTCCCCAACCTGCTGAAAAATCTAATACATTCTCTGAATTGAAGTAATCGTAAAATGCCTTTGCTATTGATGGTTTGAATTGAGATGCTACATATTTTCGTAATGTGGTTGCCATTCTAATAGATTGCAAATCTACTTTAGTCAAAACTTGTTCTAAACTCCAAAATGCCCTAACAATAGTTTTGATACCATCAACTGTCTGCCAAGTTCTCCAAGCAGATGGGGTTCGTGTCCAATCTACCTTCCAACGATTTTGTATATGAAATGAATTAGATGCGTTATTACCCTTATTATCCCTTTTGAAATACTTTGGTGTTAGTGGATAATTTGATTTTCTTTCATTGCGTGGGAACCACTCCTTTTCAATCAATAAATCTCCCCACTTAACACCCTTTAACAATTTAAGCGATTTTAATGATTCCTTTTCGGATATTTCAGGTATTGGACAAGGATATGTATGCAAACACTTTGCAAGTTCATCTACCACTTCATCCTTTTCATAAGTTTTAATGATATATTGCCATTCTTCTTCTTCAATTTGAAGATATGGTTTCATATTATAAAACTTCTTAAATAATTCAGTTATACTCATTACTTTATTTTTGAAATATCCAAATTGGTTCACCGAAAGAAACTGTTTTGTTTTGTTCTGCGGACTCCATCATTTCTTCACTCCAATTATGGATTCCTGTTTCTCGTGCAGTTCCTGCTCCACCACTATTCGGTCTTTTTGCCATCTCCATACCAATACACCCTTTGTATTTCATTCCCTGTGAAATTAAGAAATCGCACATTGGATTCACGATGGCGAGATTGGTTCTTTCTTTTCCATTGTTTGAATATACATCTGATATATTGATTGCCATAATTCCATCCCCTTTTAAGGTAGGAATCATTTTACCCAATGCGGTGTGTAAAAACTGTTCGTTCCAAACATCAATATTTTTATATCGTACCCAACTTTGTGTATCATCGTGAGAATACTTTTCCACATTAAAATAAGGTGGTGAAGTGAATATCAAATCTACTTGGTTGTGGTATGGAGTATAATCAAAATCTTCAGCAGGAACTTGATACATTTCTACTTCTCGGTTGTGTTCAAAGAACCCATTATTTGATTCATAAAAATCTATTTGTTCTTCATAGATTGGGTGATTTTCTTTTCGTGGGTCTAACCCAATATACCTTTTTCCTGTTTCTGAAGCATAGAATCCACACAATCTATCACCCCAACCCATTGAAAAATCAATAATAGTTTCTGCCTTAAAATAATCATATAAAGCCTTTGCAACCGATGGTTTGAATTGTGATGCTGTATATTTTCTTAACGATAAACAAGTTCGGAGAGTTTTACGATTTACCTCATCCAATCCCAACGTGAAATAAGGGCCCATTAGGGTTTTCATAAACTTAGGATTACCCCAAGTTGTAACAGGCCCTGGCCCTTGAGAACCATCTACGGACCAACGATTCGCTTGTTGAAAGAAATCAGATGCCCTATTACCTACATTGTATCGTTTGAAATACATCATCTTGCCTTCATATTCTAACGTATAACGTAAATCTTCTGCTTTTCGGGGAAACCATTCACCTTGAACAAGAAGTTCATTCCAACGTATTCCTTTGAGTTTCTGGTAATCATTTCTTGCCTGCTCTATAGTGGTTTCTCGTAGAGGCAGTTCGTATCCCATACAAACATCAGCTAGTTTAATACTTGCTTCTTCTCTAGTCCAATTCTCCTTTATATATTGGAGTGATTCCTTATCTATTTCTAAATAGGGAACCATTCCTTTGAATTGTTCAAAATAATCGTTTCCTTCTTGCATTAGTTTGAGAGTGTTTCAGAAGAATCATAAATTAGTTCCATATTATCTTTATCATATTTCATAAAATCTTCTAATGTTATAACCCACACTTTTTTTAGATGTGGTACATTTTTATTTTGAAGAACTTGTCTAAATGCTTCAATTTTTTCCTTATTTTTGGAATAAGAATCTACAATTAGAGCGTGATATGGAATTCCATCTTCATCTAAGGTAAAATTTAACTTATCAATATGCTTCCAATCTGCTTCGTTATTCATAAACTCTAAGTTTAGAATGTACTTATTTGAATTTAATTTTTTTATCGCCCAATCGTGTTCACGAGATTTTATAGGTTTAAAGTTTAAATGATTTAATACTTTTTCTATATC
>Ga0070752_1002119_pt1 | contig 13057 bp, 14 predicted proteins | sample VirMetDEL_Aug_30_FD_77440 | JGI IMG/M metagenome (GOLD analysis project Ga0070752, IMG submission 77440) | Aqueous microbial communities from the Delaware River and Bay under freshwater to marine salinity gradient to study organic matter... | ecosystem: Environmental > Aquatic > Marine > Coastal...
AGGCCACCGGTTCCGCAGTCACCAAATCCATCACGCCGGGCCAGCAGGTCGTCAAGATCGTCCATGACGAGCTGATCGCTGTTCTGGGTGGCGGCTCGGAAGAGCCGATGAAGATCGACAACCAGCCTGCCCCGATCCTGATGGTCGGTCTGCAAGGCTCAGGTAAAACCACCACCACCGCCAAGCTCGCGCGTCGTTTCAAAGAACGCGATGGCAAGCGCGTGCTGATGGCCTCCTTGGATACCCAACGCCCCGCCGCTATGGAGCAGTTGGCGATCCTGGGCGGTCAGATCGGCGTCGATACCCTGCCGATCGTGAAGGGCGAAAGCGCCGTTCAGATCGCCAAGCGCGCCAAGCAGCAAGCGATGCTGGGTGGCTATGATATCTACCTGCTCGATACCGCAGGCCGCCTGCATATCGACGAAGTGCTGATGGACGAGGTCCAGCAGGTCCGCGACATCGCCGCCCCGCGCGAAACGCTTCTGGTTGTCGACGGCCTCACCGGCCAGGACGCCGTGAACGTCGCCACCGAGTTTGACGGCAAAGTCGGGATTTCCGGCGTCGTGCTGACACGGATGGACGGTGACGGGCGCGGTGGTGCGGCGCTCTCGATGCGCGCGATCACAGGCAAGCCGATCCGCTTCGTCGGTCTCGGCGAGAAGATGGACGCGCTGGAGACCTTTGAGGCATCGCGCGTTGCGGGCCGGATCCTCGGCATGGGCGATATCGTTGCCCTCGTCGAGAAGGCGCAAGAAACCTTCGAGGCCGAGCAAGCCGAACGGATGATGAAGCGGTTCCAAAAGGGCCTCTTCAACATGAACGATATGAAGTCCCAGCTTGAGCAGATGCAAAAGATGGGCGGGATGCAGGGCGTCATGGGCATGATGCCGGGCATGGGGAAAATGGCGAAAGCGGCTGAGGAAGCCGGTTTCAACGATACCTCCGTGCGGCGCCAGATTGCGCTGATCCAATCAATGACCAAGAAAGAGCGCGCGCGGCCCGAATTGCTGCAAGCGAGCCGCAAGAAGCGGATCGCGGCGGGCGCTGGATTGGAAGTCTCCGAGCTGAACCGCTTGCTGAAAATGCACCGCCAGATGGCCGATACGATGAAAAAGATCGGCAAGATGGGCAAGGGCGGGATGCTCAAGCAAGCGATGGCCGCGATGCAGGGCAAAGGCGGCGGGCTTCCTGCGGCTGGCGAAATGGATCCGGCACAGATGGAAGCAGCGGCCAAGCAACTCGGCCAGATGCCCGGCATGGGCAAGCTGCCCGGCTTGGGCGGCATGGGCGGTCTCTCGGGGCTTGGCGGCCTCGGTGGCCTCGGCGGCTTTGGCAAGAAGAAGTGACCCAGATGACTGATTCCGCCTCCCGCGCCGCAGCGCTTTTGAAAGAGCACCGCGATAGCATCGACCGCCTCGATGCGATCCTCGTCTACACTTTGGCCGAGCGTTTCTCGCAGACGCAGGCCGTCGGCAAACTGAAGGCCGAACATGAACTGCCGCCCTCCGATCCTGCCCGCGAAACGACGCAAATCGCACGGCTGGAACGGATGGCAGAGGAAGCCGGGCTCGATCCGGTCTTCGCCAAGAAATTTCTTAATTTCGTGATTTCGGAAGTCATCCGGCACCACGAACAATTCCAGAAATAACCCCGATATCGAACATGCAGGGCCCTGCCCCGCACCAGACCAAACTAGGAGAACTTACAATGTCCATGAAAATCCGTCTCGCCCGTGGTGGTTCCAAAAAGCGTCCGCACTACGCAATCGTCGCAACCGATTCGCGCATGCCGCGCGATGGCCGTTTCCTCGAGAAACTCGGCACCTATAACCCGCTTCTCGCGAAAGACAGCGAAGAGCGCGTGAAAATGGACGTCGAGCGCGTTCAATACTGGATCTCCAAAGGCGCGCAGCCGACCGACCGCGTTGCACGTTTCTTGGAAGCTGCTGGCGTTGTCGCGAAAACCGAGCGCAAAAACATGAAGAAAGCCGTTCCGGGCGCGAAAGCAACCAAACGCGCTGCAGAGAAAGCCGCGAAAGCAGCTGCTCCGGCCGAGGAATAATCCTCGCGCGCGAGACAGTCTCGCCGCTATGCTATGGGTCCGGACGTTCGCGTCCGGACCTTGCCACATCTGACTGACAGGCCGATAGGGGAAGCCCCCTGCTCGGGCCGCTTTAAGGGATTAGCGCCATGACCAAACCCGACCGGACCTGCGTCGGCGCCATTGCGGGCGCTTTTGGCGTCAAGGGCGACGTGCGCCTCAAGAGCTTCTGCTCCACTCCCGAAGATATTTTTGAGTATCAGCCACTCTGGTCCGAAGATGGCTCGCGCAGCTACACCATCACCCCCGCGCGGCAAATGGCAGGCGGGATCGGGGTGCGGCTGTCCGGCGTGACCACCAAAGAAGAGGCCGATGCGCTGCGCGGCGTGACGCTTTGGGTGGATCGCGACAAGCTCCCCTCACTGCCCGATGACGAGTTCTACCATGCCGATCTGATCGGTCTTGAGGCCGTGGATACGGGCGGCACCGTTCTGGGCCGCGTGCGCGCGGTGCACAACCATGGCGCAGGCGATATCATCGAAATCCTCGGCACCACGGCGCTGCTTCTGCCCTTCACGATGGCCGTTGTGCCGACGGTAGACCTGAAAGCGGGCCGGATCGTGGTGGATCCGCCGGAAGACCTCGCATGACCGACGAAGAGACCTCAAAAGAGCCTCAATCCGACGCGGAACGCTCGGCGGCCCCTCGGCGGGCCTCCGGCACGCAGAAGATGAGCACAAGCGAGATCATCGAGCAGACGCCGCCACGTTCCGGCGCGCTCAAATCGCATGGGCGGCTCTCGGTCTCGGCCTCCATGCGGCCGCGCGATCTGATGGACGAGGCCCCGAAGCTTGCAGGCGCATGGACCGCAAAGATCGTCACCCTGTTCCCTGAAGCCTTCCCCGGCGTGCTTGGCCTGTCGCTGACGGGTAAGGCGCTCAGCGAGGGCCTCTGGGCGCTGGAGACGATTGATCTGCGCCCCTTCGGCATCGGCAAGCATCGCAATGTCGATGATACGCCCGCAGGCGGCGGCGCGGGGATGGTTCTGCGCGCGGATGTTGTCGGCGCGGCGCTGGAGCAGGCCCGCATCGGCACGCCCAAGGACCGCGCGCGCTGGCCGGTGATCTATATGTCGCCGCGTGGCAAACCTCTCACGCAGGCAATGGCGCAGCGCTACTCATCGGCGGAGGGGATGACGATCCTGTGCGGCCGATTTGAGGGCGTGGACGAGCGCGCCTTGGAACATTTCGGGGTGGAAGAGGTCTCGATTGGAGATTTCGTCCTTACTGGCGGAGAGATCGCAGCTCAGGTCTTGATCGACGCGACAGTTCGACTTATACCCCGCGTGCTTGGGAATCAGGCGTCCACGGAGGAGGAATCCTTCTCGCACGGGCTTCTGGAACATCCCCAATATACGAAACCCGCTCTCTGGGAAGGCCGCGAGATACCGGAAACGCTTCAATCCGGACATCACGCGAAGATAGCCGACTGGCGACGGGCCATGGCCGAAAGGCTGACAAAAGAACGACGACCTGACCTCTGGCGGGCTTGGTGTGAAGATCACAACAGGGACCCGAATGAAGACCGAGAGCTCTGAGGACGTTTCACTTCGCGGGAAAAACCGTGAGCATTTGAAAGGACTTAGCGATGAACCTGATCGCGCAGATCGAGGCGGAGCAAATCGCCGCACTCGGCAAAACTATTCCGGATTTCAAAGCCGGCGACACTGTTCGCATCGGCTATAAAGTGACCGAGGGCACCCGCTCGCGCGTCCAGATGTACGAAGGCGTTTGCATTGCACGCAAAGGCGGCGCGACCATCGCGGCGTCGATCACCGTGCGCAAAATCTCCTTCGGCGAAGGCGTGGAACGTGTGTTCCCGCTCTACTCGACCAACATCGATTCGATCGAAGTTGTGCGTCGTGGCCGTGTGCGTCGTGCGAAGCTGTACTACCTGCGCACCCGTCGCGGTAAGTCGGCACGTATCGCCGAAGTCACCAACTACAAACCCAAAGCCTAAGGAGCGGTCCTATGCGTGCGGATATCCATCCCGATTACCACTTCATCACTGTGAAGATGACCGACGGCTCCACCTATCAGGTGCGCTCGACTTGGGGCAAAGAAGGCGATCAAATGTCGCTGGAAATCGACCCGCTTGCTCACCCGGCTTGGACCGGCGGCAACACCCGTCTGATGGACACTGGTGGTCGTGTTTCGAAGTTCAAAAACAAATACGCAGGTCTGGGCTTCTAAGCCTTTCCTCTGTGATGACAAACGAAAGGGCGCGCCATTGGCGCGCCCTTTCGCAATTTTAAACTATTTTTGCGATGCGGTGGAATAAACAGGCCGATGGCTTCGTCCTTCTAATATGAGTTGTTCACCAGTGCCCCTGTCGCCTCCGCCCGAGATCGCTGCACATATTGCAGCGCTACGGCGCTTTGCGGCCACGTTGACGCGCGAGCCCGCCGAACGTGAGGATTTGGTCCAAGATACGCTGCTGCGCGCGTTGGAGCGCGACGGACCTGCGGTGGATCCCGCCCGCCTACGGAGCTGGCTGTTTCGGATTATGCATAATCGCCTGATTGATCTGCGGCGCGCGGCCCGTGCCCGAGATCGCCGCGAGACGGGGCTGCGCTGGCTCACCCCCGATCATAGCCCCGCTGCGCAGGAACAAACTGTCCGGCTCGCACAGATCCGCCGCGTCTTTAGCGTCCTGCCGCCAGAGCAACGTCGCGCGCTCGAATTGGTCGCGATTGAAGGGCTTTCCAGCCGACGCGCCGCCGAAGTCGAAAATATTCCGCTAGGCACGCTCCTGTCACGCGTTTCGCGCGCACGTGAAGCCCTGCGCGCCTATGAAAACTCCCCGCCCCCACAGAAAGGCGCAGCCGATGCCCCTTAACGCGTCCCCCCCCATCGAGCGCGATGCCGCGCAAGACGACTTTGCCCGCGAGGCCGCGATTCTCGATTTCGTCAACGACGCCTTGCCTGTCAAAGAACGGATCGCGCTTGCGCGCGCTTTATCTCACGAACCGGAGGCTGCGGCGCAGGTTCTCGGGACGATGGCGGATCACGACGAGCTGTTGCTGGCGCTCGGCGTTTCGCGGATCGAGCGCGCCGCGCAACCAGAGGCCGCATCGGTTTCCGCGCGCTGGCTATCGGCCCCGTGGCTTTTGTTGCGGGGCAGCGGGCAAAGGGCGGCAGCCGTGGCGGTCGCCATCGGTGTGGCGGCGCTTGTGGCAAGTTCCGCGTTGCTCCCACGCGCGGCCGATGCCACGGCCATGCTGCGCCCCGCTCTGGAGGCCGACCACCTCGCCAGACTCCGCCTCGCCCTTGCATCGCAAGACGAGGACACCTTCCTCGATCCGCAGGAGATCGAGACCCACACCGGAATCCGGCTTCCCGATCTGCCACGCGGATGGCACCTCAGCGACGCACAGCTCTATCCTTCCGAACTCGGCCCCTCGGTCGTGCTCTCGGTTGCGACACGGGACAACGGCCTGCTCACGATTTTCGCCGTGCGTATGGAGCAGCATGATGACGCCCTGCCCGTTGCCATCCCGAATGACAATGCAACCGCCGCATGGTTCCGCCACGAGCAGACGGCCTATGTGCTGATCGGCCACCAAACCAACGGCCCGCTGGATGACGAAGCCCTTCAGATCATGCGCCGCATGGCCCCCATGGGAGACAGACATGACGTTATTTAAAGGATGGCACCACTATTGGGGGTGGTATTGCAAATGGCGCCCCGGGCATCACCACCACGGGCATGACCACGGCCACTGCCCGCCCACGGGCCCTGTGCCTTGCTTCACCCCCGGCACCATGATTCTGACGGAGAAAGGCGAGCGACCCGTTGAAAATCTGCGCGAGGGCGACCGGATTGCGACGCGCGATAACGGGTTCCAAACCCTGCGTTGGGTTGGGCAGCGAGATCTGGATGCGCAAGATCTCGCACAAAATGCCGCGCTCCGTCCGATCACCATTCGCAAGGATGCCTTTGGCGCGGGGTGCCCCGAACGCGACATGCACGTGAGCCCGCAGCACCGTATCTTGTTACGCGGGGCCGAGCTCTCGATCCTCTTCCAACAAGACGAAATCTTCGCCCCAGCGGGCAGTTTGCGGGGCCGCCGCGGGGTCTGCGCAAGTCAGCTTTCGCAGGTCCGCTATCTTCATCTGTTATTTGATCGCCATGAGGTCATTCTCTCCGACGGGCTCTGGACGGAAAGCTTCCAGCCAGGTGAGGCCGTCCTTGGCGCGATGGATCAAGCCGCGAAGGCCGAGATCCATACTCTGTTCCCGACGCTCTCGCAAACTCCCTTGGCGCTCAGCTACCCTGCCGCGCGCAGCACGCTCAAGCGCCACGAGATCGCTCTGCTTGCCCACACAAGCTAAGCGTATTTGGGCCGCCGGATACAATGCACACCTGTATCCGGCGCGCCCATTCCGGCGGCGGCAAGACCCGACCGTTGCACAAACACATTGTTTCCCAGCCGATTGCGCCCCCTTGCGCCGCGAGTCTTTCCCCGTTAGCGCTCCACTCCTATAGTGTCGCAAGACATCATCCCTACAATATGAGCGAGGACAGCGAAGGTGGCGTATATCATCGTGACAGGGAACGAGAAGGGTGGGTCGGGCAAGTCCACCACCTCCATGCATGTGGCCACTGCGCTCGTGCGGATGGGGTTCCGCGTGGGGGCTCTGGATCTCGATCTGCGTCAGCGCAGCTTTGGCCGCTATATCGAGAACCGCCTTGCCTTCATGGCCCGCGAGAATATCGAGCTGCCGATCCCCGATTACCGGATGCTGCCGGAAGCCGATACGACAACGCTCGCGCCCGGCGAGAACCCGTTCGACCAACGCCTGACGGCCGCGATTGCAGAATTGGAGCCGATCTCCGATTTCATTCTCATCGATTGCCCCGGATCGCATACCCGTTTGAGCCAAGTCGCGCATTCGCTCGCCGATACGCTGATCACCCCGCTCAACGACAGCTTCATTGATTTCGATCTGCTTGCGCGGATTGATCCCGAGACCTCGAAAGTCGTCGGGCCGTCAATCTATTCCGAGATGGTCTGGGCCGCGCGGCAATTGCGCGCGAAAGCCGGTCTCAAGCCGATTGATTGGATCGTGCTGCGCAACCGTCTGGGCGCGCAACAGATGCACAATAAGAAAAAGGTCGGAGCCGCATTGGAGCAGCTCTCCAAACGCATCGGTTTCCGCGTGGCCCCAGGTTTCTCGGAGCGGGTGATCTTCCGCGAGTTGTTCCCGCGCGGGCTGACTCTTCTCGATCTGAAAGATGTCGGGGTGGAATCGCTCAACATCTCCAACGTCGCCGCGCGCCAAGAGCTCCGCGATCTAATGCGCGAGCTTGCACTTCCCGGTGTCGAGGTGAACTTCTGAACCGGATCGCGGCGGGGTTACGCTTGCCGCGCCAAGCCGATCTCTGACAGAAGATCGGCGAGGCTCTCGAAGGCAATCGGCTTTGGGAGCTTCCCGAAGCGGTGCAAATCTGCCGGCGGCACCGGATAGAAATCTGGCAGCCGCGTCGACATTGCAATCACCCGCATCCCCTCATGCCCAGGCGCGGCCTCTCGTTGCAAGGCGATGCGGATGAGATCCCATCCGCTTTGATGATTATCGAGCTTGAGATCGGTGAGTAGCAAATCAAGCTTTTCGGGCTGCAATAACCTCTCGCGGCCGGTTCGGAAATCAGCGGCAGTTGTCACCTCGAACCCGAATTGCACCATGGCCCGTGCCACGGCGGCAAGCGCGGCCGGATCATCATCGACAATCAACACACGACGTCCCTGCCCGATTGACAGCACTGCCGGATCCAGCGCCTTGGCGACCTCAATGGGGGGGAGGATCAACGTCACAACTGTTCCCGTGCCAAGTTGAGAGTCGATTTCCAGTGCGCCCCCGGACTGATGCACAAAACCGTGCACCATCGACAGCCCCAGCCCTGTGCCGCTGCCATCCTTGCGCGCGGAGAAAAATGGCTCGGTCGCGTAGCGGAGGGTTTCGGGCGACATCCCGTGGCCATTATCGCGCACAGTCAGCGCGATCTGGCCATTTGCACGTTGCGTGACCTCGATCCGGATTCTGCCCTGCGTCGCGGCTGGCTCCTGCCCCGCAATTGCTTGGGAGGCATTCACGCAGAGGTTCAAGATTGCGCTTTCCAACTGACCGGGATCGATCATCGCGAAAATCGGCCCCTCGGGCGTGACAACCTCCAACTCCGCCGTCTCGGGCAGGGCTATTTCCAGCAGGTCCGTCATCGCCCGCATCAGATCGGCGATATCCGTTTTCTGCGGCTCCAGATGTTGCTTACGCGCGAAGGCGAGGAGCCGCTCTGTCAATGTCACGCCCAGATCCACCGCATCCTCTATCCGTGCGAGAAGCCGCGCGGTTGTCTCTGGTTCGGCGGTTTCCAGCAGATGCAAATTGCCAGAAATCGTTGACAGGATGTTGCCGAAATCATGCGCCACTTCGCCCGTGACCTTGCCAAGCGTTTCCACCCGCCGGATCTCCGCGAGGCGCTCGTCCACGAGGCGACGTTCAGTCACTTCGGTAAACAGGTAGACCGCGCCGCCCTCGGGAAAGAGCGAACGACGAAGTTCGATCACATGGCCCGAACGGCTTTCATATTCGAGATAGCCCGCCGCCGCCGTTTCTTTGCGATCAAATCCCGACCGCGCGATGAGGTCTTCAAGTGTGAGGCCGATGTCATCACCCGCCGCAGGAGGCAAGCGCAGCAAACTGCGGGTGCGGGCATTTTCCGCGATGATTTTTCCCGAAGCCGCCGTGATGACGACGCCATCATTGATATTCTCAAACACCCGCGAAAACAGGTTGTTCTGCCGCTGGATCAACCGCGAATTGCGATCCAGCCGCAGTGCATTCGCGCGAAAAATACGGAAGGCGGCGAAGAGCTGGCCAATCTCGTCCTGCGTCTCGACCCCCCGCGCAATCCGCGTTTTCCGGTCTCCCGAGGCGAGGCGGCGCATGGCACCCGCGATCAGGCGAAGGTTCATCGCCACATAGCGCGAAACGAACACCGCCGAGATCAAAGCGATGATCAGCCCGAAGATCGTGAGCGCGAAAATTGCATATTGCGCCCATGCGAGATCAGCGCTGCTTTGCGCGCGCGAGACTTGCAGGCGTTGATTGGCAGCGCGCACCTTGAGGGAGGCAAGCGCGTTGATCCTCTCGGCTTCCGTGCGGATCCGGAAAAGGGCATTCTCCGCATCCAGCGAGATCGCGAGGCTCCGATAAACGAGGGTAAATAGCGTCTCGCCACGGGTGATCGCGTGATCGATTTCCTGCACATTATCCGCCACCACGGGGGTTGCAAAGGCGAGGATATCGGCGCGAATTTTGGCGTAGCGGCGCTGGAATTCGCCAATCGAGATCAAAGTCGTCGCACGCGCGGTGCCGATCCCCTCCATCGCAAGTTGTTGGAGTGCCGACCACGCCTGCCGCTCATAAACCGTTGACGCACGGGTGGTTGTCCAGACCCTGTAGCGGCGCAAAAGTGTCTCCAATGTCGCGGAGATCGTCTCGATATCCAAGCGGATCATATTCTGACGCGGGATGATCTCGACGAGTTCGGAGACTGCCGCGCGCATCCGAGCGACCGATAGGGCCAATTCCGCATCCCCATCCGACAGGGCCTCCAACTGGTCGATGGCCGCGAAGATCTCATCTGTCTCGGTGGAAATGCCGAAGGGCGGGTTGAGCGACAATAAGAAGGGCGCGGATTTCGAGAGCGTGGCCGCGCTTTGTGACAAATCCAGCGCGCGGGACACCTCCGCGAGGGTATCGCTATGCAGTAGATCAAGCTGCCGATCCGCGCGGGCAAGCGTATCGCGCGCGATATAACCCGTCGCAATCACCACGATGACCAAAAGCCCGATTGCGCAGAACAGCCGCGTGCGGATGCTCCAATGAGAGAGCCAGCCCAACCTCACGCAGACCCCTCTCCCAGCACGAAAATATACCCCTGTGCGCGGCGGGTTTGCAGATGCACGGGTTTGGAAGGGATCGGCTCGATTTTACGCCGCAGACGTAGGATCAGCACGTCAATCGTCCGGTCCACATAGCGATCCGTATTTGATCCCAACTCGCCCAAAAGCTCCGTGCGCGGGATGATCCGGTCAGGGTTCTTAACAAAATACTCCAGCAACCGATACTCCGCATTGGTCAGCGGAATTTCATCGCCCTGCGTATCTTGCAACTCGCGCTTTTGCAGATTGACCCGCTTATCCGCGAAAAAGATTTCCGAGGCTGCGGGCGTTTGTACGCCAGCGCCGACCGAAACGGCCCCAACCCCATGCCCGTAGCGGCGCAGCACCGCGCGGATCCGTGCGATGAGTTCGCGCGGGTTGAAGGGCTTGATGAGATAGTCATCGGCCCCCGTCTCCAGCCCGATGATCTTGTCGATCTCATCTCCCACACCCGTCAGCATCACGATCGGCAGGTTATATTTCTCGCGGATATGGATCGCCAACATCAGGCCGGATTCGCCGCGGAGCCGAAGATCAATTAAGGCAAGATCAATCGGAGGCGGATCGCCCAGCGCCTTGAAGGCGGGAATATCTTCGCAAGCTATCGCACGGTAGCCACTTTGCTCCATCAGCGCGGAAAGCGTCTCGCGCACCTGCGCATCGTCATCAACGATGGCGATTGTGGGTTGGGATTGCGGGGCGGGTTCTTCGGTGCTCATCGCCAAGTCATGGCACGTTTCGAAAAATCTCGCAAAGAAAGCCGCCGCTCTCGGGGAGAAATCAAGCAAAGATCCCGTTTCCTCTATTTCACTTTGTAACAGTGTTAACGAAAGGCCCCACTTGGGTAATTCTATTAGTCGGTGATTGCTGGCGTGGTGGGCGCGCTGCCCATTACGCTCTGCCCATGCCATTGGCGCGATACGATGTTCAACGCAGGAGACTGCCGTGAACGGGATCCGAGGAGGGATCTTCCGCCGTGCCGAATGTAGCAGATGATTTTTTGGGAGGATGACATGGATATTCTGAAAACAGGCTTGGCTTCGGCCTTGGCCCTGACGCTTGGCGGTGCCGCTTTCGCGCAGGACACTTGCACAGAGCGCGGCGCGCTGGATGTGATCTATTGCGATGCGAATGGTGATCTCGTGGCAGATGCGCCCACGGATCCCGCCAAGCTCAACGATCCGTCGACTTTGGTCTTTGCCTATACACCTGTTGAAGATCCTGCCGTCTATGCAGACATCTGGCAGCCGTTCATCGACCATTTGAAAGAGGCCACAGGACGCGATGTCCAGTTCTTCGCGGTGCAATCGAACTCGGCCGAGGTTGAAGCGATGCGATCGGGTCGCCTGCATATCGCGGGCTTCTCCACGGGGCCTACCCCCTTCGCGGTGAACCTTGCAGGGGCCGTGCCCTTCGCGATCATGGGGGAGGAAGGCGGCCAGTTCGGCTATAAGCTTCAGGTGTTCACGCAGGCCGACAGCGAGATCAAGGAGATGGCCGATCTTGCGGGCAAGCGCGTTGCGCATACCTCGCCCACGTCAAACTCCGGCAACCAAGCGCCCCGCGCGCTGTTCCCCGCCTTGGGTGTGACACCGGACGAAGATTACGAAGTGATCTATTCCGGCTCGCATGACCAATCCATGCTCGGTGTTGTCGCAGGCGACTACGATGCGGCCCCGGTGGCCTCGGAAGTGGTCGACCGGATGGCAGAGCGCGGCCTTTATGACCCTGCAGATGTGCGGATGATCTGGGAAAGCGATCCGTTCCCCACAACCTCTTTCACCGTCGCTCATGACCTTGATCCCGCCCTTGCCGAGAAGATCAAGGAAGCCTTCTTCAGCTTCGACTTTGAAGGCACAAAGCTTGGCGAGGAATTCCAAGGCGTCAGCAAGTTCATCCCGATCACCTATAAGGATCAATGGGCTGTGATCCGTCAGATTCAATCCAGCAACGGTGTCGAATACACGCCGCAAGGATTGGCTGCGAACTAAAGACATCGCACGAGCCGGACGGGTCTTGCCTGTCCGGCTTCTTTTGACGTGGGAGGGTATCATGCTGAAAATCGAAAATCTGGTGAAGCGCTACGGGGCGGGAGATCCGGTTCTAAAAAATCTGAATTTAGAGGTCGCGGGTGAGGAAGTCGTCTCGATCATCGGCTCTTCAGGGGCGGGGAAAAGTACGCTTTTGCGCTGCATCAACCGTTTGGTCGAGCCGACCTCCGGCGTGATTTCCCTCAATGGCACCGATATCACACGGCTGGGAAAACGCGATCTGCGAATGGCGCGACGGCGGATCGGGATGGTGTTTCAGGGGTTCAATCTGGTGGACCGTCTGACAGTCATGGAAAATGTCCAATCGGGGCGGCTCGGCTATATCTCGACATGGGCTGCGCTGACGCGCCGCTACCCGAAGGAAGACATCCGCCGCGCCTTCGAGTTGATGGAACGCGTCGGAATCGCCCATTATGCCGATAAACGCGCGGACGAGCTTTCGGGCGGCGAGCGGCAACGGGTCGGCGTGGTACGGGCGCTGATGCAACAGCCCGAAATTCTGCTGGCAGACGAGCCAACGGCCTCGCTTGATCCCAAAACCTCCGAACAGATCATGGCGCTGCTGCGCGATCTGGCGACGGAGCTGAAGCTGCCGGTGATCATCAATATTCACAACGTGAACGAGGCGAAGGAATACACAGATCGCATCGTTGGGATGCGCTACGGGCGGATCATTTTCGATGATAAGCCCGCCGCCTTGGTGAAAGAGGCGATGGATGAAATCTACGCTGGCGTGCCTGCGGATGATCGCCAATCCGACAAGGCCGATATGATCGGGGCAGCCGCATGAGCACCGCCCGCGATCATTGGAAAAAACCGCCGTTCATCGCGAATGCCCTGCTGCGCAACGGGCTTTACTTGGCGATCCTCGCCTATGTGATCTTCACCCTCGCGACCCTGCCGATTGATTGGGATCGGGTCTCTGCGGGGATGGGACGCGCCGCGAAGATCTTTAGCG
>Ga0070752_1002120_pt1 | contig 13030 bp, 14 predicted proteins | sample VirMetDEL_Aug_30_FD_77440 | JGI IMG/M metagenome (GOLD analysis project Ga0070752, IMG submission 77440) | Aqueous microbial communities from the Delaware River and Bay under freshwater to marine salinity gradient to study organic matter... | ecosystem: Environmental > Aquatic > Marine > Coastal...
ATAGTTGCGCCTAATTTAGCAGAACCCATACGTCGTGCTTGATCTCGTTCAAACTGTTGTTGTGCGTTTTCATAACCTCGCATCCCGCCTTGCATCTGTATATCAGATAGTTGTGTTGCAGTATCACGGTTCCGCATAGAGTCCATGACAGCTTGGCGTGTACCACCTGCTGTGCCTCGGCCTGCTGCAGATAAGTTAGCTAGATTACCTTGTCGGGTAGCTTCTTCTCTAGCTTGACGTAGTGCTACATCCGTTACCTGTTGTTGAAACGGATTAGTGTATTGTTGTGCTTGATCTGCACCAAATGCTTGTGGAGTAGAATCAGCAAATGCTCGTTGCATACCTTGATCTGTTGCACTTTGCCCACGTTGCCCTAGCGCATCAGCCGCGCCAAAAGCTCTACCAGCCCCCATAGCTGCTTGACCCATGCTCATACCTTGAGCTATACCCGCACCGCCAAGACCTTGTGTAGCTGCACCGTATCCTAGGTTGCCTTGAGCACCGTACATATTAGACGCTTGCCCAAATTGTTCTGGCGACTGCATACCTCGAATATTGCCCATTGCAGCTTGTTGGTCAGCGTTAAACGCTTCATTACGTTGCCCACCATACGCTTGGTACGGTGTTCTTGATTCGGCTTGCGCTCTTGATGAAACATCAGTTAAGTACGGGCGTAAGTATTCGGGTACGTTTGTTGTGGTTACCTTACTTGTCGAACTTGTTGAAGTAGGTTGTTTTCCGCCGCCGCCCATACTTATTCTCCTAAATCTCTTAGATCTCTTACGTACACTTGGGTTTTTAAAGCCCACCCAATACTGCTGTACAGTCTCCCTAAACTTTCTTTATTTGTACTACACTCTAAATAAGTGCAATCTAAATCAAGAGCCATATTTTCAAAAAACGGAAGGTATGTTTCTGTATCACCTCCTGTCCTGTGTTCAGGGGCAACCCAAGCAACCCATATATTTAATGTTTTTTTATGCGTAAAAGGGTCTATTATAGTTTCTGCAACAACAAACCTTGCTTTTTCTACAACCATTAATATTGCGCTACCATTAACGCAGTTAGCGTACACATCTTCTGGTCTATACGTCAGTAAAGGTTGTTCTTGTAGTATAGACTCTATTGCTGGTTTTACCCAATCCCATTCAAGCCGTATGTCGCCGTAAATAAAATCTGGATGTTCGGTCATGCTGGCATGTACTCATTAGGGTTAATCGCATCGGGTTGCTCTATAGAACCTCCTCGTGCTTTACGTACTCTGTCCATCATAGCATACAGTTGTTTGGCGCCAGCGCCTGTATCGCCGTTGCCCATATCAGATACTACGTCAGCAGGAACAACAAACTCGCCCGGAGATAGCGCTGCAGGCTGTTGTCCAGAGATGGAAGTCATAATGTCATCGCTCATACCATCACCCGGCCCTTTAGTTAAACCACCATCAGCAAACCCCATAAGGCCGCCTTGAGCTGCATATTGATATCCACCTACAGGGTAATTATATTTTTCTGCGTTAGGGTTTTTTGAAGGGTTCATCGTTATACCAAACGGGCCTCTTACTGATGAAGGTGGAGTATACGCTGCTGAACTGTCGGTTCCATATGGGCCACCACCGTAAAAATTAGGTTCTGTACCTTCAGGGCCATAGTAGTTACGGGCGTTAGGGTTTACTTGTGTAATACCACCATCGTTAGGATTAAAGTACGACGCTTCAAATGTTCTAGGTATAAAATTACCAAAAGAATCTCGTTCCATTGGAGCTACGTTTTGCGCTGTTCTGCTGGTTTGGTATCCACCTTCAGGGAAAAAGTTTTTCTCTTTTTTTATTTCCGGCGGGTCTTCTGGTGTAGGTGGTTTATACCCTGCAGCCATACCAGCAGCCGATGCAGCTAAACCTAGTTTATTGCTTCCGAGTGTACTAAGTACATCGGGACTAGTAAGCCCTCTGCCTACGTTAGCTAATGTTGTACCTGTTGAAGTAACTGCAGGGGTTAAAGCCTGTCCAGTTAGTGTTGGCGATTTCGCAATTGCCATATTTGTTGCTTGTTGCCTTGCCGTTTCACCTCCCGCTGCACCTAAACTAGTTGCTATACTTGCGCCACCAAGCCCACCAAGTCCGTATTTAAGCCCTTGTCTCCAATCACCGCCAGATGCAGCTAACCCGCCAAGACCCATTGCTCCGCCTATTGTAAACGGGTTTATAAACGCGCTGCTCAAACCTCCAGTTGCAATAGCCAAACCCCCGCCTATTAACATAGGCAGTATGTTACTTAAAAAACCTGCTTCCGGTAGCCCTGTATCGGGGTTAGTAGTTAAACTTCCTCCAAACCCTTGCGCTAAACTCTGTAGTCCCTGCACTTCATTAGGTGTCATATGAACAAGTTCTGTATCAGGCCCACGACCTAATGCTGCTAAACCTTGTGCTGGTTGTCTGTATTGCATGTTCATATTGCCTACTATATCCCTAAAGTAGTGAAGTTAAAAGTATCCAACGTGCGTCTGTTACAGAGTATATAAGAGATACAATGCCTGTGCCCGTAGTAACTACGTCAGCCCCTGTGTTTGTTAGTATTCTGTTCGCTGCTGTAGAAGTAGCATCGTTTGTAATCGTCATATGCTGGGAAGTTGTATTATAGAGTATCACTACCCGTCCGTCTGGGTTATCAGGCTTTGTAATGCCAGAAATACTGAATGCACCTGTCGGCCCTGTGATACGTATAAAAGACTTGTTAGGTAACACAATGTTGTTGTTAGCCCCGTTAGATGCTGCAAAAGCACCGAAGGGCAGTTGTATTACGTCAGTCACAACACTATCTAGGCTTAACCCTGCTTTGCTGTCATGGATACTAAAGTACGACCCAATAGACCGTATTAAGTCAAAAAAGTACCCATTGTCGTATTCATTAGGTGGTGCAGGTAGATTAGGTGATCTGTGCTGTTGGAATGCCATACTAACCTCTACGCCCATCAGGTCTTACATCAGCGCGTGGTGTACCTAACTGCCATGCAACACCTGCTGCAGTAGATTGTATCTTTAACGACAGTTGCCTACCACGAGCGCGAATATGTAACTGCTCTGTAAATTCGTCTATTGTAGAAGCGCTTACTGCTGTAGTAGCTAACGAACTGCCGCTAGGACTTGTGCTGGTTGTTGTAGCACTAGACCCCGGAAAGTTTTTAGTGTCTATACTCATTAATGCGCTAGGTGTTACGTTATTATCAGACCCAACAAAATTCATATCAGGGATAACTTTTCTAACCAACGTAAACCTATCACCCTCATCTAACGACACACTGGCTGATGTAATAGAAGCACTTAATGCTGAACCGTCGGCATCGTTACCAAACTCATGGTTGTAGATAAACCCATCATCGCTTGCTGCTTGTGGGTATTGGCGTGTTGTAGAGTCTGACCATGCAGTTCTATCAAAGTTATCGTCGCACTCACCGTGGAACCAGATGTTATCTAGATAGTTGTACACGACGTATGTATCTATAGTTGTGCTACTAGAGGAGCAATAGAACCACCATATTTCATGGAACTCAGCGTTTAGTCCTGCAAAGAACTGGTCAGTCTGTGCCTCGTTAAAATCTTTAAACACATGATCATCTAGCGTACACGGCAATGTCTGTACTCGTCCGTTGTACATATAAAACTTATTACTGCCCATCCAATACACAACGCTGTCTACATTAACAACCGCATTAGGGGCAATCAAACTAACGTAGTTAGATATCTCATCTAACCTAAATACTTCAAACCCACCAATAAATTTTAATGAGTTTACGGAAGATTCAGTAAATATAAGGGTTTCGTTGCTAGTAGGTACTCCAGTCATAATTGAAGAACCATTTTGTACGTTAAGTGAGCCTGCTGTAGTTAAATCGCTAGGAGTCCAATTTTGAATTACTGTAGCGTCAGACCAACGAACAACCAATGGGTCGTGGGCTGAAAGACCGTAAGGTACACACCCTAACGCTAGTAGGGTTCCGCTGGTGTTGTCTTGAGATATAAGTACCTGCGTAACTTTAGTTGGTACGTCTGACGCACTACCTAATGTACTTAAAAGTACCGCACGAGTGTTTAGTGCTGAGTTATTAGCCCAATAGTATATCTCTCCTGAGTCGTCACCATCTATAGTGTATCGAGCGTTGTACACCAGATCGTCAAAGTATTTCGTAAAATGCACTAGTCTAAGCGGTAAATACACCCCATCTGCTACTGCAGAAGCTGTACCCCAAGTACCTTCGTCCCAGCCATCTGTACCCCAACCAAGCCCTACTGAACTTGTATCAAGGCCAACAGGCATTTGATATTGCGCTACGGTGCTACCACCGCCGCCACCGGAAACTGCGGCGTTAGAGTTTAAAGCATCTCCGTTTGCATCTAAGGCTGTAAAAGTAAATACATTGCCGTCAGTAATGCTGTCTATAACGTATTCTTTATTTAGTATGGTAGCTGTAATGTTACTAGAGCCTAAAGTAGCAGCGGCTGAAAAAGTAACGTAATCACCTGCATTAGCTCCATGGCTTGCTTCAGTTACTGTGATTGTTGATGATCCGCTTGTAGAGGTAAACGTAGGATCTCCTCCACCAGAGGTTAATCTAACCCCTGTAATATCAGTAATCGTACCGCCCGTATCCAAATATACTTTTTGACTTGTGCCTATTGCCATGAAGTTACTGACACCAGACGGGGTGTAGTTATATAAGCTACGGCAAATACCAATAAACGCGGATACCGTGTACTTAGCAAACCCACCAATCTTCTTAGGAAACCCTTGAACAAAGCGAACCTTGTTTGTGTTATACCAACCACCCTCTGCAGAGTAGTCAGATATGTCTTTGTTAACTCCGGGCCTAAATACTAACTTTCTTAACATTAGACTAGTAAGCTCCCCACACTTTAACCTTAGTGCCGCCCCAGTATTCAACTGCAAGGCCAGCTTCTATTAGTTTTTCGTTAATAGAATTATCTTGTTTATCCCAAAGCACCCCTAAGATGCGTCCGTACTTACCACGTCCTTGCGACTCTAATACAAAACCGTCTTTGGTTAGTTCTTTAAGTAACTCTTTAGCTTGTAGCCCTAGTTTCTTTTCGGCTAAGTCTCTAGTTCTTGATTCTGGAGTATCAATACCTACTAGTCTAACTCTTTGTTTTGCAAGAACAATCTTAAACCCTAGGTCGATATTAACGTCTATCGTATCTCCATCGACTACTCTATCTAACGTACAGGTATATACAAACGGTTTAGCCATGATTACTTCCTTGTCATTGCGGCGCTACCAAAGTAGAAACCTATGATGTTCATTATAGCAACGGGCAACCATTCAGGAGTTACCCACCCATCCATTGTTATATACTCTACTGCTGTTTTAGTATTGTCAAAGATACCAAATAAGTATTTGCTCCCAGTAGTAATTTCTACAGGGATGTTAGTAGCTTGGCCTAATAGCGGAGCAAGGAAAACAACACCGATACCTGCCATCATTGCAGAAACCACTATAAATCGTCGTATCCATGCGGCATTAGGGTTTTGGTAGTCTCTAGCGCTGTTTACGCCTTCTTGTATGGACTTGTTATAGCCCATCATCATTTTGTGTTGTTCGGCTTTGTCAGCTTGCGCCTGCGCCCACATCTTCATGACACCGCCTAACGCGGTAGATCCCAACATAGATACGGCTTCTATAGGCAATCCGAACATAACGCTACCTCACAATTAGATCTTCCAAGCAATGCCAGCTAAGAGCGCAATAACTGCGCCAGCACCTGTAATCATAATAAACTCTATACGTTTAATACGCAGTATAGCCTCTTTCCACCGTTCTTCCATCTGGACTTCTACAATTGTGACTCGTGTGTTTAAGCTGTTAACTGCGTCATTCATTTTACATGCCTACGGTTTTGGGTTAGCGTCTTTAACTGCTTTTATTTTAACTTTCCAAGCATCTATTCCGTTGTGATAAATTTCATCTAGCTGTTCTGCAATGCTAGGGTATGCTGCAACTCGGTTATATTTGTATGTATCTGGATCTACCCAAGCGTTTACTAAAGCCTCATTAAGCGTGACTGGATCGCCATTACTATCAAGAGCAATATCGTCGCTAACAGTAACAACTTGTGAGTATAGTGCAAGTATTGCTTTATGATTCATCCTAATATCTCCATAACCGTTAACGAAGAAGCTCCTCTTGGAAAATAAGCAGCGTCTGCATCAGAAGCCACGTAATTGATAGCTACCGTACCTGATCCGTAGTTTGGCGCACCCTGCACTTTATAAGTAACAGCAGAGGTTGTTGCTGGAGAGTCTACATAAGTAAGATGAGTATTCATTGCCATAGCCCCTGCTCCAGAAGGTGAGTTTATAAATGACGCAACCCTTTGTCGGTTTGATGCAGCATCACCAATAAAGTCATCAGCGTTACCCCCAGTAAACCGCAAAGCAGCTATTCTGTCAGCCGTGTTACATCCAATATTAACTTGTGCCATAAGTAGGATTTTGTTTGAACTGCTTGACGGAGTTATATCTACAGACAAAGATGTAATGTCTACAAAATTAAACACGTTACTAGCGGCTGCTGCGATAGTTTGTACCCCAAGAAAATTAGCGGTAACTACTTGAAGTATCATTCCCGGCCCCAAAGTAAGTGCTTTAGTCCCAGCTTCAGCTGCTACCCCCAAAGTTACCGCCCCTGACGTTGCTCCACTGATTACTACACTACCCATTAGTCTGCTGCCTCTGCTGTATTGCCTTCATCAACCCATTCCAGATAGGCTTGGTAATCTGTGTTAGCTTCGTCAAAAGGGATACATGTTGCGTCAGCAGTTCGTATAATTGCATATTTATTTACAACACCATTTTCTTTATATTTTTTATACATAATTATAACTCCGATGAGAAAGACATCTCTCCAGCAGTAACATTGTGAAGCATTGGTCTATTGTGTGTTATACTGCTAAAATTTGTTAACGTAAAAACACCCCCAGAGCTATTAATTCTACTGGCTCTTATAGCTATTGCCGCCGAACTTTGCGCCCTGTCTGCTACGTTCATATCTTCAAAAGTCATGGCCGTAGCTGATACACTTGGTGTAGCTCTCATTGGCGTAACAAATGAGATAGACACTCCAATACCGCCACCACTATTGTCACCTATTCCTGTCATTCCCGAAGCAGTTTGGTAATACCTCTGACACAAAGTTAACTCTTCACCAAAACTTTTATGCTCAAAGTCTGTGGCTGTAGAGCCTATTTCAAGCTGGACTCCTGTCACATACCACGTTGCACCATTTGTAGACGTTAATTTAACTTGGCTTCCAGCAGAATGAAAGTTACCTGCTTGCCACTGGTCTGCTGTGCCTTGAAAGTCTGTACCAGAGCCAAAATCCCACATAAATACTAACCCTACGGCGGTTGTTGTTAACCAAGTCCCTGTAGTGTCTAGCGTTAATGTTATACTTTTCTTTTCCCAAGTATTTGCTTGAGCTATATTATATAGATAGGGGTAATTCCTATCTGCTGCCGAATTTCTCATTGCCCCACCAAAGTTTCCAGTTAGGCTGCTTTTTACCCAAAATGATAAAGTAACTGTTTCGGCATCGGAAGTTCCGCAATTTAAATGAGCAATGTCTACTCCTTCGGCTCGGTACTGCATTAACGCATAAGCATCAGCAGCTATACTACTGTCTGCCGTGGTAATTGTTACCTTTGCTGCGTTCTTAAACCCTGCTGGAGTGTCAGTTACTTGTTGGACTGTATAAGCAGCACCACCACTCGCAAAAGTTGTGTACCTATCTATTATGTAAGTGTTATTGCCTGTTGCCGTAGCCGTAGTGCCAACTCTTTGCGATACCTGCATCTCACCGTTAATTACAATATTTCTACGGCCACCTATCTGCCCTGAGTTGACACCTGTTACACCAGTCAGTGCGTTAGTGCCTGATATGCCTGTGGTGCCGTTTAATACTAAGCTCATTATGCCTCCAACGCTGTTATTCTAGCTTCTAACTCTTGTATTGTTTTGACTAACAAGGGGACTAGCTTGCTTTGGTCTATGCCTTGATAATCAGGCATTACTTTACTTGCTTCCCACGTTGAGTCGGATGGGTATATTGCAGGTACGGTATTCCCGTCAGAATCTGTTGTTGATGATTTACCAGCAACCCAATCAGATTGTTCTATGTTTTCAGATAAAAGTGCTCCAGCGGCATCTAAAACAACTTTGGTATGTGTTTTAGTCCCATCTTTTTCGCCTGTAATAGCCTCTGGAACAACGCTAGATACTTCATGCGCTAAGAAACCATCTACTGTTCTGTCTGCGTCAGCAATAAAATTAAACCTTGCTGGCTTTAGTTGTTTTAGTCTTGTTGTAGCGTCCCAAGAATAATCTACATTTTCTTTTAGTCTATAGTCAGAAGATGTGTTATACGCGGTTGAACTTCCATTGACCGATACACTTCCAACATTAGAACTGTCTCTGCGAAAAAGAATAACACCGCCATCGCTATTGCTGCGTCTTAGTATTGCTGCATATTCAGACGACCTAGTAGCAAATATAGAGCCGTCAACAGTAATCCTTGTGCCAGTAGACGCATTACCATCTAGCGATGTACAAGCGATCAAGAGGTTGCCTGATCCGTCAATCCGCATACGTTCTGTGTCCGCAACATAAAAAGTGTAAATAGAGGCGTTAATCTGCAGCGGATATGTTGCGCTAATCGGATCGTTGTAGCTGTCAATCCGATTTGTTCCGCTCAGATTACGCATAAACAGGTTACTTGTACCCGACACGTAAGCTGCGCTAATAATCGGAGCATATACAGACCCGCTTGCGCCCGCCAGTAATTGGCCTGACAACTTTATCCCGCCCACAACGTCTAGTGCTGCCCCCGGAGCCGTCGTGCCAATACCGACGTTGGTAGTGCCAGTGGGAATTGACATGACTGTTGCATCAGCATCGTTCTTAAACGTAATATCTGAAGTGGAACCTTGCCCTGTAAGTATCAAACCTTCTGCTGCTGTATAGCCTATTGCAGCGTTGTCTCCTGCTGCTGTGTCCCCATCGGGTTCAAAAGCTGCTCCAGTTACAGTTCCAACAATATCTACATTACCAGAGCTGTCCATAGCAAGTTTAGTGCTTCCTGCTGACTGTATATCTAAAGCCCCTGACGTATCAGAAGTTAATTTTAATCCACCTGAAGTATCTGCATTAATAAGAGTTGTCATGCTATATTCCTACAAAACCACCCAGCGACTACCGCTAGGAATTGTTACTACTACACCAGATTCTACCGTTATCGGCCCAACACTCATGGCGTTTTTGCCAGAGGTTATAGTGTAGTTAGTGGTTACGTCATCTGAGTTTTCAACAAATACTTGATCGCTGCCACCCCCAGTTGCGCCGCCACCAAGACCGCCCCATGCGCTAGTATAGCCTTCAAACTGACCTAATGTGCTGTTATAGCGTATTAAACCAGCCGCATTAGACGGTCGTTGCGCTGTTGTGCCTACATTTAGTTTTAAAGCGTTGGTTGCAGACAGCGAGACTTGCCCCGCAGAACTTATCGCAATAGCGTCTGTATCACTAGCAGATCCAATTGTTCCTGCATCAGCAACTCGCACCGAACCTCCGGTAATTGCTCCCGTCGTAGTAATAGTAGAAGCACCGTTGTTTATAGTGCCAAAGCCACTTGTAATGCTTCCAGAGTTCAATGCGCCAGTAGTTACGATAGAGCCAGAACCTGCAACAGCAGATGCTCCTATATCTGACAAGACTTCCGCAGCAGACCTACCTTCTATAGACGTTCCAGCAACCCGTAAAAAGTCATCATCTGCCACACCACTTGTAAACACAGGTACATTGGTATTGCTAATCCCGGTAGACAACGTAGCTGTAGCAGTTATTGCTGTACCATTTAACGTCATGGCATCAGCTTCTAACGTACCGTCTATATCGGCATCCCCGGATATATCAAGGCTTGCACCTGTTAATTTACCTGCCTGTAAGTCAGCATAGCTGTTAATTGTGACATTTCCGGCAGTCGTGCCGTCTTCTGTATTACAAGCTATTGCTGCAAATTCGTCAGCAGATTCGTCCCAAATAAGACCTTTGTTAGCAGTGTTACTCGAAGACCCATCGCCTCTGGTGACAATAAACCCTTCGTCATAGGCTGTGCCTGTGTACCCTTGACCAAATTTAACCAGTGGGTCGGTAACCGTAAGGTTAGTCGTGTCTATGGTGGTGGTCGTGCCATTAACGTCAAAATTACCTGTGACGGTTACATTGTCACCAAACGTAACTTCAGACGTAGAATGACCTATTGCAATAGCTATACCAGAAGATTCTGTTGCAAGTTTTAACTCACCCGTAGCGTTAGTGATATATGAGTTAGTACCGTCGTGGTACACCTGCATGTCTGATCCTGCGCCAAACTTAAACTTATCGCTGTCTGGTACAAGTAAGTCACCGCTTGAGTCTACTGTCACGGCCTTCGATGCTTCTGAAGTGCCTAACGTAGTAATGTCTAGGTAGTTTATTTCTGTGGTTGTAACCGTTGCTCCATCGAGCTTGTTTAACTCTGCGGCTGTACTTGTAACATTCGTTCCACCAATATCTAAAGTAGTAACCGAGATTTCACCAGCAACAGTTGCAATTCCGTCAGCAACCGTAATTAAATCAGTATCGTCCGTATGTCCAATGGTTGACCCGTTAATGACAACATCATCAATATCAAGCGAACCGCCACTAATAAGCCCTGTGGTAGTAATTGCTGAAGCACCATTATTTATTGTTCCAAAACCGCTAGTTATACTTCCCGCGTCCAAAGCCCCAGTGGTCACGATTGAGCTAGAACCCGCAGTGGCAGACGCGCCTATATCAGATAGCACTTCACTAGCTGACCTACCTTCTATAGAAGTACCAGCAACTCGTAAAAAATCGTCATCAGCAACGCCAGTTGTAAATACGGGTACGTTAGTGTTACTAATCCCCGTAGATAAAGTAGCTGTAGTAGTGATTGCTGTGCCGTTTAAAGTCATAGCGTCAGCTTCTAAAGTACCATCAATATCAGCGTTGCCACTAATATCTAACGAACCGCCATCTATTTCTCCACTAGCTGTTACCGTAGTAAAAGTCCCTGCTGCCGCACTAGCCCCACCAATAACCGTACCGTCAATTGTTCCGCCATCTATGTTGACAGAGGAGAAAGATAGGTTAGCAGTTATGTCAACAATAGCAGCGCCAGAACCTGCGCCATCAGCGTAGATAATCTTACTGTCGCCATTTAGAACACTGACGTTAGCCCCGCTGCCTTGCGTAAACGTAGCAGTCTGCCCACTACTGTTTACTACTATGTAGACTTTATCTGCGGTATTAGGAGCAATGGTGATTGTGTTTGTGCCACTAGGAGAGCCGCCAAGAACAAGCACTTTATACATGCCATCGCTTAACGTGCCGTCAGTAGTAGTTAATGTGTGTGTAGTTCCAGATAGAGTTATTGCACCAACACCATTAATGGAGCGGTCAATAATGTCCATATTGGTGTTGACCGTATCGCCCCACTCACCTGTCTGGTCACCTTCTGCGGGTTTCTCTATCCCAGAGTTGCCTGTATACGAACTTGCCATCTACTTATCCTATTCTGTCCAAAACACCGTTTGCGTTCCTGAAGTACCTATAATGTTTGAAGAAGTCCATGTCCATGAATTAATAGTACCACCACCATTGTAAGTAGCGTCTGCGCGATTTAAAGTAGTGCTTCCTATAGTCATTGATGTCCAACCACTGTTTCCGGGGTTAGTACTAGCTCTAAAAGTTATACCATTAATTAAAAAATACAAAGCCTCAATAGTTACGTTAAACCCATCAAATTCTATGGTGGGACTACCCATTCCTCCAATCGGAAACCCTGTAGCTGCTGAAGAAAACCCAAACCCAGTTATAAAGCCACCAAAAGAACCAGAGCCTATTGGTGATATAGTGCGAGTATCACTATTTGTTTCTTTAACCGCTCCAAAAAAGTCTGTTAGTGATATAGCACCGCTAGTAGGGACACTGTTATTAGCCGTAACATTGGGGACAAGGCTGCCACCACGGTAATACTCGGTTAAAGAGTGGGGGGCACTGCCACCAAACTCAGTAACAAGGTCTGTTATGCTGATAGGAGCTGAACTTGTGACCGCCATTATCTATCCTCTAATTCTTCTACTTTATCCGATAGCTCTTTAACTGCTTCAATCAATACGCCTACTAAATTACCATAAGCCACCGATAAGTGTTTATCTTCTGTGTCATCTGTAACCACTACTTCAGGCATAACTTCTTGCATCTCTTGTGCAATAACACCTACGGCACGGGTTGCTTCGTCGTCGTGCCTATCAAAGTATACGCCACGCATTTCTTTTACTTTATCTAACGCGCTATCAATCGTTTCAATGTTTGATTTAAGTCGTATGTCAGAGCTAACCGTTACGTTGGTAGCCGCAGTAATAGTGCCTGTTGAGGTAAGGTTTCTATACCCTGTAATGTCTTTGTTGCTGTCTACAATAACCGCTTTAGACGCTGCAATAGTCCCTGCTGTAATACCATCGACCAAGTTAAGCTCTGCGGCTGTACTGGTAACGCCATCAAGAATGTTAAGTTCTGCTGTTGTGCTAGTCACACCATCAAGGAGGTTGAGTTCTGTTGCTGTGCTAGTCACACCATCTAGTATGTTTAGCTCGGCAGTTGTACTGGTTACCCCATCAAGAAGGTTGAGTTCTGTTGCTGTACTGGTAACACCATCTAAAATGTTAAGTTCTGCTGCGGTCGATGTAACGCCGTCAAGAATATTAAGTTCAGCGGTTGTGGAAGTTACTCCGTCAAGAATATTAAGTTCTGTGGCTGTACTGGTCACTCCGTCTAATATGTTTAACTCTGCAACCGTACTGGTTAAAGTCGTAGTCCCGTCATTCAAAGCGTTGTAAATCGTGGTTCCCGTCATAGTGACATCAGCTAGTACAGGCGCAAATGTATTAAGTACATCGTAAACA
>Ga0070752_1002135_pt1 | contig 12999 bp, 10 predicted proteins | sample VirMetDEL_Aug_30_FD_77440 | JGI IMG/M metagenome (GOLD analysis project Ga0070752, IMG submission 77440) | Aqueous microbial communities from the Delaware River and Bay under freshwater to marine salinity gradient to study organic matter... | ecosystem: Environmental > Aquatic > Marine > Coastal...
GCTGATCGGGCACCAGCCGGTCGGCGACATAGGCGCGGTAGGGTTCCATCGTGATGTTGTTGCCGGCGTCGAGGATCCACAGCAGACTGGCGGCCATCCACAGCGCGCTGGAATAGGGCATCAGGAACAGGCTGATCGAACAGATGATTGCGCCGATCAGGAAATAGGGCGTGCGTCGGCCCCAGCTCGACTGGGTGCGGTCGCTCATTGCCCCGATGATCGGTTGCACCAGCAGGCCGGTCATCGGTCCGGCGAGCCACAGCAGCGGCATCGTCGCCTCGTCCGCGCCGAGGAAGCCGTAGATCGGCCCCATGTTCGCCTGCTGAAGACCGAAACTGAACTGCAAGCCGAAGAAGCCGACGTTCATCTCGATGATTCGTAGCAGCGAAAGCCGCGGTTTTCCTGTGACTTGCATATCTGGTACTCTCTCCCAGCCCCACCTGTAGCAGCGACGTCGAGCAAGTTGGTGTCACAAACAACGCCTGATTGCAAACGTTTGCATTTTGTATTGCAAACGTTTGCACCAGCGGTATGTCTAAGGGGCGAATCGAAAGAATTCCATCTGGGAGAGCAATGATGAAACTTCGCAACGTGCTTGCTGCCGGGGTCGCGCTGTCGGCGATATCCGCCCCCGCCTTCGCTCAGGAAGGCGCACCCGCTGCCGATGGCGACCCCGTCCTCGGCGACAATGTCATCATCGTCACCGCGGTCGCACAGGGCCAGAACCGTCTGGAAAGCTCGGTCTCGGTCAGCGCGCTCGACGCGGAATCGATCGCCGATCTCAATCCCAGCTCTTCCGCCGATCTTATCCGCCAGATCCCCGGCATCCGTTCGGAAGCCTCGGGCGGCGAAGGCAATGCCAATATCGCGGTTCGCGGCATTCCGGTCTCGACCGGCGGCGCGCGCTATATCCAGCTGCAGGAAGACGGGCTCCCGGTCCTCGAATTCGGCGATATCGTGTTCGGCAATGCCGACAATTTCGTGCGCGCCGATCGCAATGTCGGCCGTGTCGAGGCGGTCCGCGGCGGCTCGGCCTCGACCTTTGCCTCGAACTCGCCGGGCGGGGTGATCAACTTCATCTCGAAGACCGGGCTCGAAGAAGGCGGCGCGGTTGCCGGCACGATCGGCATCGATCACGAAACCTACCGGCTCGACTTCGATTACGGCGGCGCGCTCGACGCAACCAGCTATTTCCATGTCGGCGGTTTCTACCGCACCGGCGAAGGCGTTCGCGACACCGGTTTCAACGGCAAGGAAGGCGGCCAGATCAAGGCCAACCTCACTACCGAATTCGACGGCGGCTATATCCGCGTACACGGCAAGCACCTCGACGACAGCACGCCGACGATCCTGCCGCAGCCGGTGGCCGTGACCGGGACCGACAGCGATCCGGATTATACCGCGATCGCCAATTTCGACCCGCGCACCGCGTCGCTCTACAGCCGGTACATCTCGGCGGCGCGGACGCTCGATGGCGACAACAATCCGACGACTTACGACATCCACGACGGCCTGTCGGTCAAGAGCGCTGCATTCGGCGTCGAGGCGGAAGTCGAGTTCGCCCCCGGCTGGACGCTGACCAACCGCTTCCGCTACGCCGACAACAGCGGCAGCTTCGTTTCGCCCTTCCCCGCCAGCGTGGGCGATGCGCAGGCGATTGCCGACGGGATCGGCGGCGCCGGTTCGAGCATCGTTCTGGCCAGCGGCCCCGATGCGGGCCAGGCAGTCGCCAACCCGGCGACCCTGGGCGGCAACGGCCTGCTGACCAATGTCGTATTGTTCAACGTCCGCCTGAACGATCTCGACTACCTGGTAAACGATCTGCGGGTCGCCAAGGATTTCGATGTCGGCAGCGGCAGCGCGACCTTCACCGCGGGCTTCTATGGCAGCCGCCAGGACATCGACACCGACTGGCTGTGGACGTCCTATGTCCAGACGGTCGAAGGTGACGGCAATTCGGTCCTCGTCGATATCGTCGATGCCGGCGGCAACGTCGTCACCGATACGGGCGTGGCCGGTTACAGCGCCAGCTTCTTCGGCAATTGCTGCCGCCGCAATTACGATGTGCGCTACGACACCTATGCGCCCTTCGCCTCGCTGGCCTTCGATTTCGATCGTGTGACCTTCGACGCCAGCATCCGCTACGATTTCGGCAGCGCCAAGGGCACGATCACCGGCTCGGATACGGGTTTCGGTGCTGGCGTGACCGCATTCGGCTTCGACAATGACGGGGTTATCAGCCCCGCCGAAGCGCAGACCGGCGTGCTCCCGCTCGGCAACGCCCGCCCGGTCGATTACGATTACGACTATTTCTCCTTCTCGGTCGGCGCCAGCTACCTGCTGACCTACGACCTGTCGCTGTTCGCCCGCTACAGCCAGGGTGGCCGCCATACGGCAGACCGCAGCCTGTTCTCCCCCGCGATCAGCGCAGTGGACGGCAGCCTGCCGGGCGACGACGACAACGGCGTGATTGCCTCGGTCGACCAGCTCGAAGGCGGGCTGAAATACCAGGGCGGCAGTGTCGATCTCTACGCGACCGCCTTCTATGCCGAGACCGCCGAAACCAATGTCGAAATCGCCCCGCTGCGGCTGACCGACAACACTTACGAAGCCTTCGGCCTCGAACTCGAGGGCAGCTATTCGGTGGGTCCCTTCTCGCTGTCGGCCGGTGCCACCTGGACCGATGCGGAGATCAAGGAATCGCTCAACGCCGCGGTGATCGGCAACACGCCGCGTCGCCAGGCCGATCTCGTCTTCCAGGGGACCGCTCAGTACGAGAACGATGTCTTCACCGTCGGCCTCAACGCGATCGGCACCACGGACAGCTACACGCAGGACAACAACCAGCTTAAGCTGCCCGGCTATACGCAGGTCAATGCCTTCGTCGCCGTGCGTCCGATGGACCGGCTCGAACTGTCGCTCAATGCCAGCAATCTGTTCGACGTCTACGGTTACACCGAAGCCGAAGAAGGTGCGATCCCGGGCAATGGCCTGGTCCGCGCCCGTTCGATTGCCGGACGCAGCATTCTCGCTTCCGCCCGTATCGACTTCTGACCCAGTGTCAGGACACCGGGCCGGCCGGGTCCCCTACCCCCGGTCGGCCCACCCTTTCCTCCCATCTGTGGACGCTGAGATGACAAGCGTATGGACACGCGAAGACGCCAGCAGGATCGACCCGCGTCCTGAGAACCGGATTTCCGAAATCACCCGGCCGCGCCGGAGCGACCTCGACCGCAACCGCGTCTATTGGGACATGTGGCCGATCCAGGACCGCGACGGGTGGATCGCCGATTGCCGCGGCCGCGAATTATGGATGGCGCTGACTGCACCCGATCGGGGCGATCCCAGCCTGCGCCATTTCGAGGCCAAGATCCGCCTGCTCGAACGCAAGCCGGACGGCTGGACCGATCTCGGCGACGTGCTGCCCGATCGCGCAGTGCCTTACGAACGCGAATGGGCGGGTTCGGCCGTTACCGATGGTACAACCGTGAGCCTGTACTTCACCGCCGCAGGCACTGCCGAGAAGCCCGGCGGTTACCAGCAAGCGCTCTATGAAACGCATGCGCGGATGCGCGAGGACGGGCTGCCGGTCGACTGGTCGGTTCCCGCCCCGTCGGTGCCGGTGATCACCGATGACTACCAGCCTGCCGACGCGCACGAAGGCGAGGCCGGGAAGATCAAGGCGTTCCGCGACCCCGCCTATTTCCGCGACCCCGCCGATGGCCGCGAATATCTGGTCTTCACCGCCTCGCTCGCCAATGCGCAGAGCGAATTCAACGGCGCAGTGGGCATTGCCCGCAAGGAAGGGGCGCAGTGGAACCTGTTGCCGCCGCTGGTCCATGCCGATGGCGTCAACAACGAGCTCGAGCGCGCGCATGTGGTGTTCCACGACGGGCGCTATCACCTGTTCTGGGTGACGCAGAGTTCGACCTTCGCCCCGGGTCTGCGGCATGCCCCCAACGGGATGTACGGCATGGTCGCAGACAGCCTGTTCGGCCCCTACCGCCCGCTGAACCACAGCGGCTTGGTGCTGGCCAATCCCAGCGACGAGCCGATGCAGAGCTACAGCTGGTTCGCCTCGCGCGAACTGATCGTGTCGAGCTTCGTCGATTTCTGGGGCATGGACGGGCGCGAATTGCCGCGCGACCATTCCCAGGTGGCCGACCGCTTCGGCGGCGTCCCCGCGCCGCTGCTGCAGTTGACGATCAAGCAGGACCGCTGCGAATTGTTGCAGACGATCGACGCATGACCGGCGCGCGGCCCCTGTTCGGCGGGATCGAGGCGGGCGGGACCAAGTTCGTCCTTGCAGTCGGCCATTCGCCTACCGAAATCCTCGCGCGCCACGCCCTCCCCACGCGCGCGCCCGAGGCCACGCTGCGCCAGACCGAAGCATGGTTTCGCGAACAGGGTCCGCTGGCCGCGCTCGGCATCGCCAGTTTCGGCCCGGCGGTGGTCGATCGGGCTGACGGCAGCTGGGGCCATATCGCGACGACGCCCAAGCCCGGCTGGTCGGGCTGCGACCTTGCCGGCCATTTCGCGCGCGCATTCGATGTTCCGGTCGGCTTCGACACCGATGTGAATGGCGCCGCTCTGGCGGAAAGCGCTTTCGGGGCCGGCCGCGAGCTGACCTCGCTCGCCTATGTCACCGTGGGCACCGGGATCGGCGGCGGGCTGGTTGTCGATGGCCGGGCTCTGCACGGCGCGGCGCATCCCGAGATGGGGCATTTGTTCCCGCGGCGGCATCCTGCGGACGGCGAATTCGAAGGGATCTGTCCTGCGCATGGCGATTGCCTCGAAGGGCTGGCCTGCGGGCCGGCGATCATGCAGCGCTGGGGGGCCTCGCTGTCCGACCTGCCCGACGACCACGAAGCGCACGCGGTCATTGCGTCCTATCTCGGCCAGCTGTGCCACGCGATCTTCGCCATGACCGCCGCCGAAATCGTCGTGCTGGGCGGCGGGGTAATGCATACCCCCGGCCTGCTGGAACGCACGCGTGAAGCGGCAGCGCGCCTCGATCGGGGTTACCTGCCCGGCGGGGCCCGCCACGCGATCGTGGCACCGGCGCTCGGCCCCAATGCGGGAATTGCCGGGGCGATCCTGCTTGCGCAGGCGGCCCGGGCGGAAAACAGCTAGGCGCCCACCGCGCGCAGGCGGCGGGCGCCTTGACGCGCTTATTTCGCCTGCGGCGTTCCGACCATCGCGGCCACGGCCTCATTGCCCTGTGCCAGCGCGACCGAAGCCGCAGTGTTGCCCTGGAGGTCGACCACCCCGGCATCCGCGCCCTCCGCCAGCAGCAGTTCGATCTGGCGTTCGCGGCCGAACATCGCCGCCATCATCAGCGCGGTCTGGCCCATCGCATTGGTCGCGTTGATATCGCAGCCGGTGGCAATTAGCTGGCTGGCGATCGCATCATGGCCGCGGAAGGCGACACCCATCAGCGCCGTATTGCCCCGTGCATCGCCGGGCTTGCAGGGATCCGCGCCGGCTTCGACCAGTGCCGAGACCATTTCGCCGTGACCGGCATAGGCCGCGAGGATCAGCGGGGTGAAGCCCTGCTGGTTCGTCGCGTCGAGATCGGCGCCCAGCTTGACAAGGCCGTCAACCAGATCGAGCCGGTTTAGCCGCGCGGCATCGAACAGCAGCGCCTGCGCGCGATCCGGTCCGGGAAGTTCGGCGGAAGCCACGGGTGCGCCCTCTTCCGCAGGCTGGGGGTGTTCATGCCCGTGGGCATGGGCGTGCGCATGTTCCTGCGCTTGCAGCGGCATCGCCGCGCAGGCCAGCGCCGCCAGCGGCAGCAGCCGCGTCGTGAATGTCCTCATGGAATTGGTCTTTCGTGGGGGGAGGTGTGGCGGCACCGCGCCTGGCCGGAGAGGCGGGACGCGGTGCCGCGAAGTGTGGCGTCAGGGGCTCGGGAAGGTCTGCGGCGCCGCGGCGTTGAATTCGGCCACGGCCTGCATCACGTCCGGCATGGCCACGTTGACCGCTCCGGCCAGCCGCGTGCCGTATTCGGGATCGGCCTGGTAGAAATAGCTCACCATGATCGTCCGCGTGCGGTCCGACACGACCTGGCCGAGGTCGCCCGAAAGATTGGCGATGAGCTGCGCCTTGTCGGCTTCGGACAGCGACCGCCAGAAGATGCCGGGCTGCTCGAAATCGGGCGTCTTCTCGATCTGCTTCTGATCGACCATCGCCATGATCTCGTAATTCGAATAGCGCGCCCGCGCCGGGGTCTGCTTGGGAGCCATCGCCGAGGGGAAGTAGTTGACGTGGCTTTCGCGGCCCGAACGGTTGAGCTGGCCGTTCTGGTTGTTGTTGAGCGGCCCGTCGCCGGCCTCGGCCACGCGCGGCGCGTTCACTTCGAGATCGAACAGGTTGGCACCCACCCGGTAGCGCTGCGTATCGGCATAGGAGAACAGCCGGCCCTGCAGCATGCGATCGGGCGAAGGCTCGATACCCGGGACCATGTTGCTCGGCGCGAAAGCCGATTGCTCGGTCCATTCGAAGAAGTTCTCCGGCACCTCGTCGAGCGTCATCTCGCCGATCTTCATCCACGGACGGTCGAGCCATTCCTTGGTGTCGTCGAACGGATTGTAATCGAGCGACTCGATTTCGGCGACGGGGAGGACCTGCATCATGAGGTTCCAGCTCGGGTGGTCACCGCGCGAGATCGCGCCGTAGAGATCGTCGGTCAGGTAATTGAAGCCCGCTTCCTTGGCCTGCGCCGCGGTATAGTTCTTCACGCCCTGGTCGCTGATCCAGCGGAACTTGGCGAACACCTGCTCGGCCTCGTCATTGACGAGGCGGAAGGCGTGCACGCCATTGCCGTCCATCTCGCGGTATGACGCGGGCGTGCCGAGATTGGTGTAGAGATGCGTCAGCATGTTCGTCGCTTCGGGAACATGGCTGAAGAAATCGAAGAAACGGTTGGGATCCTGCCGGTTGGTCACCGGGTCGGGCTTGAGCGAATGGACCATGTCGGGGAACTGCATGGCGTCGCGGATGAAGAACACCGGCAGGTTGTTGCCCACCAGGTCCCAATTGCCCTCGTCGGTGTAGAACTTGGTCGCGAAGCCATGCGGATCGCGCAGATATTCGGGGCTCAGATGGCCGTGGATGACGCTGGAAAAGCGCACGAACACAGGCGTTTCCTTGCCCGGCTGGAACAGGCTGGCCATGCTGTAGTCCGAAATGTCGGCAGTGGCGCGGAACATGCCCTTGGCGCCCGTACCGCGGGCATGGACCACGCGCTCCGGCACGCGCTCGCGGTCGAACCGCGCCAGCTTCTCGATCAGATGCGCGTCTTCGAGCAGCACCGGCCCCATGTCGCCAGCGGTCTTAGAATTGCGGTTGTCACCCACTGGCGCGCCGTTGTCGCGGCGGTAGATCGGGGCCGCGCCCGTCGGCGTCTCGATCACGCTCATCGGGACGACTTCGACGCGCTCGGCGGTCTGCATGCGCGATGCGACCTGCGCCTCCTGCGGCGCGAGCTGCTGCGCGGCGGCGGCCGTGGCCAGCGACGAGATCCCCGCCAGCAGGGCGGTGCAACGTGCGAATGTAATGGAAGCAGTCTTGGCGGACATTCATTTTCCCTTTTACCCGCGGCGCACCAGCGCGCCGCTCGATTGAACTGTGTCGCGGGCTGGTGGCAGCAGAAGGGAACAGAACGAAACGCGGAATATCGTTCACGACAATCGATATAATTGAATATGTTAGACGGGCACGCCATCAACCGCGCGCAAACGCGGGGCACGGCGGCCGTTATCGGGTCCGTGTCCCCGTGCGGCGAAATACGGAGCAATTGGCGCGCCCCGAGCATGCGGGGCGGGACCCGGCCCTGCTCCCCGCACGCAGCGTCAATCCTCGCCGATGGCCCGCCGCCGGGAAGGAGCGCTCCCCCTCCCCGCCGCAACGGCCGCGGGGTTCGTCAGAGGCTCTGCAGCGCCTTGTCCAGATCGGCGATGATATCGTCGACATGTTCGATGCCGACCGAGATGCGCACCACGTCCGGCCCCGCCCCCGCAGCGACCAGCTCGGCCTCGCCCAGCTGGCTGTGCGTGGTCGAGGCGGGATGGATGATCAGCGAGCGCGTATCGCCGATATTGGCGAGATGGCTGAACAACTCGACCTGCGAGACCAGCTTCACCCCGGCGTCGTAGCCACCCTTCAGCCCGAAGGTGAACACCGCCCCGCCCTTGCCGCCGAGATATCTGTCGGCGAGCGGCTTGTAGGCATTGGTCTCGAGCCCGGCATAAGACACCCATGCCACCTGCTCGTGGTTCTCCAGCCATTCGGTCACGGCGAGCGCGTTGGCGCAGTGCCGTTCCATGCGCAGCGCGAGCGTTTCCATCCCGGTCAGCGCCAGCCATGCGTTCTGCGGGGCCATGGCCGGCCCCAGGTCACGCAGGCCAAGCACGCGGCAGGCCGTGATGAAGGCGATCGGCCCGATGGGCTCCAGCGCATCGACGAGCACGGCCCCGTGATAGGATCTGTTGGGCTGCGTCAGGCTGGGAAACTTGTCCCCTGCCGCCTTCCAGTCGAACTTGCCCGAATCCACGATCACCCCGCCGACCGCATTGCCGTGGCCGTTGAGGAACTTGGTCGTCGAATGCGTCACGATGTCCGCGCCGTGTTCGAACGGACGGCACAGCATCGGCGTGGCCATCGTGTTGTCGACGATCAGCGGGACGCCGTGATCATGCGCGACATCGGCAATCGCCGCGATGTCGGTGACCACGCCGCCCGGATTGGCGAGGCTCTCGACGAAGACGCAGCGCGTCTTGTCATCCATCGCCGCGCGGACGTTGGCGGGATCGTCGGCATCGACGAAACGCGTTTCCCAGCCGAACTTGCGGAATGCCTCGCCCATCTGGTTGAGCGAGCCGCCATAGAGCTTCTTCGCCGCGACGATGTTGCACCCCGGTTCCATCAGCGTGTGGAAGGCGACCAGCTGCGCGGCATGGCCGCTGGCAAGGCCCAGCGCGCCGACCCCGCCCTCCAGCGCCGCGATCTTCTTCTCGAGCGCATCGTTGGTGGGGTTCATGATCCGCGAATAGATGTTGCCGAACTGCTTGAGCGCAAACAGGTCCGCGGCATGCTCGGCGCTGTCGAAGACATAGCTGGCCGTCTGGTAGATCGGCGTGATCCGCGCATTGGTCGCGGGGTCGGGCTCGCACCCGGCATGCACGGTGAGCGATTCGAGTTTCAGATCTGTCATGGGGCATCCTGTCCGGTGGAATTGCCCCGAAGGGAGCAGCTAAGCCCGCCCCCCGTCAACCGCATTCTCGCGCGCGGCGGGCTTGCATTCCGCCGAGGGAAGCACCCGGCCTACTTTTAAATCACCCAGGCGCGAAGCTGCGCCGCGACCGGTTTGCAAACGCCACCAAGGACAACATTACCGGAACCTCGACCAGAACGCCCACGACTGTCGCCAGTGCGGCACCGCTTCCAAGTCCGAAAAGCCCGATAGCCACGGCCACGGCGAGTTCGAAGAAATTCGAAGTGCCGATCAGCGCACACGGGGCGGCTACCGCGTGCGGCACCTTCCACGCCTTGGCCCAGCCGTATGCGATCAGAAAAATCCCGTAGCTCTGAACAATGATCGGCGCCGCGATCAGCGCGATCAGCAGGGGCCGTGCCACGATCGTTTCCGCCTGAAAGCCGAAGAGCAACAGCACCGTCAGCAGAAGCCCGATGATCGACAGCGGCTTCATGCGTCCCGTAAATTCTGTGACCGCCGCTTCATCGCCGCCATGCGCCGCAAGCAAACGATGGCGGACGAAGGCTCCTCCCCCCAGTGGCACGACCACATAGAGGGCGACCGAGAGCAGCAAAGTCTCCCACGGCACCGCGATGTCGGTCACCCCGAGCAGCAGTGCGACGATCGGCGCGAAGGCCACGATCATGATCAGGTCGTTCGCTGCAACCTGGACCAGCGTATAGGCCGGATCGCCCTTGGTGAGCTGCGACCAGACGAAGACCATCGCCGTGCAGGGCGCAGCCCCCAGCAGAATGAGGCCTGCGATATATTGTTGGGCATCGGCGGGGGCGATCAGGTCGGCAAAGACCACTTCGAAAAACAGCACGCCGAGCGCTGCCATGGTGAACGGTTTGATAAGCCAGTTGACTGTCAGGGTGATGATCAGGCCTTTCGGCTTGTCACCGATACGGCGCACCGCACTGAAATCGACTGCGACCATCATCGGGAAGATCATCGCCCAGATGAGCACGGCAACGACGAGATTGACCGAGGCATATTCGAAAGCCGCGAGGGCGGCGAACGCATCCGGCGCGAGGTTGCCAAGACCAATCCCGCCGAGGATCGCCCCGCCAACCCAGACCGAGAGCCATTTCTCGAACAGGCCCAGTCCTGCCGCGCCGGCATCGATGTCGGAAGTGACTGTGGTCATTGATCGTCCGCCTCGTAGCCGATGGCCTGCAACTGGTCCCGCAAGGCGATTTGATCCAAGCTGGCGATAGGCAGCGCCAGCATCAGGTCGATGCGCCGCCTGAGCATCCGGAAAGCATCGAGGAAGGCCGCCTCTTTTTCCGCATCGCTTCCCTCGACCGCTGCCGGGTCGGGAATACCCCAATGCGCCGAGGTCGGACGCCCCGGCCAGACCGGGCAGCTCTCCGCCGCCGCATTGTCGCAAACGGTGAAGATCAGGTCGAACTCGGGGCCTTCGGCAAACTCCGTCCAGTTCTTGGAGGAATAGCCCCCGGCGGGATAACCCAGCCTATCGAGCGTGTGAAATGCCCAGGGGTTGACCTCACCGGTGGGATTGCTCCCGGCACTGTAGGCTTTGAAGCGGCCTGCACCGTCATGGTTGAGGATTGCCTCGCCCAGGATCGAGCGTGCAGAATTGCCGGTGCACAGGAACAGCACGTTCAGCGATCGGTCTGACATGGATGACCTCAACAGCAGGAATTCTTGGGGGGTGCCATCTGCGGCGCGCAGCAGGCGCTCGATGCGGCGTTGGCGGAAGCGAGCTGGCCGAGGTCGGGACTGCCGCCATAGGTCGTGCTCTCGCCATCGGTCATGAAGGCTTCCCACACCACGCCGTCGGGATCGGCAATCCAGCTCTTTTCCGACTGCGCATAGCAGCACGTCGTCGCGCCTTCTTCTAAAACGGGACGGTCGGCAGTCTTCAGACGGCCGTAGACCTCTTCGAGTTCGGCCTTGTCCTCGACCTGCAAGCCGACATGCTCGACGCCCTTGGTTGCATCCTCGCGCATCGAAATCGCGAAGTTTATGCGGGGATCTTCAAGCATCCACTTGGCGTAGTCGCCCTTCACCACGGAAGGCCGGGCACCGAAAAGGCTTGAATAGAAGGCTACGGACCTATCGATGTCGGTTACGCCGACATGCACATGAAAACGTTTCATCGGGCGCTCTCTCTTTCGGGTGATGAAGCGAAGGCAGGGTCTTCCGAACACGACACGCCGCCACAGCAATTTTCGGTGAGATAGCCCATCAGGCCGTTCATCGCGGCATAGTCGGCCGAATAGATGATCGACCGGCTTTCGCGCCGCTGCGTGACCAGTCCTGCATTGGCGAGCTGCGCCAGGTGGAAGCTCATCGAGGATGCAGGGACGTCGAGTTTTTCAGCCAGCACCCCGGCAGCAACGCCCTGTTCGCCTGCCTGCACGAGCAATCGGAATGCTGCGAGGCGGTGCTCCTGCGCCAGCGCGGAAAGTGCGCGGATGACCCGATCGGCTTGCATCTTTTGCTCCAACGATTCGATAAATATCGAAATATGGAATTGCGGGGTGCCGGTCAAGGCTGCGTTGGCCTGCTTGCAATCGAAATTCCGAAACGGATCGACCAAGGTTCCCAGCCGCAGATGGTCCCGCCTTGCCGAGCGCATCAAGGCCTGCGGGAAGTGCTTTCATAACCGCGACCGGACATCATGCGCATGACGACCGGCTTCGCCGGAGAACTGTTGATCAACCATATCGGGGAAATGGTAGCGGAGGAGGGACTTGAACCCCCGACACGCGGATTATGATTCCGCTGCTCTAACCACCTGAGCTACTCCGCCCCAAAGAGGCATGCCGGGGCAATAGCCCGCTCGGCAGGCGGCGCGTTTAGGGCGGTCGGGGCATGCGGTCAACCGCGCAAATGCGTATTGTCCGTGATTTCTTCAGGCGGTCGCGTTCGGGGGCCTGCGGGGCGCCGTTTGCCGCCGGTTGACAGCGCATCGAACAGGCCGGGCAGCGCGCCATTTCCGGGGTGCCGCCGGCACCTGACGCGCACCACCCGAGCGGCGATCGGCGGGCACGATTAGGGTGCGGCGGTGCCGCGAAAGGCGAAGTCCCGCACCCGCTCCCACGGGCCGCCGCGGTAGCGAAACAGTTCGAGGCCGCGAAAGGCGAACGGCGCCGGGGCGATCGTCCCCGCCAGCTGCGCCTGCAGCGCCTTCGCTTCCTTGCCCGTGACCTTGTTCTGGATCGTGACATGCAGGCGCGGACGCTGCTGGTCCTGCTGCGTCAGCAATCCGTGGAAGTGATCGGCAATGATGCCGCGCAGATCGAGCATGGCGGGCGCAGACAGCTTGATTGCGGTGCCCCGCCCCAGCGACATCAGCCCTTCGACCTGCCCCGGTACCGGCGCGAATTCCGCCGCCATGCGTTTGAGAACGCTGCAGGCTTCCGCCTCGCACATCGCCGGCAATGCGTGGAACAGCGTGACATGCGCTTCGAGATAATTGCGTTCGGGCGGGAAATGGGCAGTGCGCAGCGCGGTGAAACGCGCATGCAGATCGCGCGGGAGCTGCGCGGTGAGGATCAGCGGGGCGTCTTCCCCGCTCACATTTCCCCGCGCTGGCGGCGGATTTCGAACCACTTGGCGACGTTGCGGTTATGCTCTTCCAGCGTTTCCGCGAAGGCATGGCCACCGGTACCATCGGCAACCATGTAGCGCGCGCTCGTTTCCGCCGGGTCCAGCACCGCCGCGATCGCCTCGCGCCCGGGATTGGTGATCGGACCCTTGGGCAGGCCGAC
>Ga0070752_1002136_pt1 | contig 12996 bp, 18 predicted proteins | sample VirMetDEL_Aug_30_FD_77440 | JGI IMG/M metagenome (GOLD analysis project Ga0070752, IMG submission 77440) | Aqueous microbial communities from the Delaware River and Bay under freshwater to marine salinity gradient to study organic matter... | ecosystem: Environmental > Aquatic > Marine > Coastal...
ACTGCCATCACCATGGAGGACGACCGCGAACACGATCTCGCCATGGTGCGGCGGGTCCTCGATCCCGAGGATGTCCTCCAGAACTACACGATGAAGAAGAAGTACCGCGACCCGTACGGGCTGCCGGTACCCGTCGAGATCGACGTCCACGGTGTACTGGACCACGACCGTAATGTGCTTGTCTTCCTGGTGCGCTGCGTCGACATCGACCCTCTGAAGATGGATCCCATGCGTTCGATGGCGCTCAACATGATGGAGCTGTCGGACCAGTTAGAACTAGTAAAGAAGGACGGGACCACCGCAATCGAAGGCAGAATCGGTAAGTTCCTCCTCACCCACTGGGGTAAAGTCCTCAGTGCCCTCACGGCGTTCCTTGGTGGGTTCGCCGCTCTCCTTTACAGCATCATCTGATGTGATCCTAGCCCTCCTGTCAAGGTCATGCTATGAAACTTAAACAGAATCGGAAGCGCATCCTGAAATGCGCCGTTGTGGTGATCGGAGCGATCCTCGCAGAAGCCGCCCGACGCCTCTTCTTCTAACCAACACTAGCCCAGCTTCTTGCGGGGCTTTTTCTTTGCTGGCGGGTTCTCGCAGAACGCTCGGATCTGGTCGGACATGGACCCGTCGAGGTCTGCGACCATGAGCCAGTGTTCGTGGCACAGGTCGAATGTGGTGCGTCGGCTGTGCTTCGCGGTGTCGCGGATGCCGATGAAGGGTTCGCCCTTGTAGCGGCACCGCTTGACATGACAGGTGGATGCCACTACTCGACCTCCTTGCGGGAGAACAGGATCTCTTCGCCGTGGTCGGTGACGAGAAGGTAGAGGCCACCGATGAACGGGGAGACCTCCGCGCCAGCCGGGATGATGCAGCCATGCCGGGTGGTGTAGTTGTACTTGGTTCGTTTCATGCCTACATCGTAGCACAAAACCCCGACTATGCAAGGCATAATCGGGGTCAAAAGGGGGACTTTTTCGACTTTACGGGAGCCTTGTTAGGTCTCGCTCGACTCGTTTTCGTTTGAGGTATCGCTCGGTGGCGTCCACGGCCCAGCGGAGGAGGAAGAGGATCCCGAAGACTCCGACGAGGATCCAGAACCCGTTGCCGCGCTCTTCCTGGTCTCGTACCACGCCCGGATCATCAGGAACGGGACCTGCGCCGCCTGGAAGACCGCCAGCAGGAAGTGCCCGATCGCTGTCCGAACCTGCGGGAAGAACAACAGGCCGATTAGGAGCCACCACCGGAACTCGACCAGCAGGTCGGTCGTCTCGTCCAGAACCTCCCCCACAGCTGTTTGCGGGGGCGCTTGCTTTGGGTCGTCATCACCGCCCCATCCGATGTCGGGAAGGATCGAGCAGGACACCACGGCCAGATAAATAACTAGGAAGGCTTTTTTCATTTCTTGCGCTTGTACACGATGCCGTCGACCACGGCGTGGTCACCGACGAGGACCAGGGTCTGCTGCGAGAGCTTCTCCTGCGGGAAGATGTCCACGATCCCGAAGCCACAATCCCACTTCTCTGGGATGTCGACGAAGTGCTGAACGTGGACGCCCTTGGCTGCCATCATCGGGGTGGACATCCAGTTGGCGTGTGGGAAGGTGAGGGTCGGGGCAGTGCTAATCTGCGCCCGGTGGGTGTGCCCGGAGGTCCCAGAGAACCCTCCCCACTTACGAAGCTCGTCGGAGGTGTGATGCTTACCAATCGAGTCGCCGTGAGTGAAGATGTGGTGGGCGATCTGGATGTAGCCTCGGTTGAAGTCATCGTCAGTGCGGCTGCCCGAACGAATGTTGGCGTCGCCGAAGACCAGCTCAATGTCGAACTTGTCGAGCTGCAACAACTCACCGAAGGTGAGGCAGCGCAGACCCGCCAGCGGCTGCGCCACATCGCAGAGGTACTTGGTCAGACGCTCCTCGTGGTTGCCGATTACCATGATGATCCGCGCCTTCGGGGCGGCCTTGCGGGCACGCGCGAAGATGTTCTTGACCACCCAGTCAATCTCGCCCTGGAGGTCGGGCATCTGGTTCGGGTTGTGACTGTAGCGCGACAACTCGTAGAAGTCCAGGACATCACCGTTCAGGACCACCACATCAGGCTGCTGACGCTTCAGGGTGTCCATGAAGACATCGAGCGCGAACGGGTCGCACTCCGGGCCGTGGAAATCACTGCCCGTAACGACCCGAATACGCTCGACCCCTTTCGGCACCCGCACGGGCTTAGCCTTGTGGGGCATGAACTCTGAGATGACGGCATGCCGCATCTCGCCGTCCTCGGCCTTGCGAGCAGCCCGAGACTTGTCGTTGGCTACGGTCCGCGAATCCTTCAGACCAGCCAGCTTCTGGGCGGCACCAAAGGTGCCGAATTCGTTCTCGACCGCACTGGCCGGGTAGAATCCGTACTTTCGGTAGCACGCCCGTGTGCAGGACCCGCTCGGTGAAAGGTTGGGGTCTCCTGCAACACGCTGGATGTCCCCCAGAAGCTGGTTCGCCGTCGGCGAGGAGCGTTGCGAACGCTCCTCCTCCGCACGAATCAAGGCGTCTTCTCGGTATTGTTTCTTACTCATGATCGGGAAGTTTCCAGTTGCAGTAGCGGCACCGCTCGCTGACATAGTAGCCGTCGTGGCCAAAGAGCCAGCACGATGTCATGAGTGGGACCAGGAGGTTACGAACCCGTCGAACCAAATCCGCCATCGCCGCGCTCCGTAGAATCAAGATCGGCCTCCAGGGCCTCAAAGGTGGGACAGGGGACGATCACCAGTTGGGCGATGCGGTCCCCAGCCTTGATGTGGTAGCTGTCGAATGCGACCGTTGAGAGAGGGACACGAAGTTCCCCCCGGTAGTCGCTGTCGATGATACCTGGGTTGGTGACGCAGCGGATGATTGGGCCAGACTTGACCGCAAACCCACTACGAAGTGTGAGAAGGCCGACATAGCCTTCCGGGATCGCCACACGAACCCCGGTGTTCACCAGGACCGTGCCGCTTCCGTCCGTTACGACGACATCCTCAACCGCAGACAGGTCGTAGCCAGCGGCACCGGTAGTCTTGCGATCAAATGTCGCGTGTGGACTGGTCTTTTGGTATGCAAGTTTCATTCGAGTATTGTACCAGATTATGCTGGTTTGTGGGGTGGAAAACTAGGAAATCTCTCCCCAGTTGGGTCCGATCTCCACATCGACCTTGGACGGCACGCGGAGTTGGACGGCGTCAATCATAATCTGGGCGATCTCCTGCGCCTGCTCGACGCAGTCGATGCTGACATCGACTTCGTCGTGGACTTGCAGGCGCATCGCCCAGTCATACCCAGCCTCGGACATAGCCACCATGGCCATCTTCATCTGGTCACCAGCCGACCCCTGGATGAGTCGGTTGACGGCCTTGTGTTCCCAGTCGTAACCACCTTCCGGCAGTTCCGGGAATCGGCAGATTCTACCACCCAAGGTGCGAATCTGTCCGGTCTCGCGGACGCGCTCCTTGCACTCGTTGACGAGTCGGATGAGCCACGGCACGCTTCGGTTGAACTGGTCTCGGATGTACTTACCCTGCGGGCCAGCGACGCGGATCGGCGCACTCTCTCCCGGTGGCACCCACAGATCCGTGGGCAGACCGAGAGCGTCGCAGAGCTTGGCCCCGCCCATGCCGTAGCACATGCCGAGGAAGATCGCCTTGGCCTCCTTGCGGGGACGGCCACACAGCTCGGCCATCGCACCGTGAAGGTCCGTGTTGGGGTCGGATCGGAAGCGGTCGCCCATCTGGGACGCTCCTGGTGCCCCAACCAACTCAGCGTAGTGGACCGCGAGGCGCGGCTCCTGGGACGAGTAGTCCAGGCAGCCCCACAGCTGACCCTCCTCAGGCAGATACAGCGACCGCCACAGAGAGCCGATCTCAGGGTCCCTGGCGGGCTGGTTCTGTAGGTTAGGGTTGGACGACGAAAGTCGACCGAAACGCGCTCCTAGCGTCCCGGAGCCATGCTCACGCTGACGCACGGACTGGTTGAAGGTGGTGTGGATGCGGCCCTTGACGGTGTGTTTCCGGATGCCCTCGACATAGGTGGTCGACAGCTTGGCCCAGCGACGGGCCTCGCCGACCAGCTTCATGGACGGCTCTCCGCAGGATGCGATGAAGTCCGCCGTGATCGAGGGCTTGCCAGTCGGGGTCGACGGGAGCTTCAGGGAGATGGCGTCCGCCAGCTGCTTCAGGCGGCTGGACTTCCAAACGTCTCCTGGGTCCAGGTCGAAGCCCGTGGTGCGCCTGATCTCGGAGCATGCATCCTGGGCACGGCCCAGGGAGAAGTCGGCGATCTCGCCCAGCTTCGACTCGTCCACGCGGACGCCGCGACGGCGCATGCGGATCAGGATCGGCAGGAGCTTGGTCTCCATGTCCCAGACCTGCTGGAGGTTCTGGGCCTCGATCTCCTCCTCCTGCTTGCGGAGGACGAGCAGCGGTAGCTCGGCGTCAGCCTCGGCGTAGGGACCGACGAAGGCGGCGTGGAGCTTCCACAGCTCGCACTTCGGGTCGTAGCCACGCTCCTTGGCGGCAGACACCAGCAACTCCTCGTCCTTGCCAGGGAGTCCCCAACGCTTGGACACGGCGTCCAGGCTGTAGCTACCGTGAAGCTCGTTGATGAGCGCGTCGGCCAGGAGGACATCGCGGAACATCACGGACTGGTCGAACTCGATGCCAGCCTCCAGGAGGTAGTCGAGGTCGTAGCCGATGTTGGCCCCCACGATCTCGCCGCGGAACTTCCGTGCCTGCTCGCGGAGGTACTCCATGACCTTCGAGCGGCTCAGGTTGCCACCTTCCTGGTGCATAATCGGTAGGTACATAGGCTTACCACCGTCGAGGCAGAACGACACGCCGACGATGAAGCCACCCGTACGGACGCTGGGTCCGGTGGTCTTTAGGTTCGGGTCGCAGGTCTCGATGTCGAGCCCCACACGGGACGCCCGGCTCCAGTCCGGCCAGCTATCGGGTTGGGGTGCTGACCACTCCGGGGTAGTGGAGCTACTCAGGTTGAGGTGCATCTGCAATGTTCAGGTTCAGTAGGAGTTTCATGCTGTGGGTTCCGAAGGTTCGTGCGTGGAGGATCATTGCTGGACCGCACCAAGTGTACCCGTCGGAGTGGTGTTGGCGGAAGTCCGCCGTGTGGGCTAGGTTCGCTACATCATACAACATTTCACGCACCTGTGCAAGGTTTCCCGGGGAATATATCGTTCGACCGACATGGTCCCCCAAGACCCAGGAGAAGCCGTAGCGGCTCTTCGGGTCGATCTGACCCGTGTAGATTCTGTCGTGGCAAGGGCCAACTGGGCTCAGGTCGTCCCAGATCACCTGTGCGCGGAGCTTTCGGATCGGGACATATGGTCCACCGATGAGCTGTCCCAGCTCGTCCAAGCTGCGTGCCATGTAAGTGACCTTTTGGGAAGACCATGTTTTGTTCTTCCAGGAGATCGACTTGGGGATCTCGCGGATGTCTTTTGCGTCCCGGATCTGGTCCAGCACACGCTGCTGGCACCGATGCTTGGTGACCTCCTCGACAGCTGCGCTGACCTTGAGGAGGTCCCCGGTGTCCTCCCACATTTGACGGACGCGTGGGTCGATGTCAAACGCGAGATCGTGTTCCGGAATCGAGGACAGGAGCGGACAGTCGCCTACGCGACTGTCGCGGATAAGCCGCGCAGTCGCGTAGAACCTGTCTAAATCCTCAAACGAAAGCTGGTGCGTAGTCTGCAACTTCCTCAAGGAGTCGGTCCACGGTGGAGGTTACTCTCCCCTCATCGTCCAGAGTCTCGATATCCGACAGGATATTCGCGACCTCCTGGAGCGGGAGCAGGACCCGGTTCATGATGGGCTCGTGTACCGTGATGTCCAGGCACCCATCGCGCTCCAGGAACTCACTCATCTCCTCGGCGAGGCGCTCCGGGTTGTAGACTACAGTCAGATTGTGTTCCGGCGGGACCCGGAAGACTTGTCCGGCCACTTCGACGCCCACCGGATATTCAAATCCGTCACGCACACGGCGCATGGAGTAGCCGATGTAGGCTCCGGCAAGGTTGCCGTCGAAGTCGTCGGCGAGCTTCAGGATGCCTTGCGTGCTGACTTCGTTATCGAGCGCGGGGCAGTAGTACACGGCGAGGGCCTCCTCGACAGTTTTCAGTACTTGGAACGGATTGATCGTAAGGGAGTCTTTCACTGGTTGATTGTGTTTTTGCGTGGTGTTGAGAAGAAGACGCCCTCTGGGCGCAGGGAGACGAAGGCGGCTTCCGACACAGCGTTGCCGAATGCGTCCGTTAGGTTCTCGACATCGAGGTCGATCATGGACCAGCGGGTGTACTCCGACTTGGTCAGTGGGCCGCGCAGTCGACCCAGCAGCATTGACTTGCCGTTGGCGTCGCGGCGCATCGTGGCATCCTCCAAGCGGAGTTCGTTAGTATGGAATACCACCTTGCGGGTTCGGACATCCACGACGGAGTAGACGGTCTCAGCAGCGGAGGACTTCTGGGTGTTCACATAGACCCGTACGCGCTTGGCGTACGGCTGCACATCAGATTCGAGGAAGGGTATTTGCATCGTAGTACCAAGCAGGTGCGTGAGTACGCTTGTAGACAACATTGGGCTTGCTGCGGAAGTAGCGGCGGTACGAGTCAACCGTATCGTCGCCTTTGAACTCGTCAGGCATGGCGAGCTTTGGTTTGGTCCATCCACACTCCGGGAAGTTGTGGTGACAGTTGGTGCGGTCTGCCCAAATCTCAACCTTGTCCAGGATCGCAGTAACCTTGTACTCCCAGGCGTCCTTGTTGTAGCGGCACGCCGCCTCATGGATGCACGCAAAGGCGTGCGTCAGGAGCCAGACGAAGTTGGTGTGCGACTCGCCAGCCCAGACAGTGCTGGGGTGGTTGGCGTGCGTGGGCTTGTACAGGCCGTGGTGAGCATGGAAGTCCGGGTCGCGGTCGGCGATGATCGTGCAAAGGATTTGAGCGGATTCCAAGGCCATCTTATTGATGCGCTTGTCGTCCAGAGCCTTAGCAGAGCCGACTGGATCAGGCATGCCACCGGGCTTTCTGTCCAAAAAGAAAATGTTCACTTTTGAAACCTCACTTCCTGGTGGTACACGAAGAAGCCTTCTTCGGCGGTGTGCTGTGCGATGAAGGCCTTAGCGTCAGCCTCGGTGTCGAATGCACCGAGTGGATTGATGAGCTGCGCTGCGCCGCACTCAGTGGCGTCGAGAGCCTGCTCGATTACAATGAAGATCGTGTCGTTCATGGCCCTAGTGTAGCAGCCTACTCCGCCTTGTCCAGCACAAAACCCAAGATCTTTTTGGTCCGCTCGACCGTGCAGTTCTCTTCGACCCAGCGCAGCAGGTCTGCGCCCCACTTGTCCTGCTTGGAGATGTTGCAGGACTTGCATGCTGGCGCTAGGTTGGCTGCCCAGTTACTGCCGCCCTTGTTCAGGGGCTTCAGGTGTTCGACTTGCAGGTCTTGAGTGGACGCGCAGTAGATGCACGAGTCGCCGTGTACGGCGAAGCGTGCTTGGGCCTGCGCGGAGTTGTGGGTGCCTGCTGCGTTGCGCTTGCGAGCGCGGTGGCGGTGGTTGGCTGCCTTGCGGATCTCGGGATTTGCCTTCCTGTAGGTCCTACTCCGCTCCTTCTCCCTCTCGCGGTTGACCCAGTAGTTGGCCCTCTTCTGCTCCTTCCGCTTCTCGTGGTTAGCTTCGTAGTAGGCCTTATCGTACTCCGCGATCTCCTCGCGGTTGGCTTCTTTGTAGGCCTTCCTGCAAGCCTTGCACTGGCTGGCCAGCCCGTCCCACTTGCTCTTATCCTTGTAGAACGCAGAAGCCGGAAGATTTTCCTTACACTTCCCGCAGAACTTTGTTATAATACCTTCAGTCATCGGTTGAGCCCTCCTGTCGGCTCCTGGTGATTAGAGGTCCGAGAGGGGCGGCTACCCCTCTCGGACTTCGTGTATTATACCACAAATCTCGCCCAGATGGGCGTGAAAAAACCCAGGGAATCCGAAGATTCCCTGGGCCACACAAACACAGACAGTAATCACTTCACCCAATCGCGGATGGTATCCCCAGTCACCTGGGACGCGATGTCAATCTTGCTCCGCAGAGCGGCGACGATATGCTCATCGACCGTTCCGTGAGCGACAAGGTCGTAGTAGACCACGCTTCGATCCTGACCGATGCGGTGCGCTCGGTCCTCGCTCTGGAGTCGCTCGTCCAATCTGAAGCTGTTGTTGTAGTACACGACCACCTTGGCCTCGGTGAGGGTCAGACCCTCGCCCGCAGCAGCTGGGTTGGCCAGGAACACATCAGCCGTACCGTCACGGAAATCCTTGATCGCACGCTTCCGCATGGCGTCCGAGGTTCGCCCGTCGTAGACCACTACGGTCTTGCCCATCTTGGTTAGCGCCTCCTCGATCAGGTCGATGTCTTGTTGGAAGCGAGCCCAGACGATTGACTGGTCCACCACATCCTCCATCAACTCCTTGAGCGCGGTGATGCGCGGATTGTCCTTCAGGAGCTTCAGGTCGTCCGTATCAGTCCCGGTATATCCGCAGACGATCTGCTGGAGACGCAGGAGTCGCACGATGGCCAGCGGCGCGTCGATGATCTCATCGTCGTCCATCACCGCCACGAAGTCTTCGGACAGATGCTTGTACAGGCGCTTCTGCTCGGCGGACAACTCGACGGGATGAATCTTGTAGATCTTGTCTGGAAGGTCCAAGACCTCGTCCTTGGTGACGCGCGTAACGAGCGGGTCGATAGCCTCCTTCAGCTTGTCCAGTCTGCGGTAGGCCACCAGCTGATCGAACTGTCGTCCTCCCATGTGCTGCCGCTGGAACACTCCGAAGTACCTCTTGAATGAACTAAATGCTCGACAACCCAGCTTGGCCCAGACCATCGGATCGAGGAAGTTTATTTGCGAGTAGACATCAAACGGTCCGTTCGACACAGGCGTACCCGTCAGGATGCGCTTGTACTTGGCCTTCTCGCCATACTTCATCACCTTCTTCGTTCGCTGGGCGCTCGGGTTCTTGATCCGCGCGGACTCGTCCAGCACCATCATCACATCGCGCTCGCGAAGGATCGTGTTCACGAACTTGTCCGCGATGTCCGTCCGTGCCGCGTCGTAGTTGATGGCTACGATGATGAGACCGTCGTGGTCGAGGATGCGATTCCGCTCCTCTTCCGACTTCTTGGTCTTGGCCGATCCGGACACCCAGTAGAGGCCATCCCAATCATCGGACCAGCCGTGGGCTGGGACCTCGTCGGTGATCCAGTTGCGATGCACACCGTTCGGTGCGAAGACGACCAGCGCGTTGATCTCACCCTTCTCGTAAAGGTGCCACGCGGTGTCAATAATGAGTTTGGTTTTCCCTGTGCCCATCTCCCAGAAGAGGGCGCGGGTCTTCAGGTCCTTAGAGATCTCAAACTCTTCAGCCTGATGCTTGTACGGTGTCGTCTTCATTACCAGATGCCTCCCATCTTGTAGTCCTTTGACCACTTGTCGCGAGCCTCTTGGAGCGTCGGGACGCTGACCAGCTTGGTCCGTCGCTTACCGTCGAGACCAGCAGCAGAGAAGCCAAACCGCTTGCACAGCGTCATGATGAAGACCTGCTTACCGTCGACGAAACGCTTGCCGAGGTCGTTGCAGTGCAGCTTGAACTCTGCGTGCAGGTCGCTCTCGCACGCCGTCGTCGGCCAACCCTCAGCCATGACCGAGAGTTGTCCTGCCTTGAGTCGGTCGAGCCACCAGGACTCTACAGGCTGTAGCGATCGGATCTGCTGCTCAATCAGGGCTGGGGTGCGCGGCACCTCGTACTGGTTCCAGTCGGTCAGATCGTACTCCAGGAGGTAGCGTAGCAGACCAGCGTAGCCGCCAGATTCAAGCTGATCCGCAATGGCCTGGAAGTACGCACCGTTGTTCGATTGCGCGTCGCCCGTCTCCAGCACGAAGTAGCGGCGTGCAGTCTTGCCAGCGGGGATGACCCAGTCGTCGTTCGACGCCATGATGAGGTGGATGCAGTTCTGGGCCTGCTCGACATCGACACCCTTGCGCTCGATCTGGATCAGCGGCTCGGTGATGAGAGTCTTGAGCTTACCATCCTGCGCTCGGTCGCCACCGAAGAATGCCTCGTCCGCGAACAGTACGACGCAGTCCCGGAGGTGTGCGTTGAAGCTGCCTGTCAGGTGCTTGGTGTCGGTGACATGTCGGTAGTGAGTACCGAACAACTTACCAAAATGCCGTGCGAAGAACCCCTTACCAGTACCTTCGGTGCCCTTCATAACCACAGCAGTGCCCGCAGGCTTCTCCGGGTGCTGCACGGCGAATGCCATCCAGCCAACGAGCCACTCGAAGTACTCGTTGTTGCCGTCGCAGAGATTATCCCGAAGATGGTCCATGAACAGGTCGAACTCGCCAGGAGTATCCTGAGCGTAGCGGAAACCTCGCCACAGGTTGTAGGCATCCTTGGTGGTGTCCGTCGGGTCGAAGGTTACCTTACCGTACTGTCGGCGATCCTTCTGCGCGAGCCACCAGTCACCCAGCTTGGTCATCTTCGGCGTACCGTCTTTGTTGACGCCCACCTGAACTTCCTGGTTGCTGTATGTCATGCGGAAGTCGCTCGGCTTCTGGAAGCAGATATCACGACCGTCCACACGCATGACGACAGTCGATCCGCCCATGTTCTCGATGATTGCGTGCTTCTCATTCAGTTCCGCCAACTTCGGGTTGATCGCAGCGTCCTTGGCGCGGATGATCTGCCGCTTTGCGTAACGGTCGACATTGGGCTGCTTCAGGACATGCTCGGACACGCCAAACGACGGGTCCGTCATTACGGAGTACATGTCGTCATCCGACACACCAGCCTTGGCCATCTCGCAGAAGATGCGGAAACACATCTCGGAGTTGGACGGCCAACGATCCCGGCAGTTCTCATCAAAGCCCAGCTCGATCACGCCCTGAATCCAGGGCTCCAGGGGTACGCCGTCCTTGGCGGTGGGGATCTCCGATGCGTGCGTGTATCGGCGCAGGTTGCCAGAGATGCTCACCAGCGACACATCGGCGGAGTCCGACGCTTGAGCCTTGACCGATTGCTTAAACATCGCCAGCGGATAAAGGTTGTCCGGGCGATGCCAGACCACTTTAGCCTCCACGGGCTTCTGCCCACGGGCACGCTTCTTCTCGTTTGGGTGGTTCGTGGTGAACGGAAGGCGTAGGATACGGTCCACATTGTGGCACGCGTCAGCATTGAAGACCTCCTCCAGGCGCTTGGTGTATCGCTCAATATCCACGACCAGGAAGTCGTCTGGCTCCTCGCCGAGGCTGTAGGGCTCGGCCAGACGCCACAGGGCTTGGTAGCCACCTCCGGAGAAGATCACCGTGGTCGGCTCCGGAATGTCCTGGGGACAGTCCTCTAGCAGCCCCAGGATGCGCGTCTGGGCTTCGACAAGGTCCTCCCCGGCTTCGGGGTCGAGGTCGACATGCAGGTGCGTGACCTGCGAGATGCCCTGCTTGTCCAGCTTCTTGGATACCTTGGGGAACCTCGAATCGTTCAGCGAGTAGTACAGGTTGAAGTGTGCGTGGCGCTTCAGCCACTGCTCGGCCTGATCGGCCTCGTCGGTGGAGAAGGACGCAGTCACAGGAGCCTGACCGCCATCGGGAGCAATGGCCGTCAGTACCCAGGGAGAGTTCGGGTGAACCTCTCGGAGGAAGTCGGTGGGAGTGTTCATGCGCGGTGAGTGTAACAGATTTCTGTGTGTTGTGTTCATCTATTTCAGGGAAAATCTTCGGAGCATCTCAGCCTTCCAGGAGGTTGACTTCCGCCAGCCCATGTACATGCGGTGTGTGTCCTCCCCCCAAGTCAGGCGCGCGCGTCGGCACAGGGCGCGGCATCGCTCCTCCACCGTCAACCAACCCAGCAGTTCTGACAGGTTGCCACGGTTCTGACGCACACGGACCACGCTGATGCGTAGACGCTTACGGGCAGACTCCTCGGAGACCCCCCAACGCCATGACAGTACCGCGATCTGCTCGGAGAGAGTCAGATCGCGTACTGTCAGTTCCTGCGACGCCTTCTTACTGATCTTCCATTCCATGGTGTTGTAGGAATGTTTTTAGGTGGTTCAACGAGCTGTGCCCCTCACCTGACCAGATCGCCAGCTTCCGTAGCCGCCACATGGGGGAGTTGCCCAGGAAGTCAGCAGCGTCATCGGGCATTAGCAGTAGGTACTCTTGACCGACCTGGAGAAGCACGAACGCTGCACCGCCCTTGCGGGCCCTACGGGTGAGCCAGACCTTCTGCTGCGGCGTGAAGTGCGGCATCTTCAGGGGCGTATCGACCCCCTTCGGCCAGCACCGCTTCCACTTCAGCTCTAGCCAACCCCCGATGTAGTTCACATCGGGGGTTCCGGGATACGCTGGGTTCTCGACGCTAATAGCGTCAAGGCCCTTGAGAGCCTTGACCACTCGTTGGCGCATACCTTTCTCACTCATGACCGTACTCCACGCCAGCTTGGTCGAACATCTTCGTGGACAGGATGAAGTCGTCCGCCCACCTAGCCGGGAAGTCCATCGGCGCGACAACACGCACGATCCCAGCTTGGATGATGACCTTGGCACAGGCGCTGCATGGGAACAGAGTCGAGTACAGCGTGGAGCCGCGCAGGTCCTGCGAGGCTAGGATGATCGCGTTCTGCTCCGCGTGGATCGTCCACAGCAGGCGCTCGTCGCGGTCACCGTCGTCGAACTCAACACCGCGAGGTGCGCCGTTGAATCCGGTGGAACGCACCCGTTGGTCAGCATCGAGGATGCAGCAGCCCACTCGCGTTGACGGATCTTTGGACTTAAAGGCTGCCGCGTCGGCAATCTTCATGCCATACATGTCCCAGTCGAGTCCGTCCGCTTCCATCGCGTCGAGGCTGTTACCACCCACTGTAGTAGTCCTCCTGGTCGCGGTGGTAGTCGTTAAGCATGTCACGCTCCCAGAAGAGGTC
>Ga0070752_1002139_pt1 | contig 12978 bp, 6 predicted proteins | sample VirMetDEL_Aug_30_FD_77440 | JGI IMG/M metagenome (GOLD analysis project Ga0070752, IMG submission 77440) | Aqueous microbial communities from the Delaware River and Bay under freshwater to marine salinity gradient to study organic matter... | ecosystem: Environmental > Aquatic > Marine > Coastal ...
AACAGTCCTGTAAAATCAGGAAGACCTAAGAAGTGTAAAAAATGTACAACTGAAGAAAAAGACCCTGTACTTTATGAGGTGTCTTTACCTGATATTCACTATGGAAAGTATACAGGTCAGACTTTAGAAGAAGCTGAAAATGAATATATGGATGTTGTTGAAAGTTTAATGGTAAAAGCTGAAGGATTAAACATTGATAAAATATTGTTACCTATTGGTAATGATGGTATGAATTCTGAGGGGTTAACTAGAGCTACAACTAAAGGTACTCCGCAATTTGATTCTGCAGACTGGAGAGAAACATTTGTAGGGTATTGCGCTTTAATGGTAAAAGCTATTGACTATTTAGCACAATATGCAGATGTAGATGTAGTTGTAATACAAGGTAATCATGACTACGAAAGAATGTTTTATTCTGGAGAATACTTAAATGCATACTTTGTAAATGATGATAGAGTTAATATAGATAACTCGCACGATCACCGTAAATACTATGAATACGGAAGTAATATGATAATGTTTACTCATGGAGATAAAGTTAAATCTTCAGACATGCCATTAATAATGGCAACAGAGCAGCCAGAAATGTTTGCTAGAACTACGTCTAGAGAAGCGCATTGCGGACATTTACACAAAGAAATGGTAAATGAATATAGAGGAATTAAAGTTAGATTTATACCATCAATTTGTAAAAATGATGATTGGCACAAAATGAAAGGGTATGAAGCCAAAAGAACTGGCCAAGGACATATATGGAATAAACAACGAGGGTACGAAGGATATTTACAAATTAATGTATAATAACAATGACACTAGACGAAATAGCATACAACATTTTAAATTTAGTTAGAGGAGGCAGGTCTAGTACAGGCGACCATATATCTATATCTCAAATTAAATTTAATATTAAATATTACAGAGCTATGTTAATTAGAAGAGACTATGCTCGTAATGGTAATATTACAAGACATTTAGAACAAGATTTAAAATGTATAAAACTTAAAAAAGTTGATGCATCTAAATGTTGTAGTTTACCTGTAAATTGTGATGTATACAAATGTGAGGTTGGAATACCTAAAACTGTTAGGCTAAATTTTAAAGATGCTATTACTCATGTATCTGATGTTACAGGATTAGAAACTATACCTATAGTAGATCCTATTGCTGTGCAATGGCTTCCGTATGATAAATATGTTAAAAATGCTAAACGAGCTTACATGATAGAAGATCATTTATATATATACAATGCTAATGGATTAGAGTTTGTAAACTTAAGAGGTATTTTTGAAGATCCTGAAAAATTATCAGAATATGATTGTGAGGATTCTATGTGTTATGATCCTAATGAAGATTTTCCTATCCCTATGGATATGGTGCAAGCTATTACGCAAGGAATAATAAGTGGAGAAATGCAATTATTAGCAACCTCTTTAAATGACACTACTAATGATAATGCTCAAGATAGAGCAACTGTAGCTCCTAAAAAATAATGAGTTATACTTTATCTGATATATATAAAAAATATGCAAAAACTAATAGCATAGATAAAAAGGTATTTAGAGAGATATGCGAAACTTTTAACATAGGTATTATAAAAGCTATTTTAGAAGGAGAAGTTTTTAATATGGGGCACAATTTATCTACCCTATCAATAATACGAAAAGAAAGAGATCCTCGCAATCCTAAAATAGATTGGGGTGAGTCTAACAAATATAAACAAGAACTAATAGAACAAGGCGAAGAGTTGTATAACGCGGTAGAAGGCAAAGGTGTTAAGTGGCACATTTATTATACAGATGGCTACTACTGTAAATTTTATTGGCGTAAAGGTAAATGCAGAATTCCTAATAAATCTGTATATAGATTTGACGCTACAAGAGGCGTTAAAGGTAATAAAGAAAAGCTAATTAATTTGCTTAAAACAGATGACTTAGCATACTTAAAATTTAAAAAAGGATAGCTATGACAATGATTAAAAGAAAAGACGGCTCTTACTCTAAACGAGGTCTTTGGGATAATATAAGAGCAAATAAAGGTAGCGTCAAAAAACCTACTGCTGAAATGTTAAAACAAGAAAAGAAAATTAAATCTAAAGAAAAAAAGCTAATGGGCGGTAAAAAGAAATTATATAAAAAAGCTGGGTTTCCAGACTTAAGCGGCGATGGTAAAATAACACAAAAAGACATTTTAATGGGTAAAGGTGTTATTGGTAAAAAGAAAAAACAAATGGGCGGAGCTCTTAACCCTGCACCAGCTAAACCTAGTAAAGGAATGTTAAAAGATAGTATGCCAAAACCTAATCGAGCTAAAAATACAGGTAGTGGATATGTAAAATTAACAAGTAACCCTCCTAAGTATAGAAACTTAAAAACTGGAAAAACAATTTCAGAAGCTGAGTACAAAAATATGCAAGGTAAAATGAAAAAAACAGTTACTCCAGCTAAGAAAAAAATGATGGGTGGTAAAAAGAAAATGATGGGCGGCAAGAAGAGCATGTACCAATCAGGCGGATTCTTAGAGCCAGGCATTGAAAGATTAAGTTAATTTATAAAATAAAATATAATGGCAGTATATAAACACACATCTTGTAAAACAATTATTAGAAAGGTCATGCGTGACTTAAAACCTAATAATGCGGATTGGGTATTAGATGCTGTTGAATGGGTTGGAGAGGCGCTTGAACATATAGGCGCTTCTTCTCAACTTGTTCAAAAGCAAACAGTATTATCTATTAAAGGTAATAAACATTTACTGCCTCAAGATTTATATTTTATAAATCAAGTAGCAGTTAATGAGTCTGTAGGCCCAGCTAGAAATGCAGAAGTAGATAAAATTACAACGCAATTAGAAGGTTTAAGAGCAGATCTAAGAGAGTATAATAGTAATGTAGAAGACTTAGTTAATAAGTCTGCAGACGGCACATATACATCTAATATAACTACTACAGATTTGGCAACATACGACACTAACTATAAGTCAAATGTTTTAGAGCTTAGAGAGCTTCAAAACAGACTTGCTGTGTTACAAAACATATACTTTGGAGAAAGCAGTTCTTTAACCCCTTTAAAATATGGAGCAGGGACTTTTCATAAAAGTATGCATTGTGATGAGTGTGTAAATGAATTTGCTGATAGTGCAGACTCATACATAATAGATGGTGATTATTTAAAAACATCTTTTGCAGAAGGTTCTGTATGTTTAAGCTATATGGCTTTTGAAACAGACGATGATTGCTATCCTATGGTGCCAGACGACATTAGTTATAAAGAAGCTATGTTTTGGTACATATATAAGCAAATGTTATTAGGCGGGTTTGATAAACCTAACAATAAAATAGATTACAACTTTGCAGATCAAAAATGGAAATACTATTGCACACAAGCTAGGAATGCTGCAAACTACCCAGACATAGATAAGTACGAATCTTACATGAATCAGTGGGTTAGACTTGTACCTGACATTAATAGACACTCAGTATTTTTTGAAGAACTTAACGATAGAGAAACATTATATAGAGGATAATGGCTAGATTAACAAAAGGATTAGTAAAGGACACTGGGCCCGCAGATCAACCAAAGGATACTTGGAGATTTGCTAAAAACATTATTGTAAATAAAGTTAATGGCGCTATAAGTAATGAAGGCGGTAATGAGTCTTTAACTAGAATAGGTAGAAAACGTTATCCTGGATTTAATGCAGTTGAGGGATATACAGTTATAGGTGCTATAGAAATAACTGATGATCGAGTAGTTTTATTTTCTATTAATAATTATAGTTATGAAGATCCTAATACAGGAGATACAATTCAAAGTGAAGATTTTGGTAGGTCTGAAATAGGAGTTTTAAAAGGCACAGGATATAAAACAGTTTTAAATTTAGACCTAGAAAGTTCTGTAGATACAAGCTTAAAGTTTAGTCCTCTTTTTCCTATTAGTGGTACATATAAAATAAATGCAGAAGGTAATTTAATAATATACTTTACAGATGGAGTAAATCCTCCTAGATGTTTAAATGTTACAAGGCAATTAAATTATGATAGTGTTGGAGATTTTTATCCTAACGAAATGTTGTATGGTGTAATACCAAATTTATCTCCTAGCAAAAATTATATTGACAGGCTAAACATGTTCCCTCACTCAGGCCCAGTGCCTAATATAAACTTTAAAAGCACTAACTCTGGCGGGGCCCTAACTACAGGCGCGTATCAACTTGCTATTGCATATGTAGATGAAGACTTAGTTCCTACAAATTATATTACCATAGATAATCCAGTTTCTGTAGTAGACGATTTAGAAAATGTATTACCTATAGAACGCTATGATGGAGCACCTCCAGGTAGCGCTACAGGTAAATCTTTGACATGGACTCTTACAAATTTAAATACAGATTACGAATACATTAGGCCAGCTATAATACAAACAGTTGGGAATGCAAGATTTGCTTACAGGTTAAACGATTTACAAATACAAGACACCTCTAAAGATATTACTTTTACTGGAGCTGAAGGGTACGTACAAGCGTCTGTTGAAGAGATAGTTGTGGACTATGTGCAATATGATACTGTTGAAACTTTAGAGCAAGTAGATGATGTTTTATATGCAGGTAATCTATCTGGCTCTTTAGATGTAGGCTTTCAAAAATTTGCAGGTAATATAACTCTGCAGCCTAGAATAAGAGTGCTACAAAATTTTGAACCTGTAGATGTTTCTACTGACGCATTATCTAATGGGTATTTAGATTCTTTACCTCCAAATACTTCTAAAAAATCTAGTTATAGAGATATAGAGTTAGCCTATAAATTTAGAGGGTTTATGCGAGATGAAGTGTACGCTTTTTACATAGCGTTTATACTTAACGACGGTAGAATGAGTTACGCTTATCATATACCTGGTCGTAAAATAGTTAGCGACGAACTTCAAGATGGAAAACTTTCTCAAGAGTTAAAAGACATTAGTACAAATTCTAAGAATTTTCATTTTGTTGATTATTCTGACGAAAATGGTGCTAACAATATGAATTACTGGGAAAACTCAAATGAAACTTATCCAGACACAGAAGATTATAATAATAGTGCATTTAAAAACTCTGATGGGTCTATGGCTAAAGTTAGGCACCATCATTTTCCAAGTAACAGAAATGATGCTTTTGCTTTTTGGCAAGGTGGGCAAGACAATTGGAACACTGTAGAAGCTGATCCAGTTACAATTACTTGGGAGGTAAGTAGAGGAAGTCAAAACATTGAAGTTCATACTAACAATTTAGAAGACCACGATTGGGGAGATGTAAATATTCCAACTCAATCTACTTTACCTACTAGCAGTTCTCAAAATCTTACTGCTTTTTACATTGCAGATATATCCGAAGCTGTTCCTACTATTGGGACTATTTATACTATAGAAGTTAACTGGGATGGTAATTGGATTACTACAGACGATTATGATTCTACTGGAGAGTGTTTAGCTCAAGATGGTAATTGGTTTTTATTTAATGTAGTTACAGGAGATGCTCCTGGTTATCTTCAATCTGAAGGTAGATTTGAAGGCGCTAAAATAACAGGAATTTATGTAGCAGATGATCAACTAGAAGGTAATGTAACAGGTAACGTAAGTGTTTTAGGATTTCAATTAGACAATATAAAAATACCTGCTAGCATATCTAAAAAAGTCCAAGGCTTTAGGATTTATTATGCTAAAAGAAAACATGAACATAAAACTATTTTAGGTCAAGGAATACCTACACCTACCATCAGACTTGAAACTCAACTTGGAGGATGCTTAGGCGAGGTTGGAGCAGGTAATGATAATCCAGAAGAAGTGTTTGCTTCATTTCCTATATACACTACGTCTTCTTTATTAACTGACAACGATGAAGTTGCTTATGATACTTTATCATTTTATAATTTTGAATTACTAAGAACTAAAAACTCTATTGCAGCTGCTACACACTTAACTAGTGTAGGTAAAATAGATTACCTTACGTGGAAAGGTGCAGGAGAAAACCACACGCAACCAGATGACACTGTTATATGTGCAGATGACACTAACATTCGATCTACGTTTGCTCTTTTAGAAAACATACATTTGTCACCGCAAGTTTTTAAAGATGGGGTATTAGCTCAAGAATTGCACACTCCTCTAAAAGAAAGGTGTAAAACCTACATTAGAGGTAACTCTATATATGATGGTAGAGGTTTAGGATTTGGTTTAAAAATTTACAATAGAGGAGGAGAAAGCCGTATAGGATTAAGTACTGTTAGAAATTTATCTCCTATAATGTTTGCTACAGATTATAACACACCTATAGAGAATTGGACTCCTAGTGGAGCTCCTATGAATTTTATACAGAACACTAAATTAGCTACGCATACAGTAAACTTATCTGCTTTTAAAGAAGATGTTTATAATGCTATAGATACTCAAGATTTAATTTGGACTGGTTTTCAAGTTGAAGGAGAAAAACTTAATAACTTTATAGAAGGGGAAAGTTGGAACGACGAGCCTGCTACATTTAGTACAATAGATGTAGGGCCTACTATAGATGCAGCAGATGCTAATGTGCCAGATGACTCTAATCCAGATGGTGTTTTTGGTGCTACGTATAAATATTACCCAATATTTGGAGGAGATACTTTTATATGTAGATACGGGTTTAGACAAACTTTATCTCCAAGACTAACCGCTGCATATAGTATAAGTAGAGCTTCTATAATATATACAATAATAGAAAGCTCTGATAACATATGTTTAAGACACGAAGAGGGAAATCCTTCAACGTTCTTTCCAGGGTCCCCTGTAAACAAAGTAATGTTTTTAGATAGAGCGGGCTTATCAGATGAGCAAGATTTTTATTTAGATTTAACTGCTCAAGAAAATATAAAATATAACGAAGACTACTCTTTAGTAAATGAGATTGCAACAGCATTCCCATTACCTCTTCTTACGGACCAACCTAGAAATTTTCCAACAAGAATTCATAGGTCTATAAAGTCTGACCCTGGAAGTTTAATAGATAACTTTAGATACTTTTTAGCTTTAAACTATAAAGACCTTCCTAAGAATAGAGGCAGTATTACTGAGTTAAGTAACTTTAATAATTTATTATACATACACACAAAAGACAGTTTATTTAGAACAAAAGGTAAACAGTCTATGCAATTAAGTGATGGATCTCAAGCATTCGTAGGAAGCGGAGATATATTTGCTCAAGAGCCTGACGAGTTAATATCAACTGATTCAGGCCACGGAGGTACAAACTCTCAAGCGTCTTGCCTTGTTACTAAGTATGGGTACTTTTCTGTAGATGCTAGCAATAATAGAATATTCCTTACAACTAATACTATGAATAATATTAGTGCTTTAGGAATGGATTCTTGGTTCCAAGACAACATGGCTTTTAATTATTTAGGAGAGTACGGGTATTTAAATAGTTTCTTTAATTTAGATAGCCCTATAATAGGTTTAGGATATACAGCTGTATGGGATTATAAAAATGAAAGAGTACTTCTTACTAAAAGAGATTTAAAACCTAGGAAATCTTTTGAAAGACGTTTTAACGCTGGTAGACCGGTGAACGATCCTGAGTACGCTCCTTTAAATGAAGCGTTTAATTTTGATATAGAAAATGTACCTATTAAAGGTACGAGCGATATATTGTTAAATACTGATGCTGGTGTATTTACTACACCATCAGCTTCTCAATCTCCTTTTACTGATACTAATAATGCAGTAATTACATACACAGGAGAAAAAACATTTACAATAACTAGCCCTTCAAAAACTTCTGTGTCTTTTGGAATTAACCTTAGCAGCAATGACTACAAAAACGCTAGTGAAATTGATGTAATCGTAGGTCTTAAATTAAGTGGAGGAAGTAATTTACTTACAAGAATTGATACTTTAAAAGGAACATTATTAAATAGTCAAAATTTTAACGGTTCAGGAAATTTTGAGTATAAAGTTGACAGCATAATATCAAAAGATAGTGTTAATGATGATTTAGTAATGTTTTTTACTTTTCAAAACATAGGCTCTTCAGAAACAATAACTGTAGAGTTTACAAAATTTTCAGTGTTAGCTAAAATTACTGAAGATTTGTTTTCTATTAATGGTGTAGAAAATGGATCAATTGTTTTTAATCCAGATCAAAATAATTTTACACTTAGAAGTGTAAAAGAAATTGAAAACATATTAACTACTCCAAATTTTAAAGTAACAGATAATGTAACTGGAGATGTAACAAACATAACACAAGCTGAAAGCACTCAAGGTGATTGGGTTACAGGTGCTGGATGGGTAATAGAAGACGGATCCGCTTCTACAACAGGCGCTCACACTAACTCATTAGAACAACCAATACAGTTAACAGATGATGCAACCTCATTTAGGTTTAGTTTAGACTGTGTTGAGTATACCTCTGGGTCACTAAACGTGCGTATAGGTACAGGATACCCTGTAGAAATAACATCAGAAGAGTTGAGAACAAACTCTGTAAGTGTTGAGGTAATACATTCTGGAAGATCAGAAACACCTAATATTTACATAGAAAGTAAAAGCTTTGTTGGAGCTATAACTAATTTAAACTTAAAGTTTATAAGCGCTCATACTGATGTTCGTAGAGATGGATTAGAATCTTTTATTAATACTTATTTTGAAATAGGAGAAACCTCTATAGAAGTTACTGAAGATGAAAGTATTGAAAATGCTAAATTATTTGAAAGAGCAGGATGGACAATATCTTTTTACCCTAAAGAAAAGTTTTGGGGATCTTTTCATGATTATATTCCATCTTTATATAGCTATGACTCTAGCACTATTCTTTCTTTTGATAATTTAGTACCTGACGAAAGCGAAGAAATTTATGGAGAAAATATATTTTCAGGCTCTATAGAAAATGCTACAAACTTAAGTAATAGCTCTGCAACGTATGTTAATAACATCTTAACTTATATTTATAACGATACAGATAATGCTGCGCATAAAATTGCTTTAGAGTCACCATATTTAATTGCAGATACAAGCTCTAATACTAAGTATAGAATTAGTGGAAACATTAATAGTATTTCTTATGAGGCTAGTGAAACTGGGTATAACTCTAATTTATTTAAACTTTCTTCTGCTTTAGGGACCTTGAAAACGTTTGCTGAGGATGAAACAGGGAGCTTTGAAATTATTACAAATAATGCTGCAGACCAATTAATTATACAGAACAGTGTAAATAATTTGCCGTATGCTAGCGGATTTACTGTAAAGATTTCTAATATACAGATTAGACCTTTTGAATCATTTGAAAATTCTACATTAGCTTATAACGTATGGAGACATGATGACTTTACTAACCCTGGAAACTTTTATGGTAAGATTTACCCTTTCCAAGTCGAGGTTATAGATAATAGAGAACGTCAAACAGTTAAACTAAGCAGCAGTTTTGGATATGAAACTGATTCTATTTTAAACAACAACAGACAGTTTAATAATGGTTTTACATCTTTTATAGCTTTTAACAATTCTCAATCTACAGGTGAAACTCCTATAAAATATTTTAAAGATTTAGAGAAGGATCGAGTGTAAGAAAAGTAGGTAATGAATGGCGTATAAACGAGTTTAGAGATTTAGCAGTACTACAAAGTATTTTAAATGAAACATCTTCTACTTTAACGCATGTTCAAGAATCTCCTATGTTTTATGTAGATGGTATGAATGAAGTCGCTAATACTTTTTATACAAATGCTGCAAAGCCGTGGCATCAACAAAAGAAGTTTATAGATACTTTCTTGGGTATTAGACTTATAGGCGACAACTTAAATAAAAATTTAGTAACTTTGTATTCCACGTCCGTGGCAATGCGCAAATACAATAGATAATGAAATACAATTATAATAAAAAAGGTGGATACAAATCTCCTGCATGGACTCGTAAAGAAGGACAAAGCCCAACCGGAGGGCTTAATGCAAAAGGAAGAGCATCTGCTAAAGCAGAAGGATCAAATTTAAAATCACAACTAAGCTCAGGTACTAGCCCAAGAAGAGTATCTTTTGCTGCAAGGTTTGCAGGAATGAAAGGCCCTATGAAAAAGCCTAACGGTGAGCCTACACGTAAAGCTCTAGCACTGAAAAAATGGGGCTTTGGTTCTGTAGAAGCCGCTCGTAACTTTGCAAAGAATAATAAAAAGAGCGCTCAAATGGGTGGGCCTAAATCTTTAGATCAACTATCTCTTGAAGATGAAATGTTTTACAGAGGTAGAGAAAGAGCTAAAGATTTTCAAAAAATGGATGATGAGCGAATAAATAAACTTGTAGAAGAATCTCCACTAGGCTATAGTGAAGCTATGATTGAAGCTATTACTGACCCTCAAACTGAGTATTCTAAAGAAATAAATCGTACAAGAGAGTTAATTCAGAAAGCAAAAGAAAAAGCACGAAAAGAAAATAGAGATGTTATTCCTTTTAAAGATGCAAAACAAATGGGTGGGCTTAAAGATTATTACCAGTTAGGTGGAACACCTTACGGTGGTGGTAGTTACATGTCGTATCAGCAAAACCCTTTTAGTGATCAAGAGCAAGCTCAAATGGAAGCTGAATACGCAGCTTTAAATGCTGAAAACCAACAAGATAATATACAAAATCAAGCTGAGTTAGAAGGCGCTCAAACAAATCAAGCTACTGACGTTGTATTATCTGCAGGCCAAAAAGCAGGAGATTTGTTAGGAAAAACAATGTCTACTCCTGCTGGTATTGCAGGCTTAGGCGCTACAGCTTTAGGGGCTATAGCAGATGATGATGATGCAACTACAGTAACTGCAGGAGAAGGCCTTTCAGCTATAGGAAAAGGAGCTGCTGCAGGATCAATGTTTGGTCCAATAGGAACTGTAGCAGGCGGAGTAATAGGAGGAGTAGGAGCTTTAATAGGTAGGGGTAAAGCAAGAAAAGCTAAAGCAGAGGCAGAGCAAAAATTACAAGAAAAGAAAGATAAAATAGCTAGTAAAATGTCTTCTGCAGAAGTGCAAGGATTATCTTACTCAGGTTCAGACTTTGGTAATGCAGGCCCTATGATGGCGCAAACAGGAGGTCTAATGGATTACATACAATCTAAAAGACAAGACATGTCTCCTGAACAAAAGGCGGATATAGAAGACACAGGAGAAGTTACTCAAGCAGATAGCTCTGACTTTGGGGTTATGGGTAAAATAAAAAGACTTAAAAATAAAGTTGGTAGTAATATTACAAAATATACAGATAAGGCTCAAGATGCTTTAACAATTGGAGGTTTAACTCCTGGCGTAGGCGCTATACCTGATTTAATTAATGTAGGCATTTCTGGTGTAAGAAGTGCATATAATACTACTGTAGGAGATACAGACCAAGCTAAAAAATCAGCAAAAGAAATGGCAATGCATGGAGCTGCTGCTGTTCCAATTGCAGGTATTGCTGCAGGCACAGGAAGAATAGCTGCAAAGTACGGGCCCTCAATAGTTAAAGCCGCTAAGGGTGTGCAAAAAGGATATAAGGTTAAGAAAAAAGCTACTGCAGGTGAAAACTTACTAGCAGGAAATATAATAGAAAATAGTAACAGATTTAAAATGGGAGGTAAAAAACTTCCTGGAGGAATGGCTGTTCCTATACCTGGATCTGACGCTGTAGAGTTTAAAGGTAGAACCCACAATGAGGGTGGTATTATGGTAGACCCTAATACAGAGGTAGAAGACAAAGAGACTATGGATAAAGTAACTATGAAAAAAGGCGGTAAAGGAGATTACTTCTTTTCTAGTTACTTAAAACGTGGTGGAATGTCTTATGCAGATATGCATAAAAATATATTAAAAAAGGGCGGCGGTCAAAAAGAAATTGACATGTTAGCTAAAATACAAGAAAGAGATGCAGGCAGAAACCCTAAAGCAATTAAAGCTGAAATGGGTGGTGTTAAGAAAATGCAAGGTGGAGGCTTTGATGAGTTTATGGGTAACATTGACCAGTCTGCATATGATAGTTCTAAAAAACCTCTTAACTTTTTTGATACTGCTAAAGAAACATACAAAGAAAAAATAGGAGCTTTAAAAGATAAAATATCAGATTATAAAGAAGGGGCGGCTGATAGACAAAAAAATAGAGCGCTTAAAAAAATGTATAAAGATACTCCTGACATTGCTTTAGCAGCAGGAGCGGCGCAGATGATACCTGCTATGTATGCATTTACACGTAAAGAAAAGCCTGTAAACAAACTGTCGTCACCTGATCAAATGGTTTCTCCTGATTTAGATAGAGTTAACTTTAATAAAGAAAGAGCGTCAAATGAGGCTTCTAACAGAGCACTTAATAGGTTTATAGAGACTAGCGGTGGAGGCCCTGCTAATATAGCATCTAAAATGGCAGCATACAGTAAAAAGTTAGATCAGGATATGAAGATTGCAGCAGCAGAAGAACGCGCTAATGCAGGAGTATCTAATCAAGAAGCTCAAATGAGAATGAATACACAAGCAAGAAACATTGCTAATAGAATGAATGTAGATGCTAAAAACGTTTCTGCTATGGAAGCTCAAAGACTTAGAGAAGAAAACAATAAAAAAGAAGCAATTGACGTAGCTATGAAGAATGTAGCAGGTATTGCATCTGATGTAATGCAATACCAAGCAGAAGGTGATTACGCTAGAGCAATTGGTAATATGGGTATAGCAGAAAGACAAAAGCTTAGAGCTGAGCTGAAAGGTACAATTAATAAAGAAACTGGACAGCCTTGGACTGACGCAGAAATTACCGCATTGTATAATGAGGCAACTAAAGGACAATAATTATGGCTGAAAGATATAGTTTAAAACCCTATCAAAGTACGTATGTAAATAGAAAATCTGCAGAGATTAATGATGTACTACGTCAAAGATATGAGCAAGCATTTAATGCGGACGACGCAATAGCTGGAGCTGTAGATGAAATGGATGCAGCGAGTTTTGCAGGAGATCAAGCTCTTAAGAAAGAGTTAGAAGATTCTA
>Ga0070752_1002142_pt1 | contig 12972 bp, 32 predicted proteins | sample VirMetDEL_Aug_30_FD_77440 | JGI IMG/M metagenome (GOLD analysis project Ga0070752, IMG submission 77440) | Aqueous microbial communities from the Delaware River and Bay under freshwater to marine salinity gradient to study organic matter... | ecosystem: Environmental > Aquatic > Marine > Coastal...
TACATTTAGCTTTCTTTTCCATATATGCACAATCATCTTCAGCGGCATCTCTCCATACATCTCCATATACTAAATCAGCACATACAGAATGAAGATCTTCTCCTTTCTCTAATGCCTGTAACCATATAGGATCTTGAGAACCAAAGGCAATAACACATAATTCTTGTGAAGAGTAGTCTCCAGAAACGAAGACATGTTCAGGCTCTGGTATGAAACAGTTTCTATATGCATTGTCTGCTGGAATCTGTTGCATGTTAGGGCTAGAACTAGCTACACGACCAGTATTAAGTATTTGTTTAAAGTTAGTATGTATCTTACCATCTCCTTTGAAGTTATCGAAGAACTTACTTCCATATGATGTATATAGTTTAGTTTGTTCCTTAAAAGTTACATACGGTGATAGTATAGGATACTTTTTCTTAAACTTATGAAGATATTTAGCATCTACACTTTCTAATTTCATGTTGTATAGATTAAATACTTCTAATACTTGAGGTGAAGAGGTCCATTTTATATTTACCTCTACTTCTGGTACGGCATCAAATAAACTCCCTTGTATATCTCTATTTATATAAGGTTTATAAAGAGATTCGTTATCTAATATAAAAGTGTTCAACTGTTCCTTTAACTCTTTTGATTTATCTTCAGCAGTATTTGCTAATTCTAACCATTTCTCTCTGTTAATACTTAAACCATTAAATTCTATATCAGCAAATGCTAGTGTAGCATTATTTTCTAAATCTAATATAGGCTCAAGGTTAAATTCCTTAATCTTATCTGCTTGAAGTTCTCTTAAAGAGATGAGATACTCTACATCCTTAGCACCATACTCTAATTGAGAGTCAGTGAAAGGTTGAGTCTTCATCCCGATAAATTCATTTCTTACAGATTTAGTCATAAAGATGTTAAGATACTTTTCGCACAAGGATGCAAGAGAATAAGAAATTCCTTTACGTCCGCAGTTAAGTACCATTTCTGCTAGCATAGTATCATATACATTTTCCATAGTAATTCCAGACCATTGTTTAATGAATTTATAGTCGAATTTTGCATTATGGAAAATCTTAATGATTCTCTTGCTTTCTAATACATCTCTAAGAGGAGAGATATCAACATAACGAGTGTCGATAATGAATTGGTGCTCTTTGTCACCTATTTGGAACATAATCATTTTATCTGTAGTGAAATCAAGCCCTTGAGTTTCAGTATCTACAGCTAAAACAGTTTTAGAAGAACAGTATCTTACTACATCTTCTATTGAAACACTTCTATAAGTTGGGAGCGTATATTGCTCCCCGCTTACAAAGTATATCATAATTATTCTGGTTTTTGTGAATCAAAATGAGTTAAAGCATCTAAAATTGCAGTGATATCAGTTACAGATAATGTTCTTACTACTTCTTCTCCGTCTACTAGATGTGTGAACTTCTTAGACTGTATAGATTCCATAAGAATTTTCTTTGCTGATTCTCCTGAATTATTTAATGCTTGTTCTGCTAAGTCTAGAGTATCATAGTATCTAGCTAGTTTAGCAGGTATTGCTTGTTGTTTTAATAGGGATCTTCTTTTTCTTCTATTCGTCCCTGGTAAAGATTTGCTCATATTCTAATTTATTTAGTTCTTCTTCTAAGATACTAATTTTATCCGCATATTTACAATCTTTTTTCATTCTTTTCTATGATTTTAGATCTTTCTCTTTCATATCTTCTTGAGGTTTTAATATATTTTGTTACATCTAATTTGTCTTGATTTACTTCTTGTGAGATATTTTTACTGACTTCGTAAATTCTAGCTATAGACTGTTCTATAAGATTCACAATATTAACATAGTATTCATCTTGAATATCAAGATAATCTGATACTTTATTAATACCATGCATAATAGTAGTATGGTCTTTACCTCCAAACATTCTACCTATTTCATTATAACTTAAATTAGTAAACTTATAAAGAAAATAGAATGCTATATGTCTAGCTTTAACAGATTCATGAAATCTTCTTAATAAAAATATCTCTTTTTTGTCTACATTAGAATGCAAACATACTTGATCTATTATAATGTCTATTTTAGATTTTATTAGGCCTAAATCATCTTCTTGAATTAAACCTACATAGGTATAAGGATGAATCATAGTACTGCCTCCTTTAATCCTGACATAACGTAATATATTACTCCTAGAATAGCAGCTGCTATCCATAATAAATTTTTTATTATTTCCATAATCAGTAATTTAATGTGTAAATAAAAAGATCCCTTTGATAATAACTACCAAAGGGATCAGAATAAAAGAAACATATTAAAGAAGCATATAAATATACGCTATTCTTTTAGTGTTCTCTATTTAATTCCTTTAATATTTTTAATAAAATCCATTTTATGCTCTTTTGCTATAGCGATAATTTCAGATTTCATTAATAGAGCAGGAGTATAGAAAACTTTCTTAAGTAAATCTTCTACTTCTTGCTTACTGTACTCTTCTTTCTGTGTGTTCTTTTTTCTTAACTCTGTAATGTTCATAATCTTCTTTATTAAAAAATGTTTCCATAATATCATCATAAGCATCATGTTCTTTAAGGAACTCTATCTGTTCTTTACCTAAGTCTTGCTCAATTGTTCTAGGCGATACTATAAAGCCTATCAACAGAATTAAAATATACTTCATAACGCTTTATACGATGATGATGTTACGTAATTGTTAATTCTTCTTTTTTCATAATTTCTATTAATTTATGTTGTACTGTTTCTATTAATTAGTGCTATAACTAAGTTTTAATTTAATTATATGCAATCGGGTATAATTTCCTTTAAAATCTTCATATTATATGCGATCGGGTATAAATGAACGATTTACTGAACTAAGGATTTGCTAACCTTAACTCCATTGCTTAATGTAACTGTTGCATCTAATCTACTATAATCTACAACTATTAAAGTATCCTTATTCATTATGACTGTATCTCCAATCATTTGTTCATACACTGTAACCTCTTCATTGTTAGCTTTCATTATGATACCTATAAAGATGAATAAGCATACAATCAATACTACAAAGGCTAATACAATTTTCTTTTCCATAATTCTTATTTTCTAAATGAACGTTTAATTTTTACTAATAATAATAACTCCTGAAAGAATAGACGTACATATAATCATGCACGTACATAAATCTTTAATCATTTCTTCTGTCATAACCAACATTATTTTAAACTTCTTTTTTGAAAATCCAATCTTGTTTATCTCTGTCCCAATAAGGTTCTTCAATAGGTAAAGGTGCATAACAAATTAATTCATAAGGTGATTTAACGTCTTTTCCAAAAGTATCTCTGATACTCCAATAAAACTCATCCCCATCAAAATCCATATACCCAACACCTTGTTTAATATACCCTTCTTGTTTATACCTTACTATAACATCATAAGTAGTATCATCATAGTGCGGAGTTGGTTTAGGCATTGAATCTTTTATCTTTATCCATTTCATAACTAACATTATTTTAAACTATTTAATAGAATCTAAGAGATAAAGAACCTCTTGTATCCTAATGGCAGTTTTAAATATATCTTCATCTGCATTTAACTGTTTATGTAAAAGAGCATTCAATTCTCTTAGTCTCTCATTTAATATCTTTTCCATCTAATAATTTAATTTGTAGGTTTCTAATATCTTCAAGTTTTGATAAGATATGTTTATTTTTAGTTCTCTCATATTCTTGTAAGATAGCAATTTCTCTTTCAATCAATTTTTCTATTTGATTGATTTTATACTTTGCATGAATTCTCATTAGCTTCTATTTTTTTTATAACGTCTTTACGTTGTTTTTTTAAATCTTTAAGAAGTAACACTTGAATTTTAGTTGCAAATTCTTCTGATACTTCAAAATCTTCTGTATACTTTACGTTGGTTACATTAACAGAAGTGTTACTCATGTCATCATTTTCCATAAAGTATTTTGTAATAAGATCAGAAGCTACATCCTTTACTTCAACTGTTTCTTTCTTAACTAATGTAAAGTTAATTAAAGTTGATTCATTTTTATCAAAAAGGTTATCTTCTATTTCACTTTTTAATATTTCTATAGCTTTATCTAGTTCTTTTACCTTTTTTAGATCAGCTACAAAGTTTTCTAGTTTCTTATCAGTCATCGTTATTATTTTTTTTTAGTTGTAAAATCATATAATCAGAGATTATACCCTGAGTATGTAATCTTCCTACCCATTGGTAGAAGGATACCTTTTGAGAGTCAGTGACACATGAGTCACCAACTCTCTTAATATACTCTCTAATTTTCATGTTTTATCCAAGTATTATCGTTCTTGTAAAAATCATAAAAATCAGTAAGAATCCTATCCCTAAGTCTAACATATTTATCGTAGGCTCTTTGTCTTGAACGTTTATATCGCTCAGAAGAGTTAGGTTCATACCTGTAGGTAGTATAAGTTCTATCTTTACCATCGTCACAGTGAACTTTGATTTGGCCAGATGCATAAATCCACCCTTCGTCTTCAAGATCACTTATCCTACTGGTAAGAGTTTGATGAGTCATGAACTTAAGTTCTTTCCTCATCGAGTGTACATTGCAATTTCTGTTGTTTTTTACATGGTCTAATACAATTGCAGTATTAGTTTGTAGTGTCCCAGAGTTAATTTGTTGCTCTAGAGACAATGATTTTGCGGATTTATTTTTCATAATTATAAGTTTTACTCATACCAAAAGAATATACAGTAAGTATATTAGACTTTATATGATGAAATATTATTAAATTATTAGTAGTAAGAATGTTAAAAAGTTCAGATATTTCTGAATCTTGAGAATATAATCTTTTCCCATCTTCATTAGTATATCTATACTTATATATAAGGACTTTGTTTGTAGTACTAATATATAATTTTACTTCATCTTTATTTTCTAAGATAACTGCATCTAGCTTATTAACTTGTAATACTTGTTCATTTTCTATGACTACCATAGTATCTATAATAAACATGCTTTCTTGTGCAAATGTTAATTGACATGCAAATAACATTGCTATAAATAATAGTTTTTTCATTAAGTTCTTTAATTATTTAGTTAATATAAAAATACCTAGCGCTCCTCTTGTACACTAGGATTAGTATTTTTGTCTTGGTCTCTTCAGACCTGTTAAGCGGTTCATGCTAAATGATAGAGAAGTAATCATCGCACATATTAGGTTTATCAAACCATATAGCATTACAGTGCCGTAGTGAACACTTTGTTTTTCCTAAGAGGTGATAAGCCTCGTTCAAGTTATGCTACTGTAATAACATAACTAACGGTACTTCTTAAATAAGTAGCAGAATTGGGATTCGAACCCAAGGACCCCCCACTATAGGATATCTAGATCCAGTGTTGAGTTCTATCTAGTATCACACTTTGGCCGTACTCGTGCATTCTGCTAACGCCCTATACTAGAGTGATGGGCCATCAATACAACTTATATAAATTTAAAGTCTCGTAGTTGCCAAACTGACTATTAGGGAACCACTGGAAGGACGTGTAAGTATTAGACATGGTTAAAAATATATTTAAACCTTCCAGTGGTATGTTAAGTGAACCAGATAATCCGCGAAGACTTGAATCACTTATTAATAATAAATTTCATCTGGTTCACATTGTTTTCAAAATAGTTTTGCATGATAATGTATCTTGCAAGTAGTCACATTATATGTTAGCCCTTTTAAAGAGCTAACCATAATGCTGTTTCCGTTCTTAAAAATGATTTCGTACATATTTGGCTATATATATAGTTTTTTATCTAATCTGTTAATGTAATTCAAAATCTTATCAAGGTTACATTCTTTAATTATTTTATCAAAGATGTCGTTTTCTTCTTCAATATCTAAATAAGCATAGTTATTTCTAGAAGCATAAATGTATTGTCCGTTAATTTTAATGTAATCTGACATAGTCTTTTGTTTTAGGTTATTAAAAGAATAATAAAGAAGAGGGTTTACTACAACCCTCTTCTTGTAAGGTTATTGATTATAAAGAATCAATACTGAAAGGTGCTTCAACAGAAGCCTTAGCCTCTACTTTAACCTTAATGTCCTCAATAGTATCAGCGAAATTATCCACTAATGCTACACCTTCAATTCTGAAGATTTGTTCTCCTGTTACAGGATGAAGTTTAACTTCACCAGTAGAAGGATTGATAACCTCTTTACCCTTTTCAGAGTCTAAAGTTTCCATTCTTCTTACTTTTAAGAACTTGTCTCCAATTTTAGGATTCTCAACAAAACAAGTTTGAGTTTGTTCTGTTGCTCCTTCAATACCAAACATATCTTTAGCAACTGTAGCTAAAGCTGGTGCCCATGCATATTTTACTTGATTAGCGCTTCCGCCCATTAAAGCATTAAATGCTCCTCCATCAGAAGATTGTCCTGCAACAACTTCTGCATACATCAAGTTTACATTTGATGGGTTACTGCTTGATTTTCTGAAAGCAATGATTGCTACGTTATTTAAACCTTTTGCTAATAACGCTTCTGTCTGAGTTTTTGTTAAATTTGCCATAATTTTTGTGTTTTAAGTTTTTTTAGTTAATAATAAAATTTAAGCAGATATAAATATTTCGTCCTAGCCTCGTCAGTGCTTCTTTTTATAGTCTTCTAGGATGACTTACACTATTCCCCCTGCTATAACGCAGAGGGTATAATGCTCAAAAATAATAACCAAATATATCTACATGACTACTACTATCAATGTAGAATATTTCTGTGAATCACTTGAGTAACTGATTGATCTTACTTCAAAATCACTCATCTCAAGGTCATTTAGTTTTTGTTTTAGTTTTTGTAAGAAGACTTTTAAATCAGAGTCTTCAATTACTAGTGGATGTAATTCATTCATTGTTATCTGGTTCTGTTGAACAAAAAGGTATTAACATTGTAATTATACATGCAAATACTAAAAATATTAATAAGACTTCTCCACTTGCTTTATAAAAGGTAAGTGTACCAGTCCAAGCAAAGATTGCCACTAATATAGCGGCAAACTGTGCTGATTTTACATAATTCTTCATATTTATATTTTTAAAGGTTAAAAAGGCAGAGATTTTTCTGCCTTTTTTGAAATTTCTTCTTCATATTCTTTTATGAATAGTTTAGCTTCAAGATATTTTATCTTTTCCTTAGACATATTATGTGCTTCCACTTCATTATCTAATCTAGATTTAAAATCATCTATATGACCATACATCGCGAAAATATCACTAGTAATTGGTAATACATTTCTTATCTCTTTATAGACATCTTCAAATGGTTCATATGTTCTTTCTCCATCTGCTAGTAACATAAAATTACCTTTTCTATTATTAAAGTATATACCAATACCATGCCCACAATGACTTCCATCCTTTTGTAGAGCAATAGTTCTTACAAAGATACTATTTTGGTCTTTAGACCAAGATACTTCTTCAATAGATACCAGTTCTTTTACATATTTACCTGATTCTATTTTTCTTTCAATAATTTTTCTAAATTCTTTTGAGTACTTCATTTGTTTATTATTTAATGGTTATTAATTATTGTTTTCTTTTATTGATAATATCAACGTGTGTTGTATAAACATAGGTAAATCCTAATTTATGCATTGCTGTTATTTGTACATATCCATCCCTATTAGGATTAGATACATTTATTATTTTATAGTCTTTCATTTGGTTAGTATTAATTTGTTAAGAATTTAACATTATATATTTATTTTGTTAAATTTCTGTATTTATTTGGAATATGTCAGAAAAAAACGCTAACTTTGCTTAACTGCATAGCACAGTAAATGCTACACAGCCAAGCGTAAAGGCAACGGCTTTAATTGATTAATATTCAGGATCAATGACAAAAGGGTCTTTATAACCCTTCATTTCATCATCACATTCTTGAGATGCTAAAACACCAACTGCTTCCCAAAACAATATTTTGTTTTGAGAAGTTGTAAAAGGTTTTAACATTTCTACTGCTATAGCTCGCTTTTTATCGTGCTTAGCAATACATAATACAAATGTAAAGAATTTATCATTATCCATGTTTTTAACTAATTCAGGATTATTTAATGCTGTATCAGCTAATTCTATTGCTCTTTCTTTAAGATTCATAGTTTTTAGTTTTTAATGTTTAAAGTGTAAATAAATTAAAACATTTGATTACTTCCTCACCTTTTTCATTAAGGTAAGTGACAGTGTAATCACCATTACTGTCTGCTGGAGTTTGAGATATAAACTTCATAATTCATATGTTTAAGGTTATTTTTAGCTGAAGTTTTTACACTTCAGCTAATGGGAAATTATTAGCAACACTAAACATACCTGATTTAGTAATGCATTTTTTAGAAAATACATCACCACTCCAAGATCCGTTTTTATCAATTACCATGTAGTCATTATCATTTATTTTTACTAAGAATGGGTAATTACGGTCATGAGTAGGTATAAGTATTTGCTCTTTGTTTTCTTTAAATTCTATTGCATTCATAATTCATGAGTTTGGCTATATAAATACATAGCACAGGATTTCCTTAATCCTTTTAAAGGTTATCAAAATTGGGGTTTGAAGATAGCGAAGCATCTTTCAACACTTCACTATCAACATATAACTAGAAAACTCAGTAGTGCACATACTTAACTAACCGTGGTTAGCTTTTCTAGGTAGATTTGCCTTCTACAAAGGGGTCTTTTCTTTGGTCTCTAATGCTAGAGATTAATCTATATGTGCTATATAGAGTTTTATTTGTATCTGAATTATTCAGATCATCAATACTAAGTTCAATATCACACACGTATGTGTTAAGATATTGTTCAAGAAGTTCTTCAAACATGGCAAGTCATTAGCTTAACTAGTAATAAAAAAAGCCTTATAGGCCTTGGAGATTTATTCTCCAAGACCTATAACTATGCAACGATTACCTCCGTTAGGATCGTAATCGTCTGCAATAAGTACTCTGATAGGAATATCAGGGTGCTTACCAATTTTCTCTGCATCCGCTGCAGAGACAGTCGACCAAGCCAACGTAGTTGATTGGTTGATGAACTCTACACCGTATAACGGGTGTTTCTTGTCTGTAACTTTGAAATTAGTTACTGACTTAGAAGGAGACAATTTGACTGTCCAATTGTCTTTTTTTGAGTTAGGCCTGTCCTTAACTCCTGCTGTGTAAAGAACCATTTCTTTCATAGTAGTATATTATTTTTGATGTTTGGCATTAAAAATCGTTAGGGGGATGCCAACTCCCCAAAACTTAGTGGGGGTGCTTTAAGAATATGGATCACGACTGCACATACATAACCCTTTTTAAAATTTTATAGAAAAAATTTTTTTAGAATAAAGAGTGAGGCAGGTAAGCAAAGTATTATCCTAAATTTTATTTACCTTTCTTCTATTACGTGTCAGTATTTTTTTGTATATTAATAGTATGAACATCATTAAAGAATTATCGGTATTTAATAATATTGTATACCATGACGAACCACACAAGTATTACATTGATGGAGAGCAAATGATCTCCACAACTACACTTATTCATAAATACTCTGAGCCTTTTGATTCAGATAACATTGCACCTGGATCAGGAAAGAAGTGGGCTAGTAAGTGGGAAGGGTCTATGGAATTTGATAGAGAATTTGTACAAGATGTTTGGAAGTGGCTTAATGTTCATGCTACAACAGAAGGATCTATCTTGCATGACTATATTGAGAACAGGTTTAATAACAAAGTATTTCCATTTCCTATAGACAGAGTAATCAAAGAGTTTGGATATAATGCGATAGAGAAAACCTATCCTATTCTACAAGGATATGCTGACAACTTCTTCAATGATTGCCAAGATAAGCTAATACCCGTAAAAGCAGAGTTAGTGATTGGAGACAAGGAGCTAGGACTATGTGGGATGGTAGATATGCTATTCTGGAATGAAACCGCACAAGAGTATCAGATTTGGGACTGGAAAACAAATACTAAGCTAAGAGATCGTAATGAATGGGGAACTACCTTTACTGGTATTCTGAGTGAGTTAGATGATTGCGAAATGGAGACATATTCTCTACAGCTCAGCACTTATCGTTACATAATTGAGAAGAATACTAACATCAAATTGGGAGATAGCTACATAGTATGGTTTAATGAGAACAATCCTAACTACAAAATATTCCAAACATACGATTATCGTGAAATTGTGGAAAAAATGCTTGAAGATTATAACAAATAATTTTGCATAGTATAAACTTTTTTATTATATTAGCCGTATTATTAAACAATAAATAAAGAAGTATGAAAAAAGTTATTGGAAATCTTTTAAAAGGCGCGTTTAAAGACGTAGTAGCAGATTTAAAAGAAGAATACGCAGAGAATTTAATGGATTATTACTTTGTTAAGTATTCTGTAGGAACTAAGAAGTATGCAACACAAGTTAGTGTTACCCACAAGAAGGAGTTTAAGAGAAAATTAGAAACTATTCTAATTTCAAAGCATGATCTAGATCCTACTTCAGTTAATTACAAAGTAGAGTACATCTTCAAACTGTAAGTTATGAAAGACTATGAAATGAGCATTTCTCTTTTACTAGCTCTTAAAGAAAAGCCCGACACACCTACTGAAATGAAGGTATTGGCAGTTATCGTAAAGGAGTTAATAGAAGAAGTAAAGCTACTAAGAAAAAACTGCGGACTTACTGCAGAAGAAATAGAAGAATTAAGAAAAACATATAATAAGTAAACATGGATAAATTAATCATACCAAAGACAGGAACTCAAAAAGAAGAAGAGATAATAGACTTAACTGAGTTTTATTCACCTGCACAAGACTTCGTAGTAACTAACATTCCTAAATCGGAAGAGTTAATGCAAGCAGAGAATGCAGGAATCCTTTTAACAGATGAAGCACAAAAGAGTTTATCTAATATTGACTCTGTACCAGTTCATACTATTTATTTAGTAGGACCTGACTGTAAGACTGCTAAACCTGGAGACAAGGTTTATGTTAGAGGATCTGGAATCGCTATTCCTATTGACGGAACAGAATATGTTCAATTTAGAGAATACGATATTATTGGTACTGTTTTAAAATAAAAACATATTGCGGGGTGGAGAAGTGGTATCTCGTTAGGCTCATTATCTAAAGGTCGGTGGTTCGATCCCATCCCCCGCTACTAAATTTAATAATTATGGAAGCAAGCAACACAATGAATAATATGGTAGCTATCTGTCGTCAGAGGCATGAAGAGCTATTAAGAGATTCCCAGTGGAAAGAAGTTCTTTATAACAGAGTTGATGTAACGCATGATGTGCTTTGTGTACTTTACAATCCTATTGGTGCGGAAGGTGAAAAGGAGTTGCATGATGTATTAGCATATATCAACAAGAACTTCGGAAATAGAATTTATTTTTATATTAACAAAGATGTAGAAGGTCTTAAAAATGTATTCAGTATTACTGATGATATTGGGGCCCCTGCTACAGTTGAAGAATAAGATATGACATTTAATATACCAGTTAATGACGAGAATGTTTATTATAGATACTTGGCTGCCATCAATGGTATGTTGAGTCTTTCTAATAAAGAGATGCTTGTGTTATCTGAATTTCTTAAGTATCATGTGGAGTATGGTGATCCTGAAGTAGCTATTACAGCTGTTACTAGAAAAAGAGTACAGGATAAGTTTAGTATGAGTGCTTATAATGTAAACAATGTAATCACTAGCTTAAAAAAGAAGAATGCATTGATGAAGCAAGATAAGACTTTAGTTATTACTTCTTCTCTTGTGCCTAAACTTGTTAATGGGAATATTATTGTAACTATTAATTTTAATAAGTTATAATGAATAGAGACATTATCACAGAACTAGCCAGGGAATATAAACTATCTCCTAATACAGTAGAAAGGATTGTAAAATCCCAATTCAGATACGTAGCTCATGTAATGAGAAGCAAGACACTTGATCCTGTTAGGTTACACTATTTAGGTGTTTTTGCCGTAAAACCTAATAGACTTAAATATTTAATTGAAAACAAATGTATAGAGGACACGAATTCACAATAGTACAAGATATCGTTCGAGAAGGATTCGAAGGAGAACTTGAAACAGTAAGAGAAGACGCTGTAACTAAATGGTATTGTAGCGATCTTACTCTTATTACAGATGTAGAGCAAGTTTACAATAGATATGGAGAATTAAAGAAAGGATATTGTAGATTATTCCATTCTTTATTAGGAGATAGAGTTGTAAAGGAGACATATACTAATGTGAAGAAGTTATTGACTTCTAATACTACATTTACAGTAAAAGATAATTAATTATGGCTTTACTAGATTTAGATCCAGCAAGCGGACAGATAAAACTTAATCCAGATATTTTAGGAATCCCTGCATTTGGGGACATTTGGAAAGCAGATAAGACAAAGACAAAAGCAAAGGCTATGAAAGAAATCACATATGTATTTATGATGTGTGATTTTAATTCTCCCTACTATGCATACCCAGAATACAGAAGAAAGAAAGAAGTAGCAAGAGATATCCTTGGAGATGAGGAATCTAAAATCGAGACTAGACTTCTTGAGGGTATGAAGAAGTATAAAGAGTTCCAGCAAACTCCTTCCATGTATTTATTAGAAAAGACTAAGACAGCTATTTATAAGATGGCTGATTACTTTGAAACTATTGACTTCAAGCAAGTTGATGATACAGGAAGACCAGTGTATAATGCTAAGGACGTTGCAGCTAACCTTGAAAAAGTAGGTAAGATTATAGAATCTTATGACAAAGTAGAAGAAAAAGTTAAAAAAGAAGTTAAATCTGAATCTAAAATCAGAGGAGGAGGATCAGAAGGACTATACGAAAGATAATATTATGGCAATCACACACAAACAATTAGAAGAAGTATTTGGTTTTCAGGCAGTTAAGAACTCCGCATATGGAATCAGATCATATAAAAGATATAAATCAGGTATAGAGCTATTCGCTAAAAA